>Ga0123355_10013854_pt1 | contig 12571 bp, 16 predicted proteins | sample TergutEmb28metaG_3_FD_89872 | JGI IMG/M metagenome (GOLD analysis project Ga0123355, IMG submission 89872) | Embiratermes neotenicus P1 segment gut microbial communities from Petit-Saut dam, French Guiana - Emb289 P1 | ecosystem: Host-associated > Arthropoda: Insects > Digestive system > Gut ...
AGCATCATAATTTGTTATTTCTTTCTTTATATGATATTAAATACAAACATTGTATGATATTTTACAGTTTAAATAGTTTTCATTTATACTTTTATTGGTTATACTGTATTTGTTTTATATGAACTGGGGTGTTGTTTAAAACTGAAATTTTGTAACCTTTGTATGTCTTTGAATTGACATGTTCCATTTTTCGGTGGGTCTGACCTACAGTGGATTATATGAACGCAAATAAATAAATAAATACTTTCAGACCACAATTCATGTAAAACATCAGTGTATGAGCTACTATATTAAAAACTAAATAAGGATTCTGTAGAAATGTTTGCATAATACACAAAAGAGTGAAGTTTTTTATTTTTTGAGATGGAGCTCTGAGCTGTATACACGTATTATCAAACAGAAGGACAAAATGTTGATCCCACAAAAATGTGAAGAAAGTAGCATCAAGGTGGTCCCTTTTATCTTGTAAAGTATGTAACATCACAAGCTCACCTGCATAAGTATATAATAACAATAGACAGTCACTAGTGGAAAGAGTATAAGCCAAAGAATTTACAATTCCTAACAGTTTGGGTGGAAATTCATATCTGAGTGTTTTATTTTATTTCTTTTATTTCTCCATGATGATGAAAGGAACTTTAGAATCCAAAATACTCCCAGATTCTTGATGGAATCGGTATGAGTTGTACATTTCCCACATTCCACTTCACTCATGGCGCTACAGTCCCTTCTGGGCCCTGGCCTCCCTCAAAAAATTATTTCATTCTTCTCAGTTTTCTGCTGTCCCCATCCTCTTATTTCTACGATCTGTGATGTGTCTTTCAGAACAGCGTTTCTTTGTTTTCCCACTGGCCTTGTGTTATGAACTTTCCCATTAAGAACCTTTTTTGGGATCCTTTCATCTTCCTTTCTTATGACATGACCCCCCAACCCCATAGTCTATTAATTTTAATATCGTACACTATATTTAGGACTCTGTATAAATTACAGATTTTGCTCTTCCACCTAGCCTGTATTGGCCACAAATAATTAATATTTACATTTCAAATGTACATAGCATTTGTTCTGTCCTTTGTGTTTGAGCATACGGAGGGGCGTGAAACCCAATTGTGAAAAACTGCTGCTTACGGCTGTCGCGCGAAAGTACTGTGGACACTTACCAACGCCACGAACGGCAGAAATGCAGAACTACTACCTATGTCAACTGATACAAACCCAAACGGGAATTTCTGTTCATCACGTTGTCAAATCCCATATGGCATGTCCATATAGACAACAGGCATTAATTTAAAATGTCGTTTACAATGTAGTAAAATACACGATCTAAAAACAAAACTTTATAAAATAGTGTTTCAAAGTGGGCAATGTTTCATTCAAGGACGATGCAGTTGCCATCGTAACGCTGTTTGTGTTTGTAGAGGCGAACCTAGAAACGGCAGTAAAATCGATAAGAATTCCAATATAGCTGTTGTAGTATGCCTAACGTAGTCGGTACTGAAGATTTGCAATCGAATATGTAGATTAGGAATGTCTGGTTTTTTATGCTTGAAGAACTGGGTAATTGAGCGTTGACGATTGTACAGGTTAATTCTGTCTGCCATAATTTTCTTGAAATTACTTTCAAAATATGAAGATATAATTTCTTCAGTTTTTTAAACGAACAGCCGTCTTTTGTAGAAGCATATATGAGTTAATGTCGTCTACATGTATCAGACTAATACAATTAATTGATTTTCCTTTGAACGAACATTAAAAAACATTAGAATCCATATAAATTTTATTTATACCAATTTCTTTACAGGTAGCTGCTTTGACTACAGTTTTCTGCAGAGTGAGAAATTGTAGTTGCAACTGAGAAAAGATGACAGATAGTAGTTCTGATCCATTGAGACTTATTGTGGCATCGAATCGAGCTCCACATTTGTCAGTGGTTTTGGAGACGGTGCACAATAATGTGAAAGTTGTGCAGTACAAGTATGAAACTTGTACGTTGGATGACATTCTTGGTAAGGTAGTAGAATATAAGGAATTGAGTGAATTTTCGGTTACTTTATATAATGTAATATGCATTACTGAAGTGGGCCCAATATTTCTTTGCTTACTACACAGTTTCATTTACATAGAGCCTAGCTTTAACGTTAAATGTATCAAAGTGTGATTTGAGGTTTTCACAACTTCATTGATTGAGACAAGTTTTTTCATAAATGACCTTGTGTGGGTTGGTAATTAGTTGTATTGACATTTCAAAGGAGTTTGCTTCCTCCATCTTCCAATGGACTACTCTGAAGACAGAGGCAGGAAACGCCTCCAACATAATTGGAACTAATTACTGACATATTATATAACTCCCAGAATACTATAGCAAGAGTACATTGTTTCCTAGACATGTATAATGTTTACTAAATAAAAATCCAACTAGATGCAACAGTGTGCAGTCTGGTTTATTTTACTGCAAAGTCACTCTACATGTTTCGGGTGTCACAGCACCCATCATCAGGAGTACTAAAAACTGTAACCGCAGCCTCCGGTACAGGTCATACTGTGAAATACAAGGATTAACTGGAATGAATTAACAAAGTTGTGTGATAGCTTGTTAACTTCTGATAGTTATAGTAGATACATTAACATATTTACAACATTCTAGGGTATGAAATACCTTGAGAGTTTATAAGTTAAAAATTCTTTGGATAATGAATATAAATATAAACGGTTAAAAATGTAATAGGAAGATGCAATGGGTGAAGTAAGTTAACAAAGTACTCACATATCAGTACAGCTACTTCCCTCCAACATGGCCAGATCGGGACTGGTTTGTGCGAGTCGTGTGGTAGGTTTTGATCGTTTGTGGGTAGGTAGTTACATAAGGCTGTAGTCGATGGCTAACAGAAATAGTGGGTTTTGTTTGCCACAGTTATATTCAGGAATGAGGTTTCCTTTATGATGGAAAGTTTGGATTAATAGTTGTTTGTAGGGGACTAACATTGACATTTTGTGAATTGGTTTGATTAATGACATGGTGTCTTTAAGGGAACCATATTCATGTATGTTTTGTAGGATATGCTATGCATATGCAGATTGGGGATCGTTGTTTTTTATATAACGGATGTGTTCGTAGAACCTATGTGTTAGGTTTGGCCTATATATGCCTTGTTGCATATTTTACATATCAGCTTGTATATGCCACTTTTGTCGTGGTCCTGCGTTCTGTAGTGGGCTTTGGATTTGGTCGGTTGTTGCAGTGTGTTTGTGCTTTTGAGGGCTATCTTTATGTCAGTCTGTTTGAAGAAGTTCGTTATCTTTCTGACTTTGGAACTGTGATAAGTGAAGGTGGCCTATTTTTTGTTGTTTTCGTTGTTGGCTGTGCTCACATGGGTTTTACATTATATTTGTGCTCTCAGTTTAGCTAAGTGATGTAAGGGGAAACTATTGTTGTTTGCTATGATTCGTATATTGTGCCATTCTGCTATTCTCCTATCAGTTGAGAGTGGTAGTGACAACATCCTGTTGATCAGGTAGCAGTAGGCTGCCATTTTGTGTTTGGTAGGATGGTTAGAGGTGTAGTTGATTGTGGTATCTGTCGTTGTTGATTTTCGGAAGATGTCAATTTCTATTTGGGTGGTGTGTCGAATTATTAGTAGATCGAGAAACCTTATGCTGTTGTCGTGTTCAAAGGTAGGGGTAAATTTTAGGTTGGGGTATACCTTATTTATGTGGCTATGGATTATCTCAGGTGTGGTGTGCTTTGTATTGTATATTAACAGGATGTCATCGACATATCTAACGTAGAAGGTGATGTTTTGTGCATCTAGTATCTGTTTCAGAGGTGTGTTTTTAGTACTCCTGATGATGGGTGCGCTAACACCTGAAACATGTGGAGTGACTTTGCAGTAAAATAAACCAGACTGGATACGTTGCATCTAGTTGGACTTTCATTTATTATGAATTATGATGCACGGAACCATGAGCTTAAACTGTATAACGTTGTTATACATTTCCCTTTTCCTCACACCCTAACAAATCAAAATGCCATTTGGGAAGTTATAACGGGCAGATTGAAGTCAGGGAATGTTATCTATCATTTGTTGCAGAATCTTTATCTTCCAGTTTGCTGTCCAAAAATATAAAGATTATGATGTACAGAACTGTAATTTTGCCTGTTGTTTTGTCTGGGTGTGAAACTTGGTCACTGAATTGAGAGAGGAATATAGGCTGAAGGTATTTGAGAATAGGGTGCTGAGTAGAATGTTTGGACCAAAGAGGGCAGTGTAACAGGGGAGTGGAGAAGACTACGTAATGAGAAGCTAAATGATCTGTACTACTCACCGAAGGGCGGGGAAAGCGTAGTCGGTATAGAGAATCGCGATGGGCTGGATGGTCTGGGGAGATTTTCTGCACCCTTGTAGACCGGCTCTGTGGCCCACCCAGTCTCCTATACAGTGGATACCAGGGCTTTCCCGGGGGTAAAGTGGCCGAGGTTAAAGAAAGAGTAGAGCTATACCTCTAGTCCCCTCTCGGCCATAGTGGCCTGTGCTAGGGTGAACTTTACCTTTTACTCCTCCAAATATTATTTAGGTTATCAAGTCAAGACAGTTGAGGTGGGTGGGGCACATGTCACATATTGGAGAGGGGAGATGTGCATACAGGATTTTTGTTGGGAAACCCGAGGAAAGGGCACCACTTGGAGGACCCAGGTTTAGATAGGAGGATCTTCAGGAAGTGGGATGGGGGGCATGGACTCAATTGATCTGGCTCAGAATAGGGACAGGTGGCAGGCCCTTGTGAATGTGGTAATGAATCTTCGTGTTCCATAAAATGCAGGGAATTTCTTGACTACCTGAGAACCTGCTAGCTTCTCAAGATGGTCTGTCATCCATGGAGTTAGTTAGTTAGTTAGTTAGTTAGTTCTGTGAATGTTGGAAATACAAGGTTCTGCTGTAGTATGAATCTCATGGTACAGGTTGTCTTTGTTAGCCACTTTGTTCACACCCCAGGCTTGAATTTAGTCATTCTTGTCATTTTGGCAGATACCATTAAATTCAAAGGAGTGTAACCTGAGGCTTTTGAAAAGAAACAAAGTCCAGCAAGCATTATTTAATAACTAATGTATCTAAGAGTCATTGGCTCTTGTGTACTTGGTTAGTTGGTGGGTAAAGTAAGAGGTAAATTTGTTCCTGTCCATCCTGTGAAGGCATGTCAAGAAAGCAGTGGTATAGCGCCACTTGTCCTTAAGCTACGCACTAGATGGAGGTTATTAGTATACTTAAAATCCTGGCTGCTTTAACATGGGGTGAGAACCACTTGTACCCACTGAGTAGGCGGCTGGGTGGGCCCCAGGGCTAGTACAGACCTTTTGAAAAAGAGGACAGCCTTTCCTCCTGCCATGATTTGAACCCTGGATCTTCCAGCCCTCAGTCTAGCCACTATACCAACTATGCTTTCCTCACTACAGACTGTAACTAGACTATTAATGGGTTTCTTAACAAATTGCAGAGTTAATGTAGCCGCTAGTCAAAGGAGGGGTTTGTTGTTGTTGTTGTTGTTGTCATTGTCATCATCACTATTATCATCATTGGTGTTGTTGTTGTTGTTGTTGTTGTTGTTGTTGTTGTTGGTGGGGGTGGTGGTGGTGGTGGTGGTGGTGGTGGCGGTGGCGGTGGCGGCGGTGGCGGCGGCGGTGTATAGTATGATTTTGAATCGGTTGAGTAACATGGCCTGTTAAGAAGCCATTGTTGCATCTTTCTGGAAGGATAACTGTAACATTTCCAGTTAGGATAGCTTGTTCCCTGTCTGATACTCAAAATGGGCTTCTTCAGAATACAAGACAGATGTGTAAGTGTTGGGCCAGACTGCCTAGTGCAATTTCCATTTTTTTACTGACGTATTTATATTAGCCATGTGCCCATCATATGGTGAGCAAACTAAACATTAATTTAATCTGTCAGAATGCTGCCATCTAGTTGTGCCACTTTTTCTCATATGTTTGATGCTTAGCTGTATCTTCAGCCTCAGGACATTCCTCACAGAAGACACAGTCTGTCTCATCCCCTGTCATAACTACGGTGACCTGGGTTTGATGACAGAATTGATAACCTTGGCAACCATGGTGTGACTGACTCATTCACTCACTCACACAAGAGTATTATATTTAGGGAAGATTGCATTTGCTGTGAATTAACTGTATTTATTTTCTTTGTTACAGTTGAGATCAGCAAGTCATTGGGAAGATCCCGTGTAGAAACAATTGCACTGTTAATGCATTGTTCAGAGACTGAAATCTTCATTTGCTTCACAGGGGGAAAGGTATTCAAAATTATTCACTGTGTGGAGTTTGATAAGGCAACATGCCATTTGCAGATAGTTGTCTTTCAGGATTTGGGGCCATATAGTATAATAGATGTAAACCAACATTTCTGTAAAACCAACTAACTGCATTATCTACCCTGATGATGGAGGTAGCACATTCCTCTGCCATGCTACATGCCTTCACATCGCAGTTTGTAGTGACTGCTGTGAGACTCACCTAACATACGTAGAGCCTTTGTTTTAGAGAAGGTATTCTATAATGAAGACAATTTCAGTGAATCCAATGGTCTTAAACAGTATATGCCTTTATAAAATGCTACATGTTATGACCCTTGCAGGTCATCATTTGTTACAAATAAATAAAAAGGAACTGTGGCATAAAAATCAACCTGACACACCTTAATTGTATAAGTAAAAAGTTTTTGTGTATAGTTTTATTATTACGGTAGGATGTGTGTTGTAACAACAAAAGTATATTAAAAATATTGTATTTGGGGTTGTTATAAAATCAGTAAAATTTTTTGTACCTTTTACTTAATGTAATAAGAATTCATTAACTTTCTTTTTTATATTGTTTGTTGTTGTTGCTTATATACAGGGTTATCCATAAGTCCATGAAACATGTTAGAAAACTGGTTGATGCCACAGTTGAATGAAGACCGTAATGATTACATCTTTCAAGAAGAAGGCTGTCTGGCTCACTACAAAGACGTGCAAGGGTATCTCAATCGAAACATGCCACAAAGGTGGATAGGATGCACAGGAAAAGAAGATGACACGTTAATGCGGTGGGCACCTCGGTCCCCGGATTTAACCCAGTGCGACTTTCTCTTCTGGGGATTTGTGAAGGACACTGTCTCTGTGCCTCCACTCCCCGCTAATCTCCAGATTCTCACAACCATATCACCGCTGCTGTGGCTCTGGTCGACCATGATATGCTGTTGCGTGTGGAACGAGTTAGACTATCGCATAGATGTCTGCCGTATTACCAAAGGTGGAAACAGTGAGCATATGTGAAATATGTAAAAAAACTTGGAGAGTTTCTCTCTCTATCAGCATAAGAACTACCATAATCCATTGAGAAGTTTATTTGTTGTGAATTTTTAAAATGTTTCATGGACTTATGAATAACCCTGTATAATTATTTTATTAAATGTGTGAAATGGGTGTGTTGACCTTGCATTAATATCATGAATCTAATAGTTTATCAATGCATATTTAGATATTTGCTTCTTTATTTAGATAAAATTGTGATAGTGTATGTTGTTCTTTTCTTTGCTTGGCTTTCTGTAGGCTGTTGTGGAGAAACTGCAGTGGCACGAGTAGGTAATATTTTTATTTTGGGAAAAAAGAGTCTGAATTGTAGAGTTCTTGAATCCACATATGTTGACCACCTAGCAATCATTTTTATGTCTTCTTTTATTAGAGCTAGTAAATTCATTCAATTACTTCCAATATTCCTTATCCTTCACACATAAAACACACATCCCAAACAAAATTACTAAATTTATTGAAAATTTAGGCACTATAAACTAAGTTATGAAACCATCATAGTACAGAGGCACACCAGAATAAAAATATATGAAACTCTTAGTTGACTTATATTGGCCTTTGGATGTGAGGAATGAACCATTAGGGAAAATGATGAAACCAGAATTTCAGCAGCAGAAGTGCGGTTTGTGAGGTGTACAGTGGGCTGTACAAAATGGGACCACAAATGAAATGAGGAAATAATGAAAGCACTTAAGACAGTGTGTATGTTAGAATACATAGGCAAACAAATACAGAAATGGAGAGATCATGTCAACAGAATGGTTAGAAGAAGGATTCCCAAACAAATTCTGCTGTGTGCGTGCCTACAGGCAGATGATCTACAGGACAACTGGCAAAAAAAATGGCTCAAGACCATAACAGACCTTATGCTTTAGAAGATTATGATATTATTCTTCCAATTTTGTATTTTATGCTTTTGCTTCCTTATACTCTTCTCCATTTTTTCTCTGTCTTTTAATCTTTATTATTTTTATCTTCTTAATTATCACCATCTCCTATTCAACTTCTTCATCCTTATCTCCATTTGTTTCTTTTTTATCTTTCTCCAATTTCTCTTCCTCCAACTTTGCTTTATGTGTTTAACTGTTCTGAGTAGCATAATTGTGTATTCAAGGCGTGGAAGGGACTAAATCGGTTAAATTTTAGTATTTCTTTCCATTCATGTTTGTGGTCTCTTGCATGGGTTGCTGTTCAGATAGTGAATATATTCTTGCAGGAATACGTCACAAACCTATTTTACATTTTTTAAATCTTGTTCATGCACAGAATAGTGTATAGCACAGATTAAGACCTGGTATTTCCACATGATGAAGAGAGGGGTGAGTGAGAACAGATTAATGGGGAGAATATGTAGACTTAAGAGAGAAGAAGTAACAGAAGGATGGTGGCCAATTACATGATCAGGAGTGTGACAGTCATGAGATGTTGCTGTTGAAATTGAGGAGGTTGAGATATATGTGACGTGCATTGTGGGTAGAGAACATGAGAGGCGCATATCTGTTTTAGTTAGAGAACCTGGCATTATACCTACATATATTTGTGAGGGTCATATTTACGTGGGTCTTAAATGAATTAATTTTGATGGTGTGAACTGCACTGGACTGGCTCGTGATAAGGTCTGATTGATTCTTATGAACATGGTAATGAACCTTCAGTTCATCTGAGGAACATTAGCATGTCATGAATGGTTGTGCTGGGGAGTAATAAATTTTAGTTGCTAGGTGCATTCTTTGGGTTTAAGTGTAATTTGTGAGGTGTTGACACTCAGCAATGCATGACACAGATGCCTATTTGTGAAGTGAATGCTCTAAATGGAATTGCTGGCATCCAAATTACATCAGCTTGATGCTAATTTAGAAACCTGGTTTTCTGTCTGCTAGAAAAGTCTTAGTGGAACATCATTGTGTCTGCCATCCTGACAGGCAGTTTTCTCTATAAACTTGGTATATCCACCATTTATAGGCATGTTTGCAACATAGTTATGAAAAGCAACTACTGGCTTTACCTTGTCTGTCCATCCATCCATCTGTCTTTCTGCATGTAACACAGCTACTCCAACAGGACAGATTGTTGTGAAATTTTGTTTATGCAGTTGGTCTTTGTAAGGGAGAGAGACTGTGTTCTCTGTGAGGTATGAGCTTGAGCAGAACAAGGAGTGATGTAAATGCCTTATATTTTATGAAAGAGTATTTATGTGTTTACAAGTTATGGAGAAACATTTGACTATCAAATAAAATCCATGCTAAATGTAACCATTGTCCCATATGAAGAGCAAAAGAAAGCAGTGATCACAGGTCAAATTCTGTGTTTGGACTGCGTTGAAAGTGCAGTTACTGTTGGTGTTATGGTTATTATGATGATTTCCTTGCTTATCAAGGATACCGATGTGCCTGTGGTTACCTTTGTTACCACACTCATGACTTTACCTCCACCTACTACAATTACCATACTTCTTGGCATAATTCTGTGAAGAGATGCAAAAGTATTTTTGTTGTTTCATTTTGAATAAGGTACCTAGAATGGGTAAAATTGTTTTGCCTGAAAATTGAAACTGTGTGTGAATAGAGATACTTGATCAATCTGTATTTGCATAAAGGAACCAGCAGTATGAAGAATCACAAATTTGTCTTTATCCTACAGTCAGTACTATGTAAGCTTAAATTTAAGGTATTCATGTCAAGCATATTTTGTTTTCTAAAAAATACGCTACATATAAAGTCATCTTTTTGTATAGAATGCATTGAATGTGGTTTGGTTCATTTCCTTAATGTAGTGCTCCATTGTATAGCTTGATCATGCTATCATTAGAGTAGGCCTGTGAAACTGACATTTTCACAATGGTGTTACTGAAGATGTGGTACTGTGTATAGATATTCACTCTTTTGGGATGTTACACAGTTACATAGTTTGGTAGTTGCTCATGTTTCTGGACAACCTACCAGTCCCATATTCAAGGGTTCACTGGGACTGGTAGGTTGTCCTGAAACATCAGTGAATTACTACCAATCTGTGCCACATAACATCACAGAAGAGCAAAGATCTCATTGACACTGTGGCTGAAGCTTTAAAATACAGATGACTCTGTGTTGTTGGGCATGTCAAGCAGTTCACTTTTTGGACTGCTCAACCCTGAAGATGATTATTCAAAACACTGTGAACTTCTCACCCATTGACACTGCATCATGTATAAATGTTTTCTTTTCCAGTAAAAGCATTACAATTTATTATAGTAGATTGTAAATCTGCTGCTGAGCTATGGAGAAAAACTATAACGTGTTGTGTAAAATGTGCAAAGGTACATTTATGATATTAAAATCTTCAGTCTGTCCTTTAAAATAATCACAAATTTAGTATCTAAGAGAGTTATTGTGTTAAAAGTGTTATGCCCTGTATACATTTACTAAATTGTTTATGATTTAAATTGTGTTACTTAATAGGTGCTGAGTTTGGAGAGTGTCAAGGCAGATGTGAGCATTCGAGAGTTCCTTAACCACTTGGTGGGACATAACATGAAACTTTCTATTCCAAACTGTCGTTTGGATTTCTTGAATGCTTCTACATCTTTACATGTGAATGGTGGTCTTATGGTGCATCAATTGGAAACGCTACTAAATGTGAGTGATCACTTGTATTTGTGAATTGTGTCATTGCTAGAAGACTGAAAATTTGGGCTATGTCTGTGGGAGGTGTTCTTGTGGATCTTAATGTGTGACCATGCACACACTTAAGACATTGGAAATGTGTACTGTGCTAGACTACCATTTTGACTTCAGGCTTGTGTAAAACTATAGATCCCCTGCTATGTGATCATTCTTGCCATAATTTGTTTAGTTGGAGTATCAGAATCATCAGCATGGGTGGGTGCTGTTACAATTGTCTACCTTCATATTGCTGGAACAAGTAGTTTTATTTGCATGTACTTTACTTTTACCATATTTGTGTGACATCTATACCATCTCATAATATGATCTTTCCTTCTCTTCACTGGAATCTGTTGTGTGCTGAGTAATCTTTCACATCAGAAGAGTCAAGTCTTCTGAGGTGGTATGATATGTTAATCAGCTGGTAAATGATGACTAACATTTTGATGGATTATTGTGTCTGTGGGTGGTGACAAATATTATTTCTTTAACCCTTTGATGCCTAACGACCACTATAGTGGTCGTTAGGCACTGCTAACCTCTAAACATTTAATTTTATATATTTATTCAACAAATATAGATACTGAATATTTTAAACATGGTATATACCCTCCGTTTTTTTTTTTTCAAAATGCAGTTTGTTTCATAATTCTAATTTTTTTTTTTCCTGTTTTATTCACATTTTATATACAGGGTGTGCTAAAATTTAAAAAAATAATTCCAGTGCCAAAAGGTTAAATTATACTATGGTACTTCTGTGTGTAGGTCCTCCGCGGGGTTCAGACAGTCTGTCATTGATCCTGTCCACAATGCTAGGATTCATGTTGTTTTTGATGCTGTTGATACCAGTTTTCCAGAGAGTCTGTATATAGAGTTCAGGGAAGCTCCACTGTGCAGTGAAATTTGTACCTCAGCCCAGTCCCCAGTCAAGTGAATTTAAACAGTAGAGACCAATATCCATGGTTGAGGGCCTTCACCACTTTTAAAATCTACCCATACTTTATTTTTGGTGTCATGTGATCTTTTGGCTGGGTGCCAGAATTTTGGGGTGGTGCTTCCATCTTTAGGGTTGATCCTGATGATGGGTCAGTGTTCCTTCTGGGCATTTCTATCAGCCAGTGGGGTACCACTTGTTACAGCTCAGAAGACTGTAGTCTGAGTAAATTAGCATCATGTTTTATATTTCATGCCCCATAAATTTTGATGTTCTTGCTACTTTATAGGCATTGGTTTTAGGATCCTAATAGCAGTTCCCTGTAGTAATATATAGTCTCCTTTTAGTGCTTTAGCTTATGGCTCCTGTGCAAGTAATATAGGAAGTTGGTCTCTGATTTTACAGCTTGATGCTTATACGTAGGTGGGTCCATAATTTTCCGGCCTGACATACAAAGACCGCGCCAAATGCAAAATGCTCTGAGGGATATATAGAGCCATCTATTGTGAGGTTACTATATCAGTTTCAGGTGGCTACATGCTCCAGTATGCTGGAGGCACTCATGCTAGTAGGACGTGTTGTAGTGAGCTGCTGAAATGTCGAAAGTCGAGTACCGTGCTGTAATCAAATTCCTCACCAA
>Ga0123355_10013855_pt1 | contig 12571 bp, 15 predicted proteins | sample TergutEmb28metaG_3_FD_89872 | JGI IMG/M metagenome (GOLD analysis project Ga0123355, IMG submission 89872) | Embiratermes neotenicus P1 segment gut microbial communities from Petit-Saut dam, French Guiana - Emb289 P1 | ecosystem: Host-associated > Arthropoda: Insects > Digestive system > Gut ...
GGGTAGGGTGGAGATTTTGCTGTTAGGCAAAATACAACCCAACCTTGACGAAACGGCGTATTTACGGGCAATAATGAAGGGTGGCATGTTGGTGTTTTTCCAATATGCCCCTTTTAACGCTTCCCTTTTCGCTCTTCGTCAATACGTGTTTTCATAGAACACTTTACACTACCTCTTCTTATAAACATCCACGCTAAGCAACCTCCTCAATTATTGCTACGAACTTTCCATACTTAGGTCTGCTATCGCACAATCCCACATACTTTCCTGCGAACTCCATAGCACCCACAATAGTTTCAACATCAATCTTTTCCTCGTTAAATACAAGTTCAAATGTTATAGACCATGTATCGAAGCGGGGACGAGTACGTAATATCTTTGACCTATTAACAGTCATCGGACGCACATCACGATACTTTAGGTCTGCTTTTAATTGCTCTCTTGTGAGTTCTTCTCCATAGCTAAGAGGCACATACATTGTTTCAACTTCCACAAACTTCTCAATGTCTTTACCCTTCTTATTCGCCTTTGCACCATTACGGATTGTGGCTTCAATGTTTTCTGCTGGAATGTACAAGCCTATACTATCTTTCCAGTACAAGCCACCTTCCCATTCTAAATCGCCAATGGTTTCTAAATCCTCGTCCGTTTTGTTGCGCTTAGATGAATAGTTCGGAGTACCTGCGATTGGCAAAGCTAGATAGCTCTTGGATTGTAGGTAGATTCCAGTCCCCATCAATATCACCAGTGATATATAAATGAGGTCTTACTCCTGTGCGGTTTTGGAAATTACGCATTCCTGCACTTAACTGGGTCTGATTACCTATCCACCCTAAATGGTCTGTAAATAGTGGCGTGGAGTCAATTGCAAGACCTCTTGGTAATGCCTCTCGTCGAATTGTAGAATGTGTCACCTGTGATGTTGAGTTAATGGTTACCATAAATACGATAGCGATAATTATAGTGAGTGCAACTATCCCACCTATGATAAGTGCGATTAGGCTGTTGCGGTTTCTCCTTCCACGCCCATTATTGTGATTACTATACGTCCCCCTAAATCGACTATGCCTGTTTCTGTTTCTGCCGTGGTTAAACCCTCCATAACTGCGGTTTCTGTTGCTAAGTTTTCCACCTGCAACTGCTCCCACTACCGTACCTACAGCCAACCCTGTACCGAAGCTAGATGTATTACGACGTGGTGCTTGCCTAGATGCTGGGACAGTCGAACGACCTCTGTCACCTGTTCTGCGTCCTGCTCTTCCTGCACTGTTTCCTCCAATGCGTCCGCTTCCCGAACGGGAATTACTATTTGTAGAACTGCCTCCTCGTGTTCCACCGCCATTTCCTCTTCCTGCTCTCATAAAAATCACTTCCTTTTCTAAATATAAAAAAGCCACTCGCAAGGAGTGACTTGATACTTTCTTGTTTGCGTTTATGTCCCACAGAAGGTTCTATACCTACAGGTTGTGGGTTCTGGGGGTTGTGCATATTTTTCATTATCCTCAAAAGGCTTGCTTAAAGCCGATAGCAGACTGTGCATTACGGATAAGTCACCATCCTCTGCGGCAACTAATGCTTCCTCTATGCGATAGTTTCTTGGGATGATAGCTGGATTATGCCTTCTCATTATACCAGAAGCATTTTCTTTCTGGCGTTCTAATCGTGCCTGCCATTTGTTATACCAATTGCTGAGCTCACACATTGGAGTTAGTGATAGCGTACGAAAAGTGTTTGTGTAGTCCAACTTTTTCTCTGCCATCAAATCTAGCAATTCCGCAATAAGAACGATATCTTCCTCTTCTTCATTTGCTATCCCCAGCTTAGCACACATACCAGTCATCCAAGCCTTATTGTAACATTCCCAATAATATTCAATTGCATCTACTGCCTCGTTTTCATGAAATAACGGCAATAATGATTCTGCTAAACGTGTTAAGTTCCACGCCCCTATTTTAGGTTGATTCCCATAAGCATAACGTCCATAGGTATCTATTGAACTGAAAACAGTTCTTGGGTCATAGTTATCCATAAATGCACAAGGTCCAAAATCTATAGTCTCACCAGAAATTGACATGTTATCTGTATTCATAACTCCATGAATGAAACCAACCAATTGCCATCTTGCTATTAAATATGCTTGTAGTTTAGCAACTTCTCTTAAAAATAAAAGATATTTGTTTTCTTTTGTTTCAAGTTCAGGGAAATGTCGCTGAATACTATAATCTGCAAGGATTCTTGTCTCTTCTGGTGTACCATAAGCAGATATATAATTAAAAGTCCCAACTCTGATATGGCTTGAGGCTACTCGTGTTAATACTGCTCCCTTTAAAACCTTTTCCCGAATAACATCTTTTCCAGTAAGCACAACTGCTAACGAGCGTGTTGTAGGGATTCCCAGAAAAAACATAGCTTCGCTTATTATATATTCTCTAAGCATAGGTAACAGAGCCGCATATCCATCACCACCACGGGAAAACGGTGTTAAACCAGAACCTTTTAATTGGATATCAAATCTATGATTACTAGGCGTTATTTGTTCCCCAAGCAAAACCGCTCTCCCATCACCTAGCATGTTAAAATGACCAAACTGATATCCTGCATACGCTTGAGATATTGGTTTTGCGTTATGTGGTAATAAGTTGCCTGCAAATATATCTGGTGCTATTATTAACTCCTCTGCATCTAACCCTAATGTTTTGGCAAGACTTTGATTAAAAATAACCATTTGTGGAGCAGGGACAGATACAGGTTTCTGCTTGTAGTAAAACTTTACAGGTAAGTCTGCATAGGTATGTTCTAATTTCCAGCCATTATCTTTCATGATTCTAATCACCTCATTGGCTAGTGTTGCACAAAGTACAACTATTATTCACACGATATGTAATGAGGCTTTGCGCCTCTTATTAGAGGGGATATCTCTTAAGAATCATAGGGTTTTGCTACTCCTTGCGGGTAGTAGCTACTGCTGTTACGGTCAAAATGCATTAACCATAATGATTTTTCCATAGCCACTGATGCGTTGATTAACGCAACCAGTGCTACAGAAAGCCCTGTCACATATACCTCAATTTCATAGGGCTTATAGCGGAGGAATTCCTCTGCTATTTCTTGCAACCCTCTTACATCTAATGGGTCTACTTCGTTACCAAAAATTGATTCAGTAACGTGCTGTCCATCATTAGCGATAACCTCATGACGACCCTTACATAATACATATCTTTCTAAATTGTTGCTCTTGCACATACTTTTTCCTCCTTTTAAATACACCCCAGCAGGGTGACATACCTTTTAGGGCTATGTAATGAGACTGACGTTGCCCGCTATGTATGGGGCTATAAAGCCCTCATATTGCTACCTGATAAACTGTCGTAAATCTAACCGACCATTATTAATAAGTCTCGTGATGTCGTTCGTATTTATTGTGATTTCATTAACACTGAGCCAGATTTGAAGTTCACGATGAAACTCTCATGTAAGAGCCATCCGATATTCACTATATACAGGTCGTGGATTAAATCCTTGATAACTACGCTCTCGTCGCATCTCCCACATCTCACTGGGAAGGACTCCATCAAAGTTTTGATTGATGAAACTTTCAACAACATTGATGGTGTTAGCCGTTTGGGTATTGGACGCTTCTATATGATAAAGAGCTACAAGAATATGCATAGACAAGTAGAAGACAGCGAAACTAAAAACCATAATTATTGCAGTTCACAATTTTTCATGCGACATAAATGCGTATGAAATGCCTGTCATCAAAGCTCCAATTATTGATAATATTATAAGAACTAATGTAGTTGTGTCCATAAGCCTAACCTCCAATCTAATTTTGTTCGTTGAAAAATAGGTGGGGTGACATTTCCCACATCTCCAAACCTCTTTTACGAGGGGTGACGGCTGCCCGTTCCGTCCTCAATTCATCAACGCTTGATTCAATTATGTAAGGGGGTCGTCTATGGTTATTTGAGCAAGAAAAAAGCACCACCTGAGCTTCAGGTAGGTAGATGCTTTCCTTTTGAATGATTAATCCCACCAAAAATACCAAGTGTGGGAGTCCAGCAAATGGTTGGCAAGTTTGTTCAGACTTTCAACACCCTGCCATACTATATCGGTGCAAAAACAAAACTGCTCTACTGCTAGTGATGTTGCTCTTTCGTTCGTATCGGCAGGTCTCTCAACAAAGCACTCCTAAGTACTATAAGTGACTGTAGCAGGATATGCTCCATACTGTTCATACCAGTATTTAAATACTGTAACCTGTTCTGCTGGGCTAGGGCAGTCGTTAAAACCTCCCATAGGAATCCATGCGGCAACCTCCCAAGGATTAAGTGTCGGAATTTTCGCAATGAGTAGTACAGGATAAGGAGCATTTGAATCATAGGAGGTCAAAGAGATAAATTTACTGGTAGGAGACGATACATTGCCAGACTTAATTTGTGCTTCTGACTCTAGCTTTTTAAAAAACTCATCTTCGCTGGAATTATCAGGAGCATAATCGGAAAAATGCTTTTTCATAATGAAGGCACGTCCATCTATCTCTTTCGCCTTTGCAAGTATATCATCCCTCGTGACATTATCTTCCTTTGAGAATTCTAGTGTTTCGTTCAGAACATCACAAGGGATAATTATCACTGGTGTAAATCCACTCGCTTTGCCAATGGAAAGCAACTCGTTATATTTTTCCATAATAAAATTTATGTTTTTTGCATTTTCAAGTATTTCATACTCACAATTTAAATCTGTCACAAGTTTATTTGCGTTTTCCAACATCCTAGCTTTGGATTCATTTCTAACCATAAACCATTTCCTCTTTCCTATACAATGATTGGATTAGCAGGTGGAAATCTGCCACCTGCTTTCTCAACCATTATACCACATTTATATTAATCGCAACCTCCGTCGCCTCCAGAGTCACAACCTCCATCATAACTGCTGTCATATGATGAACTATTGTGCCAGCTGCTTCCGCTATCGTGAGAGCAATTTGCTCATCTTCTGCTTCTTTTCTTCCTACCTTCAACTACAGCGAGTATAATAATCACTGCGAAGGCGATTAATGCTATAACTAAATCCATAGCATCCTCCCTAAATTATGCTGAACTGTAGTTTCACTTCGTCACCATAAGTTGTAGATGGTTGACTCTTTAACAAATGCTGGGTCATAATTGAAATTGTGCGGTCTAACTCCTTCTCTGAACCACCCATTGGCTCCTCATCCACTTCTAAATGAGTGCATACCAACAAATCTTCAACACACAGCTCTGGTTCTTCATCATACTCGTACCAGCAATTCTTTGGATTAACATTGACTAATTCACCTAGCTTAGCTCCAGCCGCTTCACATACAACAGTTGCATAGTGCTTTGCGTTAGCCACAGCTTGCCTTGTAGCTTCATCCCTATGCGGTGCTGGGTTAGCGACGAAAGCAGTTGTACTAATATTCTCAGCCAGGTTATGCTTCTCTGCTAATATAAGCACTTTACATAACTGCTCTGGATTCCATGCCAAGGTCAATGCTAATGATTGTGTAGCTCTGAATCCAACGAATACATTTGATGTTTCACGAACACCACGTCTCATGGTATTTGTTTGCTCTGTTAGACGCTCGTACTCTGGGTCTTGCCATTCTGTTTTAGGGACTATCTCGTTGTCTGCTAGGTCTGATATTAGGCTGTCTAATTGACCCCTTGTAGTTTCAGTTGCCGTTTCAAGGCTAACGTCCTGTGACTGTGCAGTAATAACAAACTTCACTGTATCACAAAGCACTTTCATACTTGCTTTGCCTTCAACATTTGCTAATCGTTGCATCATTAAATTCCTCCTGAAAGATTATAGTAAGGCATTGTCTCTGTCTTATGACTGGTTGCCAAATGCATCTTATCTATTCTAGCCTTAACTTTTGGGTCTTCACAAACTCCTGTTCGTAGATATCTATCAAGCGTTGCATACGTGAAGCCAAAGTTCTCCTCATCAGTTTTCCCTGTGAGTCCATCCTCTGGCACTTTATAAAGCAGGCTATGAGGCAACCCTAATTCATCCCCAATAAAAACAACCTCTGTTACTGTGATATCTGAAAGAGGGCTAAAGTCACCAACTGCATCACCAAACTTTGTAGACCATCCTATCCACTTTTCGCTAAGATTACACGTATTAGCTACTCGTCCTCCAACACTTGCGGCTACTGCGTATAGGAAAGCCATTCTTATCCTAGCAGGTGTGTTTGTCTTAACTACATGGTTTAGCTCTAAATCCGCTTCTTCTAAGCCATGATACAAAGACTCCACAATTGGATGGATGTTCATCGTTGTATGCGGAATACCTAAATGCTCTACAAGTTGGTACGCTAAGGCAATGTCGTACTGCTCGCCTTGCGGAAGAAGAACTCCAAAAACTCTTTCTTTTCCAAGAGCTTCAACACACAAAGCAGCAACAATCGATGAATCCTTCCCACCGCTAATGCCGATTACAGCCTTACTATCTTTACCGTTCTCTGCAAAGTAATTTTGTATCCATTGAACAATTTCGTTCTTTACTTTCTTTGAATCAAACATGTTAGAAACCTCCTTATACCCGTTTAAGAAACTCAGCAACATCTTGCAAACTATCAAACACATTGCCTCCGTTTGTATCCACCATAGTTTTTACAGCAATGAGGGATTTATGTTGAAATTTACTGAAAACACTATCTTCGTCCTGTTCTAGAACACAAAATAAAGTTTTCTTGGGACGCTTGTTGCTGTCATCCACTACTTCAGCTATACTGTAAACGCCTGTCATTTTTGGCGTAATAACATAAAGTAGGTAGTCGCAAAGGTCACGTTGTCGCAATTCTTCTGCCAGACATTCAGGAGTCCATTCATCTACAACAGGATTAAAGTAATCGACAGTTAAAAGAGGAATCAACTGTTCCCTCCATGAGCTACCATTACAGGTTCCACCTAAAAATACTTTCATCAAAACTCACCACTGTGAAGGATGGCTCGTATCTCTGCTAGTGTCTGCTCTCTTAGCATTTCACCATCACTGAATATGGGTAGCAGTAAATTGTCTTTTGGGGCAGTGTTGATAGTCTCAGAGGTATAACCATCTTCGTAGGTTAGAGTGCCGTTTTCGTCTTAAAACACTAGACAAAGCCCACGTTGCGATTTCTTAAAGTTCCCTGTATCAGATATTGGGTCTTTGAAAATCATTACTGGCTTTCCGTCTATCTCGCAGTACGTGCTTTTAATTGCCATACCGAAAGTATCGCGTGTATATGGTAAGAACTGATGATGTTTAAGTGCTTTGCGAATTAAATCTACATAGCCAACTGAATTTGAGCCAAGGAAGTTATTCTCCAATTCAGCTAGTGCGACTATGGCATGGTGATTGCTTTCTCCTTCCATACACTGCATAGAGAAACTTCCGCTTGCAAGTGAAACATTATTACAAGCAAACCCAGCCGCTTCTAAAATATAATATATCTGTTCTAAACGCTGTGGAGTAATGCTATCCCCATACACTGCTTTAACTGCTGGATTTAACACATTATAACCTTTGCTGTTTGTCGTTCCACCAAAAATACCCCATAAAGCAAATACCGTTTGAGTCACAATCTCTACAGGGTCACCGCTATCTCCTCGTACACCAAGGAATCCTTTCTTACCATGCTCTAGGATTTCTTCCTTGCATTGCGGGATTATATTGTTCACAAAGTTCCAATAGTCATAGCTATCGCAAACACAGTTAAAGCTAACATTTGGGTAGATATTTGTTAGCAATCTCCTAAGCATCGTAACTTCGTCACCATCAAATGCAAAGTTACTACACATCACACTGTGTTCTGTTGAAGTCAATCCAAAGGCTACAGGTTTTTTCTCAACATCTGCACCATAATATTCCTCGAAATACGTAATCATAGGTACAGTAGCGGTGTTCAGAAATGATAATGCAAACCCTGCACTAGACTTTGTAGCACTTTCAATAGATTCTTGACCGCGCATACTAAAGTCTCCAATAGCACGTGACTTGGGGATGGTGTCCTCCACTGTTTGGCTATAATACTTGTTCACAATTTGTCTATACGTATACCCAACATTTGCGGATAGTTGCATATGCCACAAGCTACATGACAAGGCTGTCTCTAACGTATTCACTAGCCATGCGAATTTTGGATGAGTGTTACTAATCTCAAACATAGGCACTCTAACATGAACACGAGTACCTTCTGGCAATGCCTTTATTTCAATTGGCAAGCATCCTAAATCATGAAGTTGTCCTATCTTGTCGTAATTAACAATGCCTTTTCCTAATGAGTTATCCAATATCCTAGCATATTCTTCTAGGACTTCTGCTTTAGGACGGGAAAAGAAATGGTCATTAAAGCCATCAATAAGATACTCTTTAATAAAACCCTGCAAGCCAAACATGATAAGTTTATCTTGACTTGGCAAGCGGGTCACTCTTGGTGTCCAGTACGACACTAACTTGGTCATAGCTGGATTATACTGTTCAAAATGTGTTGCCTTATAAAAATCAATAAGCAACAATGGGTTTGTTTGTGTCCTCTTCATACTATCATACCTCCACTATTTTTATCAAAGGGTGATTGCCAGTGTAAATGCTGGCTGTGGTAAAGATGCCTTTCATAAGACCACTATTAATTAGGTCGCCTTTGAGAATGGTATTCTCACAATGGGTTACGCATAGATACACGGATTCAGCTCCAGCATTGTGTAACTCTTGACCTACAAACTTGAATGTTCCACCATAACTACTGATATCATCAAAGATAACAAAGGTAGCCTTTTCTAAGCCGTGATTGTCTGGATTGTGAAGAATAGTTCCCTCAATCTCTCCAGTACGCCAATTTCGTTTCTTCTCGGCATACACGCTTGGAAACATAATATGCTTCTCCAAACGCTTCTTAGCTCCTGCGTCTGGATAACAAACTAAGGTAGGATTAACTTCATCCATCACATGCTCTATCAGCCGTTCTAGCTGAACTACGTCCACATGCACTCTGTTAAGCAATGCTGTTGTAACCCCACTGTGCGGGTCTGTAATATAAACCCTATGGAAATTGAGGCTGTTGATTAACTTAATGAAATACTTTAACGTAAATACATCATCTGGGTCTTCTGCCCTATCCATACGCGCATTTGACACATAATCCATTCTCAAGGTATTGCGTGCGCCTGGGTTCTTCTCCTTTATATGGAGGACTAAATTGCGTAGAACAACTTCCTCAATTACAGATGCAAACTGCCAGTTAATACGATATTGCACATCATCAGTATCTGCATCTACATCAAAACGCATTAATAATGTACCGTCTGGAAAAAATCCATAACCATTCTTAACATCCCGTGCGTCAGTATAACAACGAAACTCAATGCCATTAACATCTAGCATATTTCTTCTCTCCTCTTTTCCTATAAATAAAAAAGGGTACTTGATGTTAGATTCAAGTACCCGTGTCGCTTGTCTTAAACTACTTCAATTTGACACATCTGCATTGTCAGGAGCGCAGCCTTGTGGCTCTCCTCGGTAATGTCTGCACATGCATTTGAGTGAACTGTTATCTTAGCATCAGGCAAACGTGTTTTAAGAATAAGGGCATTAGTCACGACACAAATGTCTGTGCAAAGACCACAAAGTTCAATCTCTTCATCGTTGCCCTCGGCTACTATGTCTGCTAGAACTAAAGAGCCAAAGGTAGGCTTCTCATGAGTCCAATCGTCATCACTAATGCTTAACTCAGGGATAATATTCCACCCGTCTGTCCCCTCAATACAGTGTTCTATGGGGAGCTTCTTGCCCTCTGGTGTGTTAAGATAATCCTCACCATGTGTATCCAGTGTGTAGATTATCGTACTGCCTGCCTGTTTGTGTTCTGCGATTCTTTCTTGAACCGCAGGGATGATAGCCTGTGCCATCTCAGATTTTAAATTTCCTGTAACAAAATCATTTTGCATGTCAACTACAAGTAATAATTGTTTCATTTTTAAATTCCTCCGGTTTTATATTTCTAAATATTCCATATACACTGCTCTTGCTTCATCATAAATCGCTTGCTCATCCATGGTATTTGCTAGACAAAAGAAACGTCCTGCCGTATCCGTTCGCGTGCAATACACAGCGTCTGGATTATTGAAATTGAACCCAATAAATTCTGTTAATATCTTAAACTTTGGAGTCATTTCAATGTTTGCAGAAAAAGTCATAGTCTTACTTCTTCTCTCAGAAGGCTCTATAGCATCCATCGCTTTAAATAGGAAGAAGAATTTATCCTCTGAGCTAAAGAACAAATCATGGCTCTGTAAGACCTCATCCAAATCATTAAATATTCTGGTTTGGTCTTTGATAACTGTGTAACCTTGGATTCTAGGATTGATAATTGTTAAGTGACCCGCTGTTTCTTTTCTAAATATTACATTGTCCTTGAACTTGTAAGGCTGATTCACATTTGGCTTTTCAAAGTTGCTGAAAGGAATTTCAAACTTCTTCTTGAATGATGTAGCTTCACCTGCTGTTAAACCCTGATGCTCAGGGTAAGGAGTAGATGAAGCTGATAAAACACCATCGTTTTCCTTCAAGATATTCATATTGCATGGATTACAGAATCCTTTGCAATCGCAATCAAAACATTTCTTAGGCGTTGCAAACAACCTTTTCCATAGACTCAGCTTTTTAGCAACTTCTGTTGCACTCTTATTCAAAATGTTAGAACCACGAGTTTCGTTCCAAGCATATTGAATACATGGGCTTACATTGCCATCCGCATTCACAACCATAAACTGCCTACCACTTGGACAAGTTCGGAATTCAAACTTCTCCAAAACCTCAGGAGCAACTACTCCTTTTGATAGACATGGAGGAACAGGCAATGTTGCAGTAGCATGAAGATTAGGATACTCTGTATTCAACTTATTAAGTTGCTCAAAATACATTTTAGTATCGTTGAATGTCAGCTTCAATACATCGTGTTCTTCATTGCCTGGAGTTGGGATAAACATTGAATATGCTTGACGCTTCATCCCCATGTCATAAAGCATAACTCCCGTTTCATAAAGTTTGTCGCTATTAATATGTGAAGCAACAAAATTAGGTACAACGTGTATGCCATTATTGATTAATGCTTTAATACCTTTGATTGTGAGTTCAAACACATCATTAACTGATACTGTTTTTGCATGTGTTTTCTCGTCCGCACCATGAATAGAAATAAGAGCAGAGTCTAAACCTGCTTCTTTTAATCTCTTGGCTGCGCTGTCATCAATGGTAGTTGCGTTGCTGTTAATGCTTGCATAACAACCATGCTCTTTAATTTTCTTAATTAATTCCAAAACGACATCCATATAAAGCAAAGGCTCTCCACCAGTTATCGTGAAGAACTTTGCACCACTTTCTAGGCATATATCAACAACATGATACAACTTGTTTCTCTTTTCCTCGTCCATACTTGAGAAATCACATTCTTTCAAGTAATCCTCAAATTTTCTCTCGTTGGCTCTCACACCATTGTAACACATTGCACAGCGTAGAGTGCAGTCATAGGTTATTTCAATCTGCACTTCCAGAGGATACCAGCCTTCAATCGGTTCAAATGCCTCAGCAACTAATGCCATTCTGTCTTTTAACGTGGTCATCATATACGTCTCCTCCGTTTTCTATTCGCATTGCATTAGAGAGTAAACATTCCAGCTCATCTAATTGGAAATAAGGTGTGCCTTCTTCGTCAGTCATAAGTTCGCACCATTCAGGCGCGTCGTTATTAATTCCAGCAAGAACCCTTTCGTCCTCTATCTTCCAAATGTTCACACTGGCAGTATTACATAGGCAAATTGTAGCCTGAACTGTTGGTATGAACTTTGCCCAGTTTTCCTGCACTTCAAAATCACTTTCACATTCTCTTGTGATTGCTTCTGCCTTCTCTACATCGCCTAGGTCATTATAATTGCAATCAAAATGTTCTTCAATATAGGCACGATTATCGTCACAGAATGTTTGGCATTCAGATATCTCGGGAACTCTTGTTCCTTGGAAAAGTATCATATCTTCGTTTTCAAAATGCACAACAAAAAGCACCATACTTATTCACCCTCCTGTCCTGACAAGTCGAATATTAGAAGTTGCTTGCCTCTCTCCTGCACTCCAACGCGCTGTTCTTGGTGATATACGTCTGTTTCACTATACCCAATCTTAAGAACAATTTGAGCGTCATCAGGATAGCGTTCTAGCATATCTAACAGCTCTTTCTTCGTTGTGACTCTAGCATTGTCTTGACCTCCGCAAAGATGAAACTTAACTCGCTTAACTACCTCAGCAGAAAAACCGTCTGGGTCAAATACATCTGCATACTGTTCTATTCTAGTCTTTGGGTTATGAACATACTTGTTCCTAACGAACAATCCAAAACCAAAATGGGTGTTATCTAGGTTGACTTCCCTAAGTTTCACCCTTTCCTCTTCCGATAAGTTTGCTAGAATGTCGTCCACAACAATCTTTGCTACGTATTCAAAGTCCTTCATAAGAAAGCTACATAAACTCATTTACATTCTCCTCTCGTTATGTTTCAAGTGTATAA
>Ga0123355_10013856_pt1 | contig 12570 bp, 11 predicted proteins | sample TergutEmb28metaG_3_FD_89872 | JGI IMG/M metagenome (GOLD analysis project Ga0123355, IMG submission 89872) | Embiratermes neotenicus P1 segment gut microbial communities from Petit-Saut dam, French Guiana - Emb289 P1 | ecosystem: Host-associated > Arthropoda: Insects > Digestive system > Gut ...
CGCCAACGTATTTTAAACTTTGTAATTTTAATTTACTACTGTACTTTTGAAACTACAAATATAGCCAAAAATTTGTTTTTAAAATCACTAATAAAGTCACAGCAAAAACGTTCTTGTGATATGCAAAATTATACTTAGCCATGATACTCCACATACCCTTCAAACGCTCAGTACAAACAAATAAACAAACGTACAGACATACAAACATACATACATACGTATATACATTATATACATACATACACACATATAACACAAAAATACACAAAGGTACACACACGTAACACATGCACATACGCCAGAATACACAAAATATACACACACATCTGCACAAATATATACACATATGAAAATGAATACAGACGTATTAGGTGCACATAAGTAAACAAGTATGCATACACATATATATGTACAAATACATATATATACATTGGCCTATATACTCTTCAACCCACTACACGAGGTGTGAAGCAGTATTATGCCATTTTTCCTGTCACAGCACTGGTACAGATAAAATCGACAAGAGACGAACCAAGTCCAGCACAGTGGGGACGTGAGATACACAAGGCGGAGGTGTGTGTAGATGTGTGTGTGTGTGTGTGTGTGTGTGTGTGTGTGTGTGTGTCCCAGTGAACTACGTAGACGCTGAGCGGTGTTTGTTGTCACAATTACCCAGACGTCTCCACAGTCCAAACAAAAGACGAGCCCCGACAACGCAAAGAGAAGAGGCTGAGGGGCGGAAGGAATTGCAAATACTACACGAAGAGGCGCAAAATGTTTGTGCTTCCATCTGGCGCCATAAATCGGTATTAAAATCTCTGCATCGGCCAGTCCGTCAACTAGGATTAAACTGGATTTCGAAAAGAGGAAAGAGATTTCTCGAGCCACACATACAAGTTTGTTGTCCTTCCTACGTGCGTCTGCCTGCACTTTTAGTCTGACTTTTGTCTCCTGGGTAGAATGACAGGAGAAATAACAATTATGACTACTGCAGGTCCTACAACATCAAATAGAAAACAAACCACTAATTAGACTTTGTCTAGCCAACATAAACAATGTTTTGACGATCTTAGTAATCAAAGCAACATATGCAGATTAACTCTTATCCTGCTAACGTGGAAAATAGGGTGATCTAATAATGCCAGCAATTGACAGATGGGATTTAACTCTGCGTTTAAAGGGTTAATGGAGAATAACCCCTACCTATTTATACTACTCCTGCTACATATTTCGGCCCCTCATGGGCCACTAACAAAAGTAAATTGTAAAGTTCGCGGTATCAGAGGCCATGAAGGCAGACGGGGGAGTGGACGAATAAATCTATTCTTCCTTTAACCTCGGCGCTAGATGAGGTGGGTGGTCAACGCCACGCCCCGGCCACTTCACCCCAGGGAAAGACCCGGTATCCATTTTATAGGAGGCTGGGTGGGACCCACGGTCGGTCTGAACGGGTGCGGAAAATCTCGCCCCCATTGTGGTTCGAACCCGGAACCTTCCGGCCCGTAACGTGTCGCAGGCCATTACCTAGGATTACCAACTACGAAAATAAGTTACAAAGACGCATTTTGCATATAACAGAAATATAACACGCTGTTGTAAATGTAGGAGTCGAGAGCCAAATAGATATAAAAAATAGAACTATCGGTACTAACAGAATTATGTGTGTTTGTTTTACAGCTTTGCACATTACTGTGTGTCTATAAGTGAACCTTATAACTGAATCACAACAAATACTCGTATAGGCCTACTGCGTTTTCGGACAGCCCCTTTTATTCTGTATTACATCAGACCTGCGACAAGTTTCGGACCTGAAAAGACCATTATCATAAACCAGTGGGGCTCCGGTGTATTTGTTCGTTGAACTGCTAATACACGGTGATATGCGACATTATAAAACGTTCTGACATTTTCAGGTGTGAGAGGAAGTAACATGAGATGTTGTCGTTATGGAACTGGTGACCTTCCGCACAGAAGCCTGTTACCCCAACTCTAGACGGACACCCACATTTTTGTCATGTATATTTATTATATATACTTCATAAATTTCGTATGTTACATAAGGCGCAGTAACAAGCGAGAGCAAAAGTATAATCTGTGAATTAAGGGATAAGGTCGACGTAATCGTGGTAGGACTCTGTTTCACATTAATACAACGCCGTCAGCTTGGACCGAATGTGAAACTGTGAATTAGTTATATAACGTGGAATGAGGAGTGAAGACGAGTGTGAATGTGCAAGTGAAAGTTCGGGAAGAAGTGATACTGACTTGCTCAATGTACTAAACATAATTCGCGAAGGGACGAATGGGAAAACTACGATATCTGTCCAAGAGAATAGCCGACATCAGGAGTGGGCATCTCTTGGTTTGCCCCACGCACATATGTGCCTGGAAAATTGGAAAAATGAAGTGAATTACCAGGATTTGTCATCCCGTCACATTTCAAGCATGAACTGAAAATCTAAGCAACAGTACTGCATATTATACTAGCATTTCTTCGCCTTTCTATAGCCATGAAACTGTCAATAATTCTGCCGACCACCATCCGTAAAATATCACAATTCGCGGTAAACCTGGAATATTTACAAATACGAAAAATTTGAATTCCAAAAGCCATTTGATAAGTCAATATAAGAATTTATTATATAAGCAATAATGTTGCTAGCAGTAATGACAAAGGAACTGTGGTTACGAAAACTCAATATAAATAAAAACTATTTTTTACTGAATACAATACTTTCAAGTCGCCGACCGCTTTAAGCACAATGTGAAGACCTGCTAAAAATGTTGGAAGATTTTTATGAAGGGTAATTTTACTGTAGGCTCAGTCGGTATAGCGACTGACTACGAGCTGGACGGTCCAGGATCGAATCCCGGTGGGGACGAGATATTCCGCCCGCCAGACCGGCTCTGTGGCCCACCCAGCCTCCTGTGAAATGGGTACCGGGTCTTTCCCGGGGGTAAAGTGCGGCCGCGGCGTGCTGCTGACCACTGTGTATGTGCGTGTGTGTGTGTTTGTGTGTGTATGTGCGTGTGTATGTGTGTGTGCGTGTGTGTATGTGTGTGTGTGTGGTGTGTGTGTGTTTATGTGTGTGTGTGTGCGTGTGTGTATGTGCGTGTATGTATGTGTGTATGTGTGTACGTGCGTGTGTGTTTATGTGTGTTTATGTGTGTGTATGTGTGTGTGTGTGTTTATGTGTGTGTATGTGCGTGTGTGTGAGTGTGTGTATGTGTATGTGTGTATATATGTGTGTATGTGAGTGCGTGTATGTGTGTGCGTGCGTGCATGCGTGTATGTATGTGAGTGTGTGTGTGTGCGCGCGCGCGCGCGCGTGATCTAACGTTTCAACAACGAGATAGCCTAGGTCCGATTTGAGCTGTTGAGCCAAACAAAATAGTTACATATCAGTACAACAAACACACTTCTTAACACCTTGATGTCATAGATAAAATCCCAGAAATTTAAGATAAGGAAGCTTTCCGTTTAACTCGGACCACCTCGTCACTTCTATCCTCACACCTGCAACGATTTTTCCAAATCAGTTCTTCGTATTGTGATTCTCAGCTCTTCCGCTTTCTTTGCCAGTGAGGTACGGAAAACTATCGGGTCTTACAGTCTGGAACCATAAAGCAGAAACAGCCGTTGTGGAGCTATTTTTATGATTACTTGTCGGTACGTCAGAAACAGTCGATATGCACGGTTCCGGATCCCAGTCAGTGAGAACATACCTTTCTCCCTCCTCCCATGGCCACCCCAGTGTTTTCTTTGGAGTGTCTAACTACCACAGTGAGAGGTGGGATCGAAGACAAATATTCAATAGACAGGCGATAACTGGCGTTAACACTGTGCCGCTCCACCTTCTACAAATCCAGGGTACTGTCACCGCTCACACAGGAGCTTTATTGACACAGTGAAACAGACCTGGAGCCCCTTCAGGCGGCCACACTGACTGCCGCCTGTCTTCAGAATTTGGACCACATTATGTCATAAGGATGCTATCCGACACCAGCCAGATTTGTGTGAGGCTTTTATTGCTAATACCGAGTCATTATGCGACAAGCGTATGCCTGCCCACGAAATTCGCTCATAAAAACCCTAACTATTTAACACGTACCATATCCTTTCCCGGCGTTTATCTATATCTATTGCCGAGATTAGGACTGAGTGGGCTGTGACTTTGGTTTCCTTTATTTCTTCGTGGCATGAACAAGCACAACTCTACCTTTAGCGGCATGCTTATTTCACATCGGAAATAAAGGTTCTGGCTGCATTAGCAGCCGGATAATCGTAATGGAAAGAAAAAATTCTAACTGGTTAAAGGGCGCTCTGTAATTAATGTGGCGTCTATTGGAAGGCTGGTTAGATTAATACCTTGTTAATTAGACAGCGAGTTCGCTACTTTGTAAGATGATTGTTAGTCTGTTAGTGTGCTAGTTATTTCTTATTAAAGGCTTAAGAATTCTAAAAATTAAACTAGCGTTTTGCCAAGCCTAGGCCAGTCGTATACCGCAAACATACAGAAGGACAACAGGGCAATTAGACAACAAAAGTGAGACAGTATATTCAACAGCGGAATGTATTCAGTCCGCATTTCAAATGTTCATTCCGTGACGACCACAGCTGGGAGAAGCAATTGTGCAGGTTCTTGTTACAGAACACAGAAGAGCAAGCAATGCTTGTTCACTGGATTACACACCATCCGCTCAGGTGGTCAGCCCAACAGTGTAGAGGCTGGAATAGAGACTGTGAAAGTGAGTAAGATTCCTATACTGGGAGAGATATGAAGCAAAGGAAATTCTCTACACTACTGAACGTCGGCCATCAGTGGGCAGAAGGGGGAAGAAAAGAACACAGGAAATATAAAAATATAACGGTCAAGAAGTTACTGCTGCTGATGATGATATGATGACGACGAATTTACCTGCTATTATGAGATCTATTAAAGAAAATAAAGTATTTCTTTCTTTTTTATTTATTTCTTAATCTGCCCCTTCTGTCTACTCATTGTAGGTGTAAAGGATTACACTCGATGACACAGACACTAGATAGGACTCTTTCTGGATGAGGAATCGGCCCTTCGCAGTGCGGCCACAGGAATCGGGCTAGGGTACTGTAACCAGCTCGTCAAGAACCAGGCAGGTCTGCACCGTTAGCTCCACACACTCTAAACGTTGGCACAAGACAGAGATGAATAGTCAGCTTCAGTCTCTAGCCGTTCTACCGCTCGGTAAAGAGCCTCCAGTTCTCATTCGATAGGGCTGGGAGGACACGCCGGTCCAGTCTAAGTACAGCAGAAAAGAGAAAAATGCATTCTTCTTGCAGCGAATCGAAGGCTGGTTCCTCGCGTGTCCAACCCGTATTCTACTCACTTTTTTTTTGTTTTGCTGACCGTGCATCTCAGTACACTCTTAATAATTAACTAACCCAATGCACAAATTATTGTTTTATAATAAGCTTATTATATTCCTCTACATGTTTCGAGCACTATGTGCTCATCATCAGGAGGTCAAAATTGTATTATACAGCATCTGGTATCGTCACACTCTGTAGGTGGCCGTTCCGTGTACTACACCTGAGCACCGGACGGCCACCTACAGACTGCGATGATACCAGATGCTGTATAACACAATTTTGACCTCCTGATGATGAGCACATAGTGCTCGAAACATGTAGAGGCATATAATAAACTTATTATAAAACAAGAATTTGTGCATTGGGTTGGTTAATTACTAATATTCTACCCACTACGTCGATGTAGCTAGGGAAGACAACAGGATAAAGAGAAGAATGCCGCAAGGAGGTAGGAATGTCCTGAAAACCTATTGGATATCCAAGGCGCTAGATTGCACTCTGTGGAAAGGCTATGGGCCTGTCGCAAGACAGAATATGCAGACGCTGCAATCTAGGTCTGGTTGCTTAAGAGCATAATAAATACACAGTCTGACTGTAGGAAGACTAATCGGAACTTAGTTCAGCTCATTGTTAGGCTTCATGTGTCAGTGAAATCGGCTTAACACGGAGTAACTATGAACTTGAATCTCTTATTGCAAGACGGCCTACTTGTGTGAGTAGTCCAAGGTCACAAACACAATACTAATCAATTGGAAAATAAAAACCACGGTAAATACGCACAATCATTGTGACATACTTCGATCTTGCAATTTAGTCACGGAGAATGTACAGATCTTGCAGACCGAAATATTTCGGAATAAATAGGGGTGACATTTACATCCGTTCATGTTTAACTACGTGGTTGTTGTTTTGTAGCAGTTACAATTAAGGGACACAGTGATCAGGAAACAGTTCGAGACACGACTCCATCTCCAAACGTGCGGTGCGAGAAACCGTGAATTGGGAACTCTCGGTCCACGGAGGACCCAAAACAATTAGGCACACCCCAACACTGAGGAAGACAGCAGAGTAACAGATAAGTAACAACCCCTCTGGTACAGATCTTCTTGAGAATAAAATAAAAATACCTACGTAAATACATAGATAAAAATAGCAAAGAAAACTAGAATGGATACAAAGAGAAAATAGAAAGGGAGTAACGAGAAGGAGACAAAGAGAAAATAAAATACAAAAAATTGGTAATCGTTAAGTAAAGTCAGCTATTACGAAGCCCCAAAGTTTACCACTGTTTACAACAGCCTGCCGTTGAGCCGCGTGCTCAAAAGCACCGGCAGACCCAAACACATATTCACACCACCCCACTTTTAGCTCTAAATTAGCACTGTCTTACTACCCAGCTCTATATCTGCCAATGAATCCTTCATACACAAATTTTAGTACCCAATTTTAAGTCTCCACAATGTCCAGGTGTAGCAAGGATCTATAAGTTCCGTTTTATATTGAGCAGGATTCTTGTTCTAATTTGTCTCCCTTCCCTCAAAACGCGTGCACTTCAAGGCAAATACCTGGGAAGCCACAAAGACATTCCACGACTGTATAATGTGTATCGATGTGTTTCCATTCACACACAACACACTCCCTGGACACCTTATTACATTAAAAATACATTCATTTTTATTTCATAAGGTGGAGATCTCTCACCCCACGATATTTAGTTTCAGTTTATATTCATTTTCTTGTATAGTGGTCTGATGATGACCTACATACGAGGTACAAACTAGTAGCCAGACAAAAGCGATCGCAAGGAATTAACTCGAAACGCACTGTAAGTTTTACACCACCGGGAATGGTCCATACGAAGATTATCCGACGACTGCTTCCTTCCATGCACGTCTTAAGATCATAGTGCCATTTCTGTTTCGACTCTCTAAAGGATAATCTCTGCAAAACATTACTGACAGCAAGCGATATTGCCCTAGGTCGAAGCAGACCAACTCTCGCAAAGTACACTTTGAAATACCACGAAACTCCACAAAAAGTCGCAGCGAAAATAGCCTTTCCTTGGCTTGCAGAATCGAATACACTCTGGACGCCAATCCAACGTCTCACGTTTCTCCATATGCCTTATTACAAGTAAGAAGTGCTAAGCGCCGGGGTGCCATCCACAATACAAGCGGCTACAGGCGAAAACAAATATACAAACACCGTACTCCGTTACGGACCGCTGTGATCCCGTAAATGACATGGTCTCCGTCGTACATTAGATAGTTATTTGCTTTTCGAAGGACACAGTATTTTGGCAGATGGCCCGCGAGTCGATAAGCCAGCATTAAGCAAAAGACTGGGATAAACACATAAGAACACAGGAATTCCATTATACAGAAAATGAATAACTTTACAACTACTTTTATGACCAGGAATCATACTCGATTGCCCGCAGCGTTTGATGCCCTCGCACGGGGAGAACTAGAAACCAATTTGGATTTAGTTTCTGTGGCGTGCGAAATAATTTAAGAGAAAGTCGGTTTCGTAATCTACATTCATAAAATAAGCGTCTGAGGTGTGTGTCTGTTCCCAGCCAAGTGTGTTCTTTCGGCTACATTCACCAACCCGTTACGTTTTATATCTACATGTCCACCATTCACTATAACAGTGTTACTCACAGCCTGAAACCCGGTCTATTGAATTATGTCTATCCGCAACCACATGCAACTCACATCCAAATACCAACTAGTCATTTCAAAAAGACCTTTGACACCAACCCGATTTCTTTCTTGTTCTATCATTCCAAAAATCTCGTATTTATGTAGGCCAACACGAGGCATCACATCGTGGTCGCAAAAAGGAGACTGAATCTGGTCATGAACAATATAAACGTTTCCCAACATATCTCAGGTTCATTTTAATATTACTTTTATTTCTGCAGTTGGTCTTCAGATATACTTTTCTTCTTAGCCTCACTAACCAGAAAGTCTTACGCATTTCCTGTTTCTCCATACGCTCTTCATTCGTTCGCTGTCTGTCTCTGCTTGAGGTCTACGTAATTCTCCACATTTTATTCCTAATACTTCTGCCTCGTGCCTAAATACTCTCTAATTTTTGTCTCAAACGTAATCTGTTCTCTCTTTAGAGCAAAAGAAACAGTTTAGGTCGATGTCTCAGACAAAGAAACGTGTGTGTCTGTGTGTGTGTGTCTGTGTGTGTGTGTGTGTGTTTGTGTGTGTGTGTATATATATATATATATATATAAGGTAACGTGATTCCGTTACGGGCCCGATGTGGCCCAGAGGGTGGGTAGAGGTTTAGCTCTACTCTTCCATAACCGCGGCACTAGCAGCACGCCCCTGCCGCACTATACCCCGGTACCCATTTTACAGAAGACTGGGTGGGCCCCAGGGCCGGTCTGGACGGACGGAAAATCTCGTCCCCACCGGGATTCGATCCCGGACCGTCCAGCCCGTAGTCAGTCGCTATACCGACTGAGCTACCCGGCCCATATATATATATATATAGTGCATTGTTGGTTGAGTTAAAAACTATATACAAGATGCAAGGTACATACATAAAAACAGACGTGCAGTCACGAGGGTTCCACAGGCGTTACGAGCCTGAAGACCACTGAGCTAGCTAGGGTTATTTTTTTCACAGTTCCAAATCTGCACAACTGTGGCAGTTAACACACAAGACGGTTAGTTGGACACCGCGGCTTTGCAAACCCCACGGTGTGGAGATATGCTCTCAGAAGGGGTGCTGCCGGCAGGTGCACACAGCAGCAGTCCTCCTGCTCAAGCAGTGCCACTTCATCTACTCGCAGCTGACGACGTCGGCAAGCACCCAGAGAAGCGTTCCCCTTTCTTTGCAAATACCGGTGATGTTTACTGAACGACTCTGCATAAACTGAACAAATTAGAATGGCGCGAGATCTTGGTTATGGGAGTTCAGCTTGGTGCATCCCCTTGTAACAAACAAGACAATGAAAGTAGAATCTGGATTTATTACTACACCCGGAGATAGCTAAATATTAGATCCATTAAGCAGTTGAAGACAACGTGTAATGCTGACATAACTCTTACTTCTACTGTAGAGATTAGGCATAAGTTACATAGTCAGCTCGGAATATTTCGCATTCTCTTTTCCTATGTAAACACCTGCAGATAAAAAAATATAGGCCTAAAGTTTAAATTGATTAACTGCTTGTGTACTTATCTGACAACCTTCTAATCCTTTTTAAGACCATCTACAATGTATCTATTACTCCTGAAAAAATTGTGTCGTCCCTAATGGCTATTCCATACCCGTTCCAGTCAGTAGTTTTATTGGAAAAATACGGTTATTGTAACATCAAGACTGCGTAATAAAATATCTTACAGGGGTGTTGATAAGTCCTTAGCCCGACCAGGAAGAAAACAAGCTAATATTTCTATCAGAATGGCGTGAATTTCCTTCGGCGCCTTGCCTTGCAGGAAAAAAATCGATGACAGCTCGCGTCTCGATGTTGTTGAAATCGCGCGCGTCCCTGACATGCTTCCGACCTTGTTTCCTTCCTGGTCTGGCTAAGGACTTATCAGCACCCGGTATATCCCATTGTATTTTAATTTATATTTGCACCAACAGAAAACAAACATCTGTCGTAGTTTGCAGCCGGTATGTCGCCATTGTTATCAATAGGAATTAATGTGGCGTGTGCACGTGCGAAATTCCCACAATGTGTACTGCAACTGAAGAAGAGCGGAAACGCCCGCCCTAGCGCCTTCTGTCTGCGAGATAAACTGTAATATTACACACACATACATGCCACAGCGCCCCAAGTAGTCACCACACTTCATCCTTAAAATCTAAAATCCGTATGCAATTCTGGTACCTCTCATGCCTGCTGCAAGCCATGTTAATCCCACCGTCCTCGATCCGATCACTTAAGAGTATATTTAATTAACGACGGGCAACATAAGTATGACGTAACTTTCAGGAGCGTTTGTGTTAACATTGCTGCAGTGGAAAAGCAATAAGTATTACATACTCTGAGAGTACGTTTGTACCCTTAGGTATGAAGCACGCAATACCTATGCGCCGTACCGTCATCTGTGGCCTGTCCGGGACTACATGATTTTTCCACCTTATATCAAGGACAGGATGTTCGGGAAAAATTTATTGAACATTAAATGTGTGTTTTGTTTTTCTCTACAACTGTGTTCGACACGTTTCTCGTTCTAAGAAGAACTGAGAGAAATGTGATAAAAAATGTATAATAGTCTTCATGTAAACCACCCGTTATTACTGTCGGATTTTAACGAAACTTGAATTTTCTCAACAACTTTTCGAAAAAATACTCAAATATCAAAATGCATGAAAACCCGTCCAGTGGGAGGTGAGTTGTACCATGCGGACAGACGGACGGACGGACAGGAAAACAGGCATGACGAAGCTAATAGTCGTTTTTCGCAATTTTGAGAACGCGCCAAAAAAAAACAACAACAAAAAACGCACACTTCCAAAAATTCAATTTTCCTCAAGCTCATTCCGCTACATCCACATATCCTCCTCAACACCCTACTCTCAGACACAATCAGCGTTTTTCCATGTGAATGACAGCTCAAAGTTTCGCAGCACAGCAAAAGCAAAAACAACAGCTTCTAATATTTGCTTTTTTTATGGGCAGGCAAAACAATGTGAACTGAGTTTCAGCAAGCACTCTCCAAATTAATTTGTCTGTAACATCTCCCTTCATAAAAGTCATTTTTAATTCTTACTGTAATTCCCAAAGAGTTTAATACAGTAAATGCTTAGGGAACTAAAATGAAATTTGTTAATATACCGGCAACTATATAAGCCTCAGTAACGTGAAAACTTTTGCAGCAACTAATTTGCATATATAGTAAAGCAACAAGGCCAGCGAAACGGAGGAAATTGCATTTTGTGAAACGTATACGTCACATCGGAATACAGCGTCTTAATGCAGCTACACCTAACATCTCGCCACTCGGAGGTACTGTGTGAGAATCTTCTAGTTTCAAGAAGACAGCTTCTGCCGTTGACACAATTCCACCCGCCGTCAGGCGCTTCGCGTTTATCTTGATAAATAGTTAGATCTGTCACCGAACACAGCAGCGTTCTTCGCATTTGAAAAGTCTCCCTTTGGAATTTACGTCTGTGCGCATAGCCGTACTGACCAAGATTTTTCTCTGTTTTCATCATTTCTTCTGTCTCGGTAACACTTTAAACTTTTTTTTTTTAGTGGACGAATGAGGAAGATTTGCCAGAAATGTCACGACCCAGTGGTGAGAAGTCGGAACGTCTGGTGTTCTTAGGTTTTACCGTAATTCTTACGCGCGCGTGTATGGGTGCGTTTGTGTATGGATGTGTGTGTGTGTTGTGTGTGTATGGGTGTGTGTGTGACAGGGAGAAATACAGATAGAGAAAGCGACAGAAATATGGTGAGTTAATAGATGGCAAGAATATATATGATTTTTAACAGGTCTCGTTATCTTATGAAAAAGGTCGTTTCTTGTAAAAGTTTTAAAACAATAATAATAATGTGCCAAAATCAGTAGAAACAAGTTAAGGAGGCAAGGTAACCATATTGCGGAATCAACAAATACAAACTGACAGAACTATCCCCAACAACAAACCAGACATTATAATCCGTGATAATGAAAAGGAAACATGTATGTTAATAGACGTTGCAATCTCAGGAAACAGAAATGTGATTAAAAAAGAAGCCAAGAAGATTCTAAAATATATGTGGAATGTAAAAACAAAGGTGATACCAGTAATAACAGGGGCGACTGGGACAATTTCAAAGTCATTCAGAAAATACGTGAGCAACATACCAGGAAACAATTAAGTCAAGAACCTACAGAAAACAGCCATATTGGGTAATGCACACATACTTCGGAAAGTGCTAATGTAAAAGTACAATAGATTCAACACTGAAACCAACGATATAAGCATCATGAATAGTAACAACCGAATAGCTGCAACACTGTGTTCCCAAGGGACATAGTTTGTTTCAGGAATATAAGCATAAATACCCTTTATAAAGGAGATGATGATGATGATGATGATAATGCGGAATGTGAAAGCGAAATTGATACCAGTAAATAATAGGGGCGACTGGGACCATTTCAAAATCACTCAAACAATGCCTCAGCAACATACTAGGAAAGCACGAAATTAAGGAATTGAAAAAAAAAAAAAAAAAAAAAAAAAAAAATAAGAAAAAA
>Ga0123355_10013857_pt1 | contig 12570 bp, 8 predicted proteins | sample TergutEmb28metaG_3_FD_89872 | JGI IMG/M metagenome (GOLD analysis project Ga0123355, IMG submission 89872) | Embiratermes neotenicus P1 segment gut microbial communities from Petit-Saut dam, French Guiana - Emb289 P1 | ecosystem: Host-associated > Arthropoda: Insects > Digestive system > Gut ...
CAACATGTTTCGGACATTAATATATCCATCATCAGGAGCTTGCGACTATTCTGTTGAATTACCACATTGGTCGTATTGTTCTTGGTTCGATGTGTGTTGGAGATTCGGTGTGGTTGGGTTGGATTGGTATCCATGTTGAAGGCTTCAGCCTGCACATGGATACCACTCCAACCCAACCACACCAAAACTCCAACACACAACTTGTTGTGCTTCAGTCTGCAACACGGATACCACTCCGACCCAACCACACCGAATCTCCAACACACATCGAACCAAGAACAATACGACCAATGTGGTAATTCAACAGAATAGTCGCAAGTTCCTGATGATGGATATATTAATGCCCGAAACATTTTGAGTACATAAGAAGTGAAATAAAATAGCAAGTGACATCAAGTTGGTCTTTTATTCTTCAACTATCGAATATAATTCATGTCCCACTGCTTGACCTTTGAATAGGGAACCGATAGGTTGTTTCGAAACGTCAGTAACTTGCTACCAATCTACGCTGCACAATTTTCCAGATGATCGAAGATCTCATATGTAAGGAACCCAAAGAAATAATTTTGGTTCTTGAAACATGAAGATCATCAATATGTTTTTTAAAAATGTTCGGACGTCATGTACCCTCTCTCCGTGCAAAGTACTATCGGAAAATTCTTTTTATGGAAGTATTCACTTTTATTCTAAGCTTAATACGACGCTCACACTTACACTAGTTGGATAAAATGCAGGGATTGTACTATAAAAGCAGGTGCTGCTTGTTGCTACCAGGGTAGCTGAAATGTTTTTGAAGTGAGGAATTGCATGTTACGTAACGACACACTGAAGGTATAGTCAAAAGGAAATTGTCATAAACCATATACAAATATTTTAGAGGAAATAAGAGATCCTTACAATATTTTATTTGATAAAAGTGTGGGAAAGTTGACAGCGTAACGGAAAGTGAGTGGTAACATATACAGCAGACTGGAGGAAAATATTTTGCTGTGCGTGTGATGAGGTCTGGTTCCTAACGTAGACTTTCAGAGTAGGCGTGTGACCTGTATAACATGCTTGCATGTAGTTTATATTTGCCTATCACGTATGTGACAGTGAGGTTCATAATACACCTACGTTATATAACTCATACATAAGATATTTTGTCCACACCCAAGTACTCCATCGTAACTAGTGTTTATGCGCTTCGAGGTCAAGACGGACTTCTATAATTTACTTGTTTCTATTATTCTATGCGATTTGTTTTTGAAACTGTTGTACCCAATGTTATTTTGCCTGTGAAGTCAGTTAATCGTGAGTTATGCTTGTGCATGTACGTTTCAGTGTGACTGCTATACACGCCATTCGGTTCATGCGTGTGTGATTTAATCTTGAAATGAATTGCTGGGTACCACACAATGCGATACGCTTTTCAACGTGGGAAGTTTGTGTTAGATATCGCAGTGAGCATGCAGTGGCTACGAGCGACACACAGTTCGTGTTAAATAAAATACAAGCTTCATAAATCGGAGATCATAACATCAGCCCGAGACTCAGAACTGAGAACCGGCAGTTTAAAATATATCCAACTGCATAGAGCAGAGGCTTCCCCACGAACTGTCATCTAGATTGTCAATATGTGTTCGGGAAATTAAATTATGTTATTTATAGATTGGTACTAAATGCATATAAACGTATAGACTGTGTAGTTATAACGCAGGTCTTCAAATTTACAGCGGTGATATATAGCTTTACCACTGCTTCTTATGGTTTATTTTTATGTGTCAAACTGAATTGATAACGACTTTAAAGTGGACTAGACCCATGTAATTAACCTGTATAGCGCACTGGATTTGTTGAATTGTGTGCCACAGTTTCTGAGCGTTTCCTCTCCCCACCAAATCCCCATTTGTGTCATTGTGTGAAAATCCGGGTTGAATTGAATACGACGATTGTGATTTCCCGAAGTTGGTTTATTTTTACTGGTTATATATCGGACATACATCTTTAAAACGAACTGTCCCACTTGTCTGAAAAATAAATTTTTTGTCACATTTCCCACCTGAGAGGCGGGCTGTTGTGAATGAGGTGATGAGTTTCGGGGTTCCGTGAAAGGTGGAGAATTTCGTGGCTAGGTGACAGCCTATTAGATTCCCAAGAGAGAATCTGCTCGGTGGAGTTAATTATTCCCCATGGATGAGAAAAAGTGGCCCACGTAATGCTGCTGTTGTCGGTTCTCGAACCCACCTACATATAACGCTTGGTCGTTAAGTTGTGCAGTCACAGGTCCCAAACTTCTTTGTCTGAATACGATCCTCTAAAATCTACATCTCCGGAACAGTCACCTGCCAGCGTGTCAAATGAACCTATGTTTTATACGACATCGACTCTTGGTTTTCTTCAAAGTGTGGCTAATGCCGCTTTGACCTATCCATTAGCAAACCTACCGGCCATTAGCTATTCCAAATCAACACATTTTTATAAAATTATTTTAAAATTTTGTACTTAAACAGCTGACATATTTCAGAACCACTGTGGATTCTTCACGGGTGACTATTTTTGGAGGAAGTAATTTTAATGTTAGCATTACATTTCGGAATGCACAGAATGTTTCAAATCAAGCATCACACTCGACACATTCATCTATACTTGCACGTGACGTTGTATTGTGCAGATTCGTTTTGTATTTAAATCGCCAATAAGATTCAAAATAACTGATAAATAATAGGCATACTTGGCTTATTGGGTTTGCTTTCGGACGAATGGAACAGATAGTGGGTAAATTGGATTCCGCAGAAAAAGCTGATATCACGAACATTATAGGTTATGGCTGCCTACGGATATGTATATATATATATAATATGGTATATGTTTCTCCATATATCATGTATATATATGTGTGGAGAAACACATCGAAGAACAAAATGGAATTTATATGATTATTACTCGGTTTTGAGGCTACATATATGAAATTCTCCCCCGGCCCATGGCGCAGCTGCGCCTAGTCGGCCAGGGCCTCCTCGTTATCAAGGCTTCACGACTATATCGGTCACAGTCACACCAGAAATACCACAAAGCGATACTGGTTAGAAACATTTAAAGAAATGAAATGAAAAGGAACTGATATTCCAGGCGCTATAAATAATACATAATTTTAAAGTCAGACATCACGTTGTGTTTTCGTACAATGAGTTTAAGCTGTAAGTAAAAACCGTTAACACAGCTTTATTATTGGTAATTTACAGCAACGTGTTTCGACCGTAAAGGGCCCTCATCAGGCTAGTACTCGGTAACACACTTTAAAAGCTATACAACTGCATTTGCCAAACTGAGATCTCACTGTTCACATTATCTCACTGTTTCCTATTATCACACTGTTCACATTATCTCACTCTTCACTTTATCTCACTGTTCACATTATCTCACTGTTCACATTATCTCACTGTTCACATTATCTCACTCTTCACATTATCTCACTGTTCACATTATCTCACTGTTCACATTATCTAAATGTTCACTTTATCTCACTGTTCACGTTACCTCACTCTTCACTTTATCTCGTGTTCGCAATTAAAAATTGAGAACAGCGAGATCTCGTTTTAGCAAATAGAGTTGTATAGCTTTTTAAGTGTGTTATAGAGTATTAGCCTGATTATTACCCTATAGGGTCGCAAAATGCTGCAGTAAAAATTACTAGACATTAAGTGTTAACGGTTTATACTTATTAACTAAATAATACTGAAAAAAGGAAATGCAAGTTGTAGTTACAAATCCCAGTAGCTGTTACCAACACTCATAACTATGTAAGTATTACAAGGTTAAAATGCCGCATCAGTAAGTTAAACATAAATACCTTGATGAAGAATGTAATGATAAATTTACATGTTAAATGCATTCCACAATATAATGCTTCGGATAGCAGTTCCTAACCATGTTCGATGTTTAAGCAGAAATATTTAATAATTTTGAGGTATCGTATTGATTTGGAATGCCTGCCACACGGATACCACCCCAACCCAGCCACACCGAAAATCCAACACACATCGAAACAAGAAAACACGACCAATGTGGTGATACAATAGAAAAGTCGCAGGCTCCTGATGATGGATGTATTTTATGTCCGAAACATGTTGAGAATAGAAGAAGTGAAATAAAACTTAATAAATGGTGGCACCAAGTTGGTCTCTTACTCTTCAACTATCACAATGATACACGTTCCAATATGCATAATACTTTCTCTCATTTGCCATTTAACGCAAGACAACCCTTTTGCGTAGATATAGGTAGAGATAATGAAACTGACATGGGATGTCAAGATACTGAAAACAGCTTCTTGTATTGAAGACGGCTGAGAATGTCACTCTTCACACTTTCACCTTAGGACGGAAACAGATCCACTTTCCGATTTTTTTTTTGGAGCAGTGGACAACGTCAAACAAAGGAGTAATCCTCCGTGTCAATCGAAAAGCTTTTTAGACGCAAGTATCACGGCGCAATTGAATGGGTGCTTTTGTGAACCATGCTTATTTTTGTATGTCGACGTGGGTAAGGCGAATGTTTAAGCGTAACGAATAATTCTAAAGTGACAAACTGAATAAGATGTGGGGAGAGGAGTTTTTTTTCTGATAAACTGATAATTGTTCAGGCGGTAAAGAAATATCCATCTCTTTCTGAGTCTAGGAGTTTGACAATTATCATGTCAACAACAATCGGCTGTTTTGTCCTTTCCTGGTGTACTTGAATCCAATTAACTCTTTTCAAGTTTCATTCGCTCGAAATTCTTTCTGATATTACCCTCCTGTCCCAATTTATACCAAACAATCTCTTTCGTTGAGGGTTTCGGCAAAAATTGTGTATTTAGTTGTTAAGTACTGCAGGTGTGTTAGGTCTAAATGTGCTGCAAGTGTCCACCTGTTTGGCATTTATTCATCCTGCCAAAATTTATTGATGTGCGCAACTCAAGAAGCTATTATTATATCAATTCAATCCATCCGTACACTTTTCCTGTTTCTGTCTATCCGTCCCTTAAGTTCAAATATTTTTCTCAACAGTCTGTCCGCAGATACACTCAAAGTATGATGTTTTCTCTCAATGGCACTTCAAGTCTCATTTGACACCTATTTGTGCTTTACATAAGGACATACTTTTAGTTTATTTCAATGTTAACTTCGGCGGGTTCCGAAAACGATCAAAGAATGAACTTTTAGAACTGCTGTAAGAAATAGAAATAAACTTAATCAAAATATTTAACAACTGGCGGAAAACGTGGCAGTGAAAATCGTACATTTAAATCTCATCTCATGGAATTATGGCGTTGAACTTCCGCTCGATGGTATTATATAATACGTAAATTTGTATTTGGCAGTAACAAAACATTTTCTTTTTATTGTTTCAAAGTTTGGGGAAGTTTCTTTTAACGTTTGTTGAATTGTTTGAAACCAAGACCTGAAACATCCATACCGCTGTATATTCTTATTGTGTCACGTTGGTTATGACCCGATATCCAAGTGTGTATGCAGTTTGCATAGCCGTGCTTACAGTTTGGTCGAATATATTTCTCAGCAGTTTAATAGGGACTGCCTATGTCAAACTGTGCGTGTAGGCCCGGTAGCTCAGTCGGTATAGCGCCTGAGCTACGGGCTGGACGGTCTGGGATCGAATCCCGGTGGGGACGAGATTTTCCGCCCGTCCAGACCGGCCCTGGGTCCCACCTAGCCTCCTGTAAAATGGGTACAGTTTCTTTCCCAGGGTTAAAGTGCGGCCGGGGCGTGCTGCTGACCACTCACCCCTTCTAGTGCCGCCGTCATGGAAGAGAAGAGCTATAACTCTACCCACCCTCTGGGCCACACCGGGCCTATAACGGGAAAACTTTACCTTTATGTCAAACAGTGCAGCACAGGGCTGTAGTTTACAAGCATATTGAGATACTTTATAATTATTCGACGCTAGGCCAAATCTCCCTTGTCGCTTGTGTACTCTCCTGGCATTAAACGTATGGGTTATACATTGTTCTCGTGTTCCTTTGTTTCCCTCTACAAGCGATTTATATCTCCCTTCTTGTTAATGTCTCTAGAGCAGCTCTACTTTTGTAGCGTAAAATCCATGCATTGCCCTTTTTATGACGCTCACATCAAATCTTTTAATGCACCGGCACTCTTCCCACGCTTTTAAAATTTGCAGTTTTTAGTAAGTATTCTGCCATTGAAGAGATTGTCCATGTTTGTTTCCTTCATAGCCCTTGGGCTGTCCATGTCGAAACAGTGCACACTTCGCCACTCCTCGTAACGAACTTCCGAACAGGAATCAGAAAGCCTACTTTAGACCGGTCCTTATGCGTGAATTACGCAGCCCTTTTTGCGCATGAAGTGAGGTACGTTCTACGCTACCACCCCAACCTGTTTCTGAATTTTTGCTTTTTTTCTTCTTTAACTCAGACATATTCGGTTCCCTCGTATTCAATAAATATAAGAAATAACACTAAAAGAAGACACAACAGGGAGCTACAAGCAGGATTCGTACCGTTGACATTCAAGTTGTAGAATTTTCTAGCCCAAGTATACGTTCTATGTTCTATAAGTATTTGTGTGGTCCAGCTGTGCACCAAATTTGACGGCGATAACTAACGAAGTGGTGTAGGTGGGTATATGATATTTGGTTTGAAAACGATCATGCACTTAAGTACGTAGTGGATACGATTTGTAGGTCAGTACTCGTAAGCTACCAGCTTCTGGTTTATGCCGCTGATGTTAATATATTGGAAGGAAGCGTACATATTGTAAAGGAAACCCCAGAAGCTTTGATAGGGGCTAGTAAGGAGAGTGGACGAGAAGTAAATGGGGATAAAACTAAGCGCATGGTCATGTCTCGAGATCTGAATGCAGGACAAAGTCACAGTATGAAAATTGATAATAGTTCCTTTAAAAGGGTGGAAGAGTTCAAATATTTCGGAACAACTTTAAAAAATCAAAATTCTGTTCAGGAAGAAATTAAGAGCAGCCTGAAGTCAGGGAATGTTTGCTATCATTCGGTGCAGAATGTTTTGTCTTCCAGTTTGCTATCCAAAAATTTAAAGATTAGGATACACAGAACTATAATTTTGTCTGTTGTTTTATATGGGTGTGAAACTTGGTCGCTGACATTGAGGGAGGAGCGTAAGCTGAGGGTGTTTGAGAGTAGGGTGTTGAGGAGAATATTTGGGTCTAAGAGGGATGAGGTAACAGGGGAATGCAAGAAATTACATAGTGAGGAACCTCATGATCTATACTGCTCACTCAATATTTTTTGGATGATAAAATCAAGTAGAATGAGATGGGCGGGGCATGTGGCGCGTATGGGGGAGGTGAGAGGCGTGTACAGGTTTTTGGTGGGGACACCTGAGGGAAAAAGCTAGTGGGGAGACCCAGGCGCAGATGGGAGGATAATATTAAGATGGACCTTCAGGAAGTGGGATGTGGGGTTATGAACTGGATCGAGCTGGCTGAGGATAGGGACAGTTGGCGGGTTTCATAAAATGCAGGGAATTTCTTGACTATCTGCAAACCTATTAGCTTCTCAAGAAGGACGTTGTTCCATGGAATAAGTAAGTAAGTAAGTAAGTAAGTAAGTAAATAAGTAAGTACTCGTGAGCCTAGCGACGACGTTGGACTTTGAATATATGCCCGACAAATTTAACACATACATAATCGGTAAAATTAATTCCTATACACGAAGGCATATGGGGGTGGGGGTATAGCTTAATTCATTCTTTATATCGATGGTAGGTGCAGATGAGTGGTAAGCCTGACTTTCTAGCCGCTTTGCCTCCAAGAAAGGAGCCCCTGGTATCAACTGAATAAAGGGGGCACCAGAGCCGGTCTGGACATTTTGGAAAAGAGATTAATTCCTTTTTCATACCGCTATCGAACCCGGGACTGTCCAGCTCGTAGGCTGATCACGTGCAAGTTGTTTTCCACGAAAATAAAGTAACAGTAAAAATAAATAGACATATATTTCTGGAAGTGTATGCAATGCGTAACTAAGCCTTGTTATTTCTGCTCAGAATACCTTGCTGACATTTTGGTAGGAAAGAGGCTGAAAAATCACACTTGTAATAAATTCTGTAAAAATGGAACACTGAAATGCGTGCTACATTCAATACTGAACTCATAGTATGTAACGAAGGGATTTTCTGGATAGTTGAGCACGTTCAGCAGGTATTGAGCCATTTTTTTTGAATAGGAAAAGCTTAAAGCATAAGTTATGAAAGGAAAATGTATTAATAAAGAAATAACGACACAAACAGAAAGGCATGTATGCCATTGAAACCCTAGAGCCATAGAACTGCGGGTTGATATTCTCTACGGAGCATGGATGTAAATCAGTGCTTTTGCAATGTGTTTCGTTTGTAGATACAGGCAGTGTGATATGCAGACCCCTCAAAAGGGTTCCTACCCAGCAGGCACGTAACCTACTGTCTAAACTAGGATCCTATTTTATGAGTGAACGGTTAACTAGCAGCTTGTCAAAAATTATCAACATCTGTACCTTGTTTATGTGAGTCCATCATTGAACCCTGGAAGAATAAGTCACAACGTCATATAATATTTCTCTAAGATGAGTTTTAATATTGTCATCTCGTCTACACCTATATCTCCTAAGTGGTATATTTTTTATTTACCATTTACCTCGTGCATACCAAATATCCCTCTCATTATAAAGTCCCTTATTCATGGCCATATAAATGCCAAGTGTACCGAGATGTGCTTTATAGATGATGCTTCTCACTTTTATTGTGAAGTGCCTGGTTTGAATCCCAGCTGGGGTATCGGCTATCCTCCTGCTTTTTCCTGCTCTCCTTCAACCTCTTCGGGGAACATACAATGCTTATTTCTGCCTAGTTTTCCTGCTGTTCGAAGATAAGTAGTCTGAGGTACCGACAGTGTCCATAGATACTGGTACACCGCGAACAAGCAGATAAGTAAATTTAGGTGACAAGTAAACATTACGACACTCATTATTACGTAATCCCCTTCATTTTACCATTAACCTTTTGGCCTTGGACATTTACAGTTTAGCACATTTACAGTTTAGCACACCATTTATGTACAATGTAAATATTTTTTGAACCAAAAAGGGTAACATTAGGAAATACACGACATTTTGTGGAGGAATAAACGAAGATGTGAAAATCTAAAAAAAAAAAATTAAATAACATATTTGTTGGCTAAATATATAAAAAGTGTACTCTCGGGAGTAGCGGTGTGCTTGTCCTATATATAGGATGCATGGTGCCTAAAGGTTAAACATATCCTCTTTCACACTTGTAAGTATTATAGTTAAAATTTCTTTATCCCTGGCATTATTTCCAAGATATCATATCGCATATGTAAATTAACAATTGTTAGCTCTTAAAGTAATTATGTATAGGAACAAATTGTGGGCTCTCGATTCACGCTAAATGATCGAAAATAAAAGTTTTACGAAGAGAACTATATGTTGATAAGTAATTATTAACCGGTAAGTAAGAAAACAGAAATTGGAGCGAAAATGTCAGCAAATAGGAAATTATCGATATGCTTTTAAACACGGTACTGAATCATTAAACGAGTTGTAAATTGTAACTGTTATTTTTTAAAGAATTCGTGCATCTCTGAAAAATTGCAAGTTATGAGATGGATTTGCTTTTGAGTATACTGAATCCTATTCACTGCATTGAGATGCATGTCTTTCAAATAAATAGAGAATTACATAGTAAAGGCAATTAAGGAACGCATAAGTAAACACTAAGACAACAAGGAAGAAACTAGTGAAATTCCGGATTTGGAGCATAATTTCCTGCGGTGCTGAAACTTGGGAAATTCGAAAAATAAATCGAAAATACGTAGTACCTGGGAAATGTTGAATTGTGGTGCTGGAGAAGGATGGAGAAGGTCAGTCGGGCTGTTCACCTGGACAGTGGAGAAGTATGACAAAGATTCAAGGAGGAAAGGAACATAGTACGTACAATAAAAGGAAGACTGACTGGATCGGTCACATCTTGCTTTGGAACTCCCCTCTGAAACGCTTTACCATTAGTGAAGGAAAAACAGAAGGAAATATAGCAGGGACGAGGAAAGAGGAAGAATACGTAAGCAGCTACTGGATTTCCTTAAGGGGAAAAATACTGGAATTTGAAATAGGAAACATTAGTCGTACTCTGTGGAGAACTCATTTTGGAAGGGCTCTAGACCTGTAGCAAGACAGACAACGTACTTAATTATGCAGGAAAGAGTGAGTTGAAAAGAAGAAACAAAAAAGGTAACAGTAAGGAAGTCAAAACTTCAATATATAAGAACGAACGACTGTAAAAACGTACATCGCAAAATGAACTTAGAGCATTCCAAGGTGGCCATATTGAATGCAGTTTATATGATAATAAAAGAATATAATAATAATAATAACAACATTTCATTGTGTTCCTTTTATAAGCTATGTGAAATTACTTTAGCTCAAAACATGGTTATAAGGGTATCCATTGTCTTCAAAGTCAAACATTTTATAGGCAGTAAATATGCTTCTCCGATCTTCACGTGCCATGCTGCAAGGGTCTATTATCTGCATCATCTGACTGTTGTTGTCAGCTGCCTTTTTTCATCGTTATATACAATTGATGTTCTCAAGCCCAGAAGACAAGAGTTCCGAAATAATTATAACTTTAAATCGTGAAAAATTACTCCTTCAAAAGACCCAATGCCTTCACGTTGTATATAGAAGCACAAAACGTCGGCTGGTACCTATTCAGTATTCTTCAGTACGGTGTCAAACAAAATACACGAGAATGATGCAGGGTCCTTGTAGATGTTTACAGCAGCATAATGCACAGTAGGTAAGAATACTTGAGGATATAAATCATGTACGTAAGAAGGGTATGTGTATTGACAAGGAATATAACAAATGACCAAACTGGGCGCGGTATTTGTTCTTAAAATACATATAAAATATTGGATATAATAGAAAATGAGAGGAGAAGGGCACATAAGTTGGCGAACGGTTGTGTTACTGTTAACAAATATTACTGGGGTGATAAAGTGAAGAGACAGTTGGGCGACTCAAATAGTATTGCTGAGGGTGGTGAAAAATTCGCACAACAGTTTAAACTGAAATTGTGGAAAGACACGTAATTTAGGTGAGAGTTAGGGTTGAATTGGATTGTAAAGAAATAGGGTGAAAATATAGACTGGATTTAAATGGCTCAGAATAGGGACCGGGTTCGCGTACTTTAAAATACTGTAATGGACTTCCTATTTCGAAGGAAGAAAGTCAACGATCTTGCAGTTCTTTTAAGGAGAATTTATATCGCTGTCCCTTATACCAATGGCTCTCTGTAATGTTTCCTTCACTACACATTCTTGGACTAATACCAACGCCTCCATTAAACATGTAATATAAAGACTTGTCTACGTCTTGTTACTTTCCATAAAACCGCATTACGTGACTTAAACACTTTAATTTTTAGGTCGGTTTTGTTTCAATCTAATAATTTTACACCGACAAGTTTAGATGTTGGTGAAGTCATAGAACTTTTATTCCGGATGTGCCAGTTTGAATTTTGGCTGCACGAACGGCAGTATTTTCCGAGAGTTTACGTGGTTCTGTTGTCTGTTATGCATTCTCCCATCACAAATTTATACCAAGCTGCCCCTAGGTCCTTCCAAATTTAATTTTAAATTTGAATGACACCATCCCGTCATGCATGTGTAATAAATTTTATTGCAAAGTACCGTCATACACAACAATTGAATATCAGTTTTACTTTCACAACTGGTTAATCAGACTACATGTTTCGGCTTTTTTTCCGGCCATCATAAGGCCTACAGAATAATACTGTCAATTAATGTACATTCGTTAACTCTACCAATGGGATCTCATTGTTTACACTGGAACTTTAAGTGCATTTAAAAGCTTATGTTAGCGGTTAAAATACTATTGGATGTAAAAACAGATATAAAAATATATATTTATTTTTTAACTTTCCTTGTAGGGGGGGACGTAAGTAGCCGTGGTATCACTTAGTTGCATAGAATTTATAGAGCGTACTTAGGGCGATCATTCACACTAGATAAATGGATGTTGGTTAGTTTCTTTACATTTTATGGTTCAAGATTACTGCACTCCTGTATTTTATACTATGTTCGTGCTTGTGGACTTTGTACCCTCGTATTGTTGCACTTATTCTTGGAATTTGTGTGAAGTTGAGCGTTTTTTTATATACAGTTCTTTTGTATTTCAGTTCACTATAGTTGACAAACTGTGTTATTGGTTTTCACTTTCAACTGGTATGTGAACTATTCTCACGTCGTGGTGGGCCTCTTGTTTCGTAATTTGGTGACTAGAAAGACTCACAGTTATTATGCGGTGGAGCTTGATTGTTGTTTGCCGGTGTTGGGTAGCGCGCAGACTGTAGTGGGATTCGTTGTGGACCGTAGTACTGTAAGTTACTCTCCGTTGTTACAGTACAACGGTCCACAACTAATCCCACTACAGTCTGCGCGCTACCCAACACCGGCAAACAACAATCAAGCTCCACCGCATAATAACTGTGAGTCTTTCTAGTCACCAAATTACGAAACAAGA
>Ga0123355_10013858_pt1 | contig 12569 bp, 7 predicted proteins | sample TergutEmb28metaG_3_FD_89872 | JGI IMG/M metagenome (GOLD analysis project Ga0123355, IMG submission 89872) | Embiratermes neotenicus P1 segment gut microbial communities from Petit-Saut dam, French Guiana - Emb289 P1 | ecosystem: Host-associated > Arthropoda: Insects > Digestive system > Gut ...
ACAGTGCGTGTTAGCATGGAGTCGTGTTATGGTGGTATGTCAACGAGATTGAAGCAACGTGCGGTGACTGAATTTTTAAGTGCTGAAAACGTAACACCAGCTGTAATTCATCGCCGTTTACAGGCTGTGTATGGTGAAAACAATGTTAACAGAACTACAGTAAATCGTTGGGCCATTAAATTTCATGAATGTGAACCAGGTCGTGCCAATATTGTTGACCAACCTCGCAGTGGAAGGCCGGTTTCCACGACAGATGACAAGCATCAAAAACAGGTTGATGAACTGATCAAGCATGACCGCCGTATCACCCAGAAGCAGATAGCAGGTAGGCTAGGAATGTCTGAAGAAAGAGTGTTGAGTTAGGCGGTCAACATTGCGGATTTTGTTGCCTCATGACAATGCAAGACCGCACACTGCTCGCGCAACAATTGACGCTCTGGAGACGCTGTAGTTTGAGGTTCTCTCCCATCCGCCCTACAGCCCTGACTTGGCGCCAAGTGATTTCCATTTCTTTCCTCACCTCAAGAGTGATCTCAAGGGGACTCATTTCACCTCAGATGATGAAGTGAAGCAAGCTGTGACATCATGGATCAAACAAAGAACACCTGAATTCTTCATTGACGGCATGCGTAAACTTGTTTTACGTTGGGAAAAATGTACTGAACGACAAGGCGACTATGTCGAAAAATAAGTATGTCAATCTGTAGCTAAAATATTGTACTTTACTTCCTACTTTCATTTGTTTAAATACATGGTCTCTTTTTCAAGATATTTCGCTGTGTGCATTACTTATCAGCTGCCCCTCGTACAATACCTCTGCAATTCACTGTGGCCCTCATGCATACACTGTGGCCCTCATGCATACACTGCAGTTTCAGAATTTATCAATAACTGACAACAGAGACTGAAAACATTAAGACAAATGTTACAGTACACCATGCATACGAATGATAAAGAGCACATTTTACCTTCTGCCATGATAAGACCAGATGATTTGCGAAATCAGAATAAAAAGAAAAGAGAAACACATTAGATACAGAATGAACAAGTGATACACATCAGACACACATTTCATTAAACTCCTCACAGTGCAAGCAGCACAATGCCGGTCGGAGGGACAGAACTCTAAACATACAAGGAAGAAGGTCTGCCACGCAGTTACGAAGGGTATGGAGCAATGGCAGAATGGCAATCAGCAGCAGGTAAAACTTAGAAATCAGCTCCAGTGTCAATTTGTATGCCACAAATCTCACATGAGGCCACCTGGGACTGAACCCAAGGCTCCACAGACAGAAGCCACCATGTAATTGCATGATGTACAACACAGCCTTACAATGCACTGTACAACATAGCCTTACAATGCACTGTAACAGCTGCAGTTACAACAGCCACACTAACAGTTAAACTGAACTCCTCTTCTCTGAGTGTGACCAAATACCAGTCTGTACAGGATTTGTGCAAGACAGAAAGGCACTGAAACAGGCTTCTCTTTCAGTACATCAGTTCTCCCTTTCAGTGCATCAGTTCTCCCTTTCAGTACATCAGTTCTCCCTTTCAGTGCATCAGTTCTCCCTTTCAGTACATCAGTTCTCCCTTTCAGTACCATTTCACCTATGCTCCATATTCATCTTCCATCAGTGCCACATAATGACGGTCACTGAAGCATCCTTAACCCTTTAAACACCAAGTTAAATCCCATCTGCCATCTGCTGACATTATTAAGAGCTCACCATATACTCCACATTAGCAGGATAAGGGTTAATAACACTCTTTAAGGAAAACCAAGTGCCAAGACATAGGTGGAAAGCTAACTAAGAAGGAATGAACCCAGGACTCCTTGGCAAGAAGCTGACATCTGGTTTTCTGAACTATGACCAAACACCACACACCCTGAGCTACATTTTGATGTTTACCACCTGCATTATGACGCATCTAACCATCTGAGCTATAACACAACCAGAGACATGGTACTGTCTTAGGCTTGGCACAAAACCTACCATCTTCGCACAGCATCCAGCCATCTGCACTTTGGCACAAAACCCAATTTTCACTGTTACAGAATGTGCTTTACACATCTTTGCTAATGACCAAACTACACCATCTGACAAAACTTTATGAAATAATGCCAGAAAGTACTGCACGACTAATATGCACAATTCTTTTTAACTCCCAAATGCATGAGGGGATAAATGAGACATACAAGTACATCGGCCAGAACCAGCACATCACAAATATAATATGTTACCACAAAACGCAGACAAAGCATTGCACTGCCCAAGCCATGAAGGCTACAGGGTGAGTACAGACATGGCTCCGCTCAGTTGTAACTCGGTAGTAGACATGGTAAACGGTCAGCTTCACACACCGGTCACTTCATGTACCCCATCAAATACAGCAATTACTGGGGGGGAAAAAATCAACTTACCAGTTTCTTCTCCATTTTTGTCTTGATATCCCTAGCCAGTGTAAAGAATGCCTCCTCCACATGGATAGAGGCCTTGGCACTTGTCTCCATGAACTTGATTCCATATTCTATTGCTAGCTGTTCGCCTCTTTCTCTTGTGACCTGCAACACAGTGTTACATGTGCATTGAGTACTGCACAACTGGTAACAAACAGTTCATTCACAAACATTAAAATTGATTTTCACACTAAACTGTCCTTAATTTTGGCAATGGCATTTCCTCCATATTATGACAGGATTCAACTCCCAGCTGAGGTCACTTTCTTTGCTACTACATCCAGACAGGCTCTGTGACGTTATGGGGCTCCGTCCCGAGACTACAGAAGCCTGGGTCTACAGCTAACCACTCACTTCAATCCAGAACTGAATGTTAAGGAACACTGGAGCAATGCCTTCACAGGACAGCCTTGATGCCAATGATTCACCACAGCTAATAGCAACTGTCGTCTGAGGCACTCATCAACCAATTCACAATCCTCTGCATGTCCCTGTCATAAAGTTCACAGTCCCCACTATGTCCCTGTCATACAGTTCACAGTCCCCACTATGTCCCTGTCATACAGTTCACAGTCCCCACTCTGTCCCTGTCATACAGTTCACAGTCCCCACTCTGTCCCTGTCATACAGTTCACAGTCCCCACTATGTCCCTGTCATACAGTTCACAATCCCCACTCTGTCCCTGTCATACAGTTCACAGTCCCCACTCTGTCCCTGTCATACAGTTCACAGTCCCCACTATGTCCCTGTCATACAGTTCACAGTCCCCATTTTGTCCCTGTCATACAGTCCACAGTCCCCACTCTTTCCCTGTCATACAGTTCACAGTCCGCACTCAGTCCCATCATACATTTTGCTATTTACTATTAACCATTTACAGCGGCCATCTCCATTACAAACATCAATCAACACTATAAACAAAAATAATCGCCATTTTCTGCAAGAATAGTAAGAAATATGTAAAAATGCTGTGCAGGCCAAAATGTAAAAGCTGTCCCATTACAGGCCTGGACAGCCCCAAAGGGTTCTTAGGAAGTTAAGGTTCCCAGATTTCGTGACAATGGCACAGGATGGTGGTAGGTGCAGGCCAAAATGTACATACCTCAAATGTAAAAAAGCATGTAATACATATAGTAACCACTATGTCAAATGGTCTAAACTTCCAGGTTCTAATCAGTTTTTCCATGCAGTTGCTGTCCAAGAAGTTTCCCCACCAAATTTCTGTATTTACTTTACATTTTTCCACACTCTGCACCTCCCAACTGTACTCTACATGTAATGTTAACCTCACACTATGTTCCAGTCTCACTGGTCTTGCACCTGTTCACACATTCCCTTCGCACTTCTTTTCATAAACACTGTTACACAAATGTGGAAATCATGTGGACAGTTGTGGTTTCATATAGAAATATTAATATGACAACTATCAAGTGCCAATTTCTGTTGGCTTGTGTGTCATTTTAACATAATCCATTCAGCCAACTGCTCACATATCTTATTTATTGGTGATGGCAGGTGACAAACGATAGGCTGCAGGACAACATATCCTACAACAAGAAGCAGACCTGTCTCTTCTCGTTCAGTTCACATTTGTTTCCTAACAGCATCTTCTCCACATCAGCTGAGGCATTTTCCTCGATGTTACGGATCCAGTTCTTGATATTCTCAAAGCTCTTCTCATTGGTAATATCATATACCAGCATGATGCCCATCGCTCCTCGGTAATATGCAGTGGTGATTGTGCGAAACCTCTCTTGCCCTGCCGTATCCCTGAAGGAACAAAATAACTTGTTTTGTAAGATCAGTCCCTGACCAGTCTATTTCTCACTCACTTTGCCTTAACATGTACATAGTTTAATTAAGATTTTTACTTAAACTGCTGTGTGTATTTATTCTGAAACACATTTCTTACAGTCCCAAGTGTTTACACAACACAGAAATATATTTAAAAAAAAAGTACGGGAAAGCAAACAAAAAATGTACAGAGGTTGCAAATTTCATTTTCCTGTCAGTTCTAACACAATGAATACCTTCTTTTTTCTTAACTATGGTTCAGTAATACTACTGGTAGTATCACAGCCTACATATTATTGAACAGTTGGATGACTGCAGAATTACAAGAGACATGGAAATAAACAGTTATGATACAAATGAGATATTATTCTAGCATTTGGCTGCATGGGCAGAGGAAAGCTACAGAAAGCTAGGATGTGTGGTATCGTGGTCAAGATACAAAACAGGTACTTCTGAATACAAGTGACCAGTATTATTGTGCAAGATGTGACACCGTGTCCTACGGTAAGTGAACCTGAACCCCGAAGATGAAGACACCTCAGTTGTTCACAACAATCAGAACTACTTGCCTCATGACATAGCATCACCACCCAGAAGACTTACATATGCAGAAGTAGTACTACCTGAGCCAACTGGCTTCACACTAATACATGCAGTGACACACTGGAACAAACCTGTGACTACTGCCTTGGCAATGCTGTGGTATTTCACATGTCAGTGGCTTTGCTACTCACTTGCTGACTGTACAAATGGCTGCCAGATTACAGAGTCAGAATAAGCCAACATGAATCCAAACTAGGTAGATAACGATAATGACAGATGACATAATATCACTACTGCAAACCAAATCACACTAGACCATCATGACAGATGACATAATATCACTACTGCAAACCAAATCACACTACACCATCAGTCATTTTCCTTCTCATTGCCATAAGTACCCAACATACAAACAACACACAAGACACACAGCGTTTCTGACCTTAATACACAAATGTTCTGTACAGTGAGCAAGTGCAGAGAAAATGCTTTAAGTTACATTTACACTTGATGTGCATCTGTACCAACAGCGGACAGACACAGACTGTAATTAAGTGTGCACAGCACTTCCTGCTGATCTCCAATACAAAAATTCATTTAAATCTGAGATCTGAGGTTCTCACAGCTGTGAACATGAAGGTGACGGTACTTCAGCACACAATGAACATGAAGGTGATGGTACTTCAGCACAAAATGAACATGAAAGTGACAGTACTTCAGCACACAATGAACATGACGGTGACGGTACTTCAGCACACAATGAACATGAAGGTGACGGTACTTCAGCACACAATGAACGTGAAGGTGACGGTACTTCAGCACACAATGCCACTTACTTCAGAGGAATGTGCTGCTTTCATCTTCCAGATCACTTCTAAAATGAAGATATAAGCAGCACATTCCTTCAGGTTGTTAGTACATGTTATGCCAAAACATACCAAAGAAGACCCAAATCTTCATTGAAATGTGATCAGTAAATTTGTGCAGACTGTACCTATATGCTGCTAGTGTGTACAAAACAACAACAAAATGACAGACAGAAATACAACTTACCATATTTGAAGTTTGATTTTTTTCCCATCCAATTCTATTGTTCTAATTTTGAAATCTATACCTAAAAGAGAAAATTGTGTGAATGAACACTATGAACCTTGAAATTCATCTACATAATAAATAAATGTTCAGTTCCTACCTCCCAGTAGACACAATGTATCACTATTACAAAGACAAATCAATTAATGCTGCATAGGTAAGTAATCGGTCTTTGCTGCAAGAATCATATAAAATACATACAGTTCAATGTTACAGCATTCAGTTCATACAGTTGCTGCTCTGCTTGTAATGGCTAACAGCAGCTGTGATAACAGACTTCCCCACTCACAACAGTCTACTGCTTGACACTAGAATTAGCATATTCAATCCAAATCATGCCACGGTTCGAAACAAGAATCAACTGATTACTGGGGCCAACTGCAGACATACTGTCTGTAAAATGTTACTACATGAGCTGAGCTCTAACAGCTGAGTTAGTCCAGTGACTATAAAATGAATGACAGGAGTTCAATTTCAACAGAAGCAGTATTCTGTCTTATCAATATCATGTCAGTAAAAATCTTGGTCCCTCCCAGTGGCTTGTGCAATATGAACTATGGCTCTAAATATGGAATGAAGTAGCAAAGCATAATTGTTACCACACATCTCTGCTACTACAAAGATCTACACTGCAAGTCTTATTTTCACTCCTCTTATATGCTACCTTTGTACAGTGCACAGATATAGGAGTACCTTCACAGGCTTTACCAATTCTGAATATGTCAAGAAAGCATCCTTTTCAATGCACAGAGCATACCAAATCTAACTACTATCACAGTCCTTAAGTCCAGTGACCAAACAACACTTACAATCAGCATGCACTTAAAAAAACTCACAAGGAAGAGGTAGTATAAAAGATCATGGATGCACCCTAAATTATCCTAGGAGTTAATATGACTTATCAGCATTTCATTTCTAACATATTATGACCACACCCCTTGACACCAAACAGCCATCACACACACACACACACAGAAAAAATATGCTATAGCTCTTACATACATTACAAATGTTTCAAGCTACAGAAATATACTTCTAACACACAAGTTGAATAGTCATAGCAAATACCATCAAATATGACATCAGAATACCGAATTTATTGTTAATCTCCATCTTAGTCAACATAAGTCACAGGGTAAACGTTATCAGTGACTGCTTGACGCCCTTCATGGGCGATGCTGTCATTGTATTTTAATTAGTTTGAGAAAGCTTCTTCTGAGATCACATTTTCAGGTGTCAAGGGAGGTGACGGAAATATACTTTCGCAGTATGCGGTAACACGTCAGTATCCGAAATAATCTCTTCACCACGGAAGAGTACCGGAAACGCTGACATACGGTATTTTATACAAGCACTAAGCTATAAATATGGTTAGTCAAGTACGGTGTCTTACAGTAACATCAGGCTCTACTGGTAAGTGACGATCTTAAAAACCTCATCCATTTCCTTATAAAATGAAATACACTGACACCATGCATCGGATCTATGGAACAGAACAGCAAAATTACACAGCCCCACAAAAAAAAATGTAGGATGACTGGGTCACATTACGCCAAGGACCTCGATAATGCTCCACTATTAAACTTCATATACAGACAATGCCTTACCTATAGTCGAAATAAACGTTGTATTGAATGCATCTTCTGAAAACCTGAACAGTACACACGTTTTACCAACACCAGAATCACCAATTAAGAGTAATTTAAATAAATAATCGTATGTCTTTGCCATTGTCTACTTATTGTAATATGCCGTTCATAGAGCCCAATCATGGCCCACTTGATTTATACGTCCAGCATTACTTTCACTGTAATCAAACTAGATATAAGAGTGTCAGCGATTTACATTGCATCATTTTGAAAACTCGACACCAGGTAGCGATCTAGGCGTTGTCAGAGAGCATAAGATAGTGCTAATAGTTGTTTGTTAAATGATCGCTTTAAGTCCATACAAACGAATGGCGAATATTTAAACATGCAGTTCTTAATTATTTTAGGGTATTGAGTAGATTTTTTTCTAAAAATAACTGCAGTTACTCGTTACAAACATTAAAATATTTGTTTACTTATTCCACGGTGCAGAGTCCTTCTTGTGAAGCTAACTGGTTTGCAGCTAGTCAAAACATTCCCCGCATTTCACCCCCCCCCCTCCTCACCCATACGCGCCTCATGCCCAGCCCATCTCATTCTTCTCGATTTTTTCACCCGCACAATATTGGGTGAGGAGTACAGATCATTTAGCTCCTCGTTATGCAGTCTCCTCCATTCCCCCATTACCTTGTCCCTCCTAGGTCCAAATATTCTCAACACCATATTCTCAGGCACCCTCAGCTTCCTTTCCTCCCTCAATGTCAGCTACCAAGTTTCACACCCATACAAAACAAAAGGCAAAATTATAGTTCTATATATCATCTTTAAATTTTTGGATAACAAACTAGAAGACAAAAGATTCTGCACCGAATGATAGCAACCATTTCCTGACTTCAATCTGCTCTTAATTTCTTCTGGAATAGAATTTTGATTTGTTAAAGTTGTTCCCAAATATTTAAACTCTTCCACCCTCTTGAAGGTACCATTATCAATCCTCACACTGTGATTTCGTCCTGCATTCTGATCTTGAGACATGACCGTGTACTTAGTTTTATCAGCACTTACTTCCAGTCCAATCTCCCTAGTAGCAGCTACTAAAGCTTCTGCGTTTTCCTTTAGAGTATGTATACTTCCTCCCAGAATATTAACATCATCGGCATAAGCCAGAAGCTGATGTTTACCATTTAGTAATATAATATAATATAATTTAAAATATTTGCTGTGATGTGAAAATTCTTTCTACGAATTTATATACCCATAAAATTCTACAATTTCCATTGTATTGAGAGTAGAAAGATTGTCATAAGGCTCATTTCGAGTTCATACACGATCACATGCAAGTTTACATTGCTTTGAGCTAATATATTCTTATTTATTATGTCAAAAATATGAAACCTACTTCTAAGCTTCGGGCCTTTTGTGAAGTACAGCAGGCAATTTGGTGCCAAAGGGTTAATAACTAACCAAAATACCACTTAATCGCTTCAACGAAACACCATGACTGCATTCTCACAGTTCAGCATTAATGCTGCCTCATTACCCATAGCAATACAGCTAGTGGGGTTGGGTACCTCGAGTAATTGCATTGGCTGCCCCTACTTCATGCTCTGACCATTTCTTGTATATTGCTCAATATGTGAAAAAATGTTTGGCAAACAATATTATACTTTTTCATTTCAAATATTTATTGTGCCACCCCGTCATCACAAATGGTAAAAGAAAAGTAAAAAAGTAAGGCAAGTATTTAATAATCTCCAGGGAAGTAGACTAACAGGACGAACAAAAATCAGAAGGTGGAGCTGTGTACGAATAGATATTAATAGAGGCAAATGCCCGCATTGGACTGACTCTACTGCCATTTCAGAAGAAGAAAAAATCGTCATTACACGTGTTGTTAATCACACAATGCGAAATAAATTTAAACCAAGAACAGCATGTGCTAATGTCTCAGAAAACATTTCCAGTCGTGATACACAACACAAAGCAGGAAAATGCAGGGCGAATCAATTCACACTCACATTGAGACAAACAACCTTACAGTATTCTGCTCACTTTGTACACAACAGATACTTATTTACTCCATGGTGCAGAATCCTTCTTGAGAAGCTAACTGATTTGCAGCTAGTCAAGAAATTCCCCGCATTTCACAGAACCCAAAGGTTCATTACCGCACACTCAAGCGTCCGCCACCTGTCTCTATCCTGGGCCAGCCCAATTCAGTCCATATACCCACATCCCACCTTCTGGAGATCCATCCTAATATTATCCACCCATCTACGCCTAGGTCTCCCCATTGGTCTCCTCCCCTCCGGTTTCCCCACCAAGACCCTATACACCCTCCTCTCCTACACAACAGATACTAACTGCATTAATTATCTGGAGGCAAACTGCTGTACTGGAAGTTTATAATGGAATACACAGGCCTACCAAGAAACTGTAAGTTCAGATTCCAGCTAAATAAAAGATCAAGATTCTTTCTACTTGAGATGCAGACATCAAATAGTGAAAAACTCCAATTTCAAAACAACAGCAAATAATTTGAGCACAATTTTGATCTCACACCTCAGCACTGGAACCTCATGCTTACGGAACAGAAAGACAACAAACTGTGAAACTCAGAGACTGAAAAATCTGCATATGTATTGAATCCAAACTCAACTCCACAACAAACAAAGAAGTTACTGAGAACTTCAATACACACTCCATAGGAAAGACATATGACAACACACATGCAGAACACTAACAGATTTATCATATATTGTAGCAAGGAATGCAGTCCAAGCTACCTGCACCACAAGTACCAAAGTGCCAAACAGTGTTTTTTTTAATACTGTCTATTGGAATGGAAGCATCACGATGTGCTTACAAACGTTGTATAATACTAAACAGTGTACGTTAACACAACCACTTTATTACTCACGGCATTTACATAGGCTACATGTTTCGCTTATAAATAGTCGTCTTCAGGCCTATTTTTATCATTTAAGTCACAAGATGCTATGCACACTTTGGGATCCCATCGTGTTTACATCCTAGGATGTAAACACGATGGGATCCCAAAGTGCTGACATACACTGTTTAGCACTATATTACTATCTATTGGGTTCTGACAGTGGTGGATGACATTTGGACTTGTGGATGTTTCGGACTTCTCCCATCATATGCATCGATACGTAACACACTACCTTTTGGGGGCAAGCTTGGTCCCCGTGTTCAGGCTTGCTAAAGCTGTCACTACATGATGATGATGATGATTATTGGCACCGAAATTAAATTCAGATTTATATGAAATTACTAAATACCACATACTTCAAAATCAGTGTACATTTACACAAATTTCATCATCAGGTACCAAATGGTCACTGTAACTATCACAGAAACTGGTCATTTGGGAGGGGGGGGGGTTTGCGGTTTTGACACATCTCTTCTTGCATATGAACTAGATATATTTTTCCACCCCTTGTGCACTTTCAACAGCTGTGTTCTGTAACATTCAGGTACTAGTATATTTACCTACTGCACTTAAAACTTTATACACGCAAAACGATTTCCTGCATTTTACCTCTTCTTGTCAAAGAACACGATGTAGAATGCACTGCTGTATGGGACAGAAGAGATATATTTCCACACCTTCTTAACCGTGAGTAACAGACACAGATGAGTGCCAACTGCACACTGCCACTGCATTACTCCAGCACCTACACAAAAGGAAGCTGGGGATAATCCCCAGAGCCAGTCTGGAAACAAAGGCGAAGAGAAAAATGGCTGTCATGTGGACCACAGCCAGCCACAGTTATGGCTGACCTTGCAATTCACTTTAATTCCTGAACTAATGAGTAAACATGTCCAACTGTTAACAAAATACATTAAAATATCTTCATATGTTGCTAAAATAAGTGAAAATGCTAGCAAGATATACATACCATTACATAAGAAGAAAACAGAATGATCTAATGGCTTGTGATCCAGTTCTCACAATGAAAATAAGCAAGAATTTTTAAGCTCTCACAGGGCTCTGAAATATGCTACTTTTATGAACTCCAAAAGTGGATGGGGTAAGATATATTCTTATAATAAAAGCCAACAAGATGCAATATTTCTCAACTTTATTCGGTAAAGAACTCTACATGTTTCGGACAGATTTACTGTCCATCAGCAGGAGTCTTTATACTGTATTCATAGCAATAGGTATTTGTCATACTGGTTATGTTGTCTGTCTGCTAGTGAGGTCAGGATGGAACTGGTTCCGGACAACATAACCAGTATGACAAATACTTATTGCTGTGAATACAGTATTAAGACTCTGATGATGGACAGTAAATCTGTCCGAAACATGTAGAGTTCTTTACCGAATAAAGCTGAGAAATATTGTACCTTGTTGGCTTTTATTACAAGACTATATCATAACGCACGGTCCTCTGAATGTCAAATGGGACAAGAAATGTCTAACACTCATGACCACATAGTCTAAAATTGTGGAATATTCCTGACAACATTCATGTCAATCATCTGTATCACGTGGCTTCAAAACATGAAACGATTCAAAATTAACAAACATTCAGGGATTCAAGACGCACTAAACCCAAATTGAATTTGTCTACATTAATATAAACTGTATACAGAAATTACATGACACACCAGACATAGCCTAAAAATATGTCAATACCACTAACTTTACACTAAACTACTGTTTAATTTGCTGTCTTCCATTACTTTCGCATGTCTGTGTTGCTTTCTGAAAAATCTATTGCTTCTATGTCGTGAACACAATTTGGTAAAGTCCAAATCTACGCACTTCCCTCACAGATGACTTACAAGACAAAAGGAGAATTTATGTGGAAATATTAGTAAGCTAATAAAATCAGTTCTCTGCATGCTATCTATAAGAAGTAAAAGCAAAAGTGATGACACTCAGAGAAGAGGGTTGAAAATGTCCAGTATTACATAGCACCAATAAGTGTCATGGCAATTACTGGACTACAATTCCCAAAAGATCTACTAGCAAACTGTCATTACTTCCCCCCCCCCACCCTCACCCCACATCACACCCTCCCCCCCCTCTCCCCTCCCCTCCTCATAACCCTCTTGC
>Ga0123355_10013859_pt1 | contig 12569 bp, 10 predicted proteins | sample TergutEmb28metaG_3_FD_89872 | JGI IMG/M metagenome (GOLD analysis project Ga0123355, IMG submission 89872) | Embiratermes neotenicus P1 segment gut microbial communities from Petit-Saut dam, French Guiana - Emb289 P1 | ecosystem: Host-associated > Arthropoda: Insects > Digestive system > Gut ...
TAATCGGCATTTTGAAGGACAGGTTTGTTTTTGCAATTGCACAGGATTCACCCGATGAACAGTGGATTATGATTGATTTGATTCTCAAAGAAATCCAACGGCATGTTGTTTCAATTAAGCAGGATCGCTCTACTCCTCGCAATTCTACGCCTCGCAAAGTGAAGTTTCACCATAATCAAAAAGCTAATTGTTAGACGACTTTCTTAACCTGTGGACATTGGCAAGGCTTGACAAAACAAATCTAGTAGTTGTGTTCATAGCCCCGGTACGTAAAATTTGCGTACCGGGGCTTTTTTTTATGATTTAATGTATAATGGGTTAAATTGCTAAAATTATTGGTTGTGCAACCATATTATAAGAGGTGCAAAACATGTCAGAATCTCACTATAAAACTACAGAAATGCAGGTTATACTAAAGTTAAGAACATTACAAAAATCTCTGCCGCCTTTTGTAACGGAGCTTTTTCGTGGATTATCCGATTATACATCGGCTCGTACTCGTCTGGGTTACGCCTATGACCTAAAAACTTTCTTTACATATCTGTCTGAAGAAGTATGCCATAAAGACATTAAAAGCTTTACGCTGGAAGATCTTGCTAACATAACAGTTGACGATATTGAAGGCTTTATGGATTACCTTACCTATTATCTTAAACAAAAAAAAGAAGAAACAAGTACATCTGAAGTAATTGTTAAAAACGAAGCCATGGGAAAATCTCGAAAGCTTGCAGCAATACGTACCATGTTTAAATATTTCTATGGCAAAAGAAAACTTCCTGCAAATCCGGCAGAATTGGTGGGTTTTCCTAAAGTGCGAGAAAAGGTTATTACCACATTAGAATCTAACGAGATAGCCTTATTGCTGGAATTGGTAGAAAGTGGCGATAAGCTTACAGATCAGCAAAAGCAGTACCATCAACACACTAAGGTACGAGACGTAGCGTTAATTACTTTGTTACTGGGCACAGGGCTAAGGGTATCTGAATGTATAGGACTTAATTTGCAAGATATAAATTTTGAAACAGAAGTATTAAAAATTACACGCAAGGGTGGAGATGAGGCACTTCTATATTTTGGTCAAGAAGTTTCGGAGGCTCTGCAAGCCTATTTTATACTACGTAAAGAAATGAAACCTAAAGTCGGTCATGAAGATGCATTTTTTTTATCAATGCAAAATAGGCGTATTACGGATCGTGCAGTACAAAAAATGGTTAAAAAGTATGCAGAGCTTGTTACTACCCTAAAAAAGATTTCGCCTCACAAGTTGAGAAGTACCTTTGGTACACAATTATATAAGGAAACACAGGATATATATTTGGTAGCAAATATTTTAGGTCATGCAGATGTTAATACTACGCGCAAGCACTACGCTAAGATGGATGACGAACATCGTCGTAGGGCGGCTAATGCAGTAAAACTTAGAAAGGATTAGAAGAATTAATTTAGTGAACTATTCCACAGGACTTTTCTTTTTAATTTTTTTGTCGTACAATAAAACTAAAACCAATCAATGTTCACAAAATCAGAATGAAAGGGGATGTTGCTATGTATCTTATATTATTAGGAGTAGGCGCAGGATTTGTTCTGTTATCTTTAATTTTTGGCGAACTTGCTGAGTTGGAAGGGACTGTGTTTTCTTTTTTAAGGCCAACTGTTATAGCTGTGTTTTTGGCGGTTATGGGAGGAGTTGGGTTAATTTTAACGCCTCGTTTAGAAAGTTATTTTGTGTTTGGCATAAGTGCCGTTAGTGGCTTATTTGTGGGGTTTTTATTAAACCGTTTAGTAATTGTGCCACTACATAAGATGCAAAATACAAGTACACATGATAAGCAAGATTTAATAGGAACCACGGCAAAAGTTGCATTAACTATACCTCAAAACGGGTATGGAAAAATTAAATATACTGTAAGCGGCTCTGTTGTAACAAGCCCTGCAAAAAGTGATGATGGAAGCGGAATTAACAAAGATACTGATGTTACTATCATGTATATTCAAGATAACACTTATTTTGTGAAAAGTTGCTAATACTAACTTTGGTAAACCTAGAAAAGTAAACCTAGATCAGAAAGGATTGGGTGCATATGGAATTTTTTTGGATTGCTGTCATCTTAGCTGTAATATTTGGTGCCATCTTTTTAGTTTTTGCTTTATGGAAACGTGTGCCGCAAAACAAAGCTGCTGTTATAACAGGGCTAAAGAAGCGCATTATTTCCGGCGGCGGTGGCTTGATCGTTCCACTGCTTGAACGGTCTGACGTGATATCTTTGGAAAACATAAAGATACCTGTCGATATCAATAACGCAATATCAAGTCAAGGTGTTGCTATTGCTGTCAGAAGTGTTTCTGTTGTAAAAGTAAAATCTGACAGGGAATCAATTTATTCTGCTGTAGAGCAATTTTACAGAGGGGATCCCAGGTCTACAAGTGAAGAGATATCTTTGCAGGCCAGTTATGTCCTTGTTGGTAAGCTTCGTGAAATTATTGCAAAAATGACAGTTGAAGAAATTTATCGCGATAAAGATAAATTTTCCAGCGAAGTACAAGAGAACGCAGCAAGAGACTTAGCCGAGATGGGTTTGGAAATTAAAGCATTTACGGTTATGGATATAAGTGATTCTAATGGTTATCTGGAAGCATTGGGACGCAAACAGATTGCAGAAGTTAAAAAGGATGCAGATATAGCAGAAGCAGAAGCGCAAAGGGAAACAAAGGTGAAAACTGCCGAAGCAACCCGCCTTGGAGAAGAAGCCCGTCTTTTAGCCGAAACTCAAATAGCTGAGGCTACAAAAGTAAAAGAGTTGAATGTTCAAGCCTTCCGTAAAGAACAAGAATCTGCCAAAGCTCAAGCTGACTTGGCATACGAAATACAAGCAAACAAGGTAAAAAAAGAAGTTACTGATACAGAAATGCAAGTTGAACTTCTTAGAAAGCAAAAGGAAACAGAACTAGCCGAACAAGAGGCACTAAGAAAAGAAAAAGAACTTTCTGCTACTGTTCATAAAGCCGCAGATGCTGAAAAATATAGGCGGGAAAAGGCGGCAGAAGCAGCAAAATACGAGCAGATAGCAAAAGCGCAAGCAGATGCCGAAGCTATAAAATTAGACGGTGCTTCAAAAGCGGAGGCCACCAAAGCGCAAGGCCGCGCACAAGCAGAGGTTATACAACATCACGGCTTAGCTGAATCTGAAGCAATAAAAGCAAAGGGCTTAGCCGAAGCCGAAGCTATGTTCAAAAAAGCAGAAGCCTTTAAGCAGTACAATGACGCTGCTGTAACTCAAATGATTATTGAAAAACTGCCGGAGATAGCTAAAAATGTAGCTGACCCAATCTCTAAAACTGAAAAAATTGTGGTTATTGATAGCGGACAAGGCGGCGGAGCCTCAAAGATTTCAGGATACGTAACTGATATTATTGCAAAACTACCTGAAACAGTTGAGGCATTAACAGGAATAAACTTAATAGACAAATTTAAAGGTGCTGTTGAAGGATATTCTTCCATGGAAGAACCTACTGAGGAAGATTAAGAAGCTGTATTCAACTCTTGAGATACCGGATTGACCGAGGTGGGGACATATGGGTTCATGTTATCCGTGATGAAGGAGGAAACATCACAGAGTTTGATATTGTGCAGATAGAAAATAACTAAGTAATAAAATCCATATAAACTTGCGGCTTTTGTGAAAACATAGCCGCTTTTTTATATGCTGGGAAACTGCTGTATTTTGAAATTGTAAAATAATAGTATTAAAATGCAGAAAAGCCAATGATTCAGCTTTTTAGCTTGAGCCACCGGCTTTAGGTTTTGCTTTTAATACGGCGTAGCCGCTTTGTTCTCTGCGATTAAAAATGCGCTTGACAAAATGCCACAGGGGATCGTAACAAAAATGTATCAATCTATGAATGTGCAGTATCTAAGAAGCTGTATTCAACCCATTGAAACACTGTCTTGTCGGTCAATCCGGTATCTCAAGAGTTGATACAGCTTCTAAATCCCAACTATCACATTACCCTTATTACATCTAATCCATATGTTGATACACTTAATGCTTTTATTTTGTTATTTTTCTCTTGCAGAAAAAAGAAACCGGGGGTAAAATATCATCATAAATTGTTTACAAAGTTTTAGATTTAAATGCTCGTTTATAAATAAGGAAGGATTACCTTATGTCTAAAAAAATAATAGTATTAGGTGCAGGATGCTCCGGTATATTAATTGCAAAGAAGTTGGAAAAAAAGTTTAAAAATGATGATGTAGACATTACAATCATTGATAAAAACCCTTTCCATACATTGCTAACCGAGTTGCACGAGGTAGCCGCTTGGCGTGTTGATGAAACAAGTATTAGAGTTGATCTAAAAAAAATCTTTGCCGGACGCAATGTGAATGTAGTGCAAGACAAAATTGTCTCAGCGGATTATGCCGGCAATACGCTTGTAGGAGAAAGAGACACATATTCATATGATTTTTTAGTATTGGCTACCGGCTGCAAGCCTACTTACTTTGGAGTAGAAGGCGCAGAAGAACATAGCTTTTCTCTTTGGTCTTATGATGATGCTGTGCGTCTGCGTGAACATATTTTGGGCGTCTTTCGTAAAGCATCCCAAGAAGTGGATGTTGAACGTAAAAAAGGACTGCTTAACTTTTATGTTGTAGGTGCCGGTTTTACCGGCGTAGAAATGGCCGGAGAGCTGGCAGAGTATGCACCAATCGCTTGTGATAAATTTAAAATTGATCCAAGCCTGGTACGCATAACAATTGTTGACGTTTTGGATAGAATTATAACTTCTGTTCCGGAAAAAGTTTCTAACAAAGCTGTAAAAATCATGGAGAAATTGGGCATTAACATTTCTCTAAATACCAGAGTTGTAAAGATAGGCGAAAACAGTATCACTTTGGTAAAAGACAATGAATCTACAACTGATACTACACACACAGTTATGTGGGTAGCAGGTACAGAGGGTTCTGATATTGCTATGGACGCCCAAGCTTTGGGGCTTAAAGAAGGCTACAAAGGGCGGGTAGAGCTTGATGACCACTTGCGTTCTTTAAAACATCCCAATGTGTATGTTGCCGGAGATAACATGTTTTTTGTACCGGTAGGTCAATCTACACCTGTCCCTCAAATGGTAGAAAATTGCGAGCATTGCTCCCCTATAATTGTAGAAAATATAGCATCAGAGCTTAAAGGAGAGCAGCCAAGCAAGGTATACAATCCTACATTTAATGGAGAAATGGTTTGCATAGGCGGACGCAAAGGCGTAGCAAATGTAGGCAGACCGGGAAAAAGAATTGCTTTACCTTCTTTTCTTGCCATGTTTTGCAAACATTTTATCAATGTAATATACTTTTGCCAAATTGCAGGCTGGAGTAAAGCCTATTCTTATGTGGCAAACGAAGTTTTTACCATAAGAAACCGCAGAAGCTTTGTTGGCGGGCATTTTTCTAATAGGTCGCCGTTATTCTTTATTGTGCCTTTAAGGCTGTTTTTAGGTATCTATTTTATATATTTTGCTTACCGACGATACGCCATGGGCTGGCTTTCATCACCAATGCTAAGAAATATGTATTATGATATAGCCGCTCAATTTAGGCCGGCACTTTTTGAATTTGGACTATTTAATCAGTTTAGATTTTCTGTTTATTTGGCTAATGATACCATGCATGTATGGCTGCAAACTACGCCTGTAGAATGGTTTTTAAGAAATGTAGTTTTTGCCTCTCAAGGATCAGAGATGTTCTTTCAGTTTTTGATTGCAGGCATTGAGTTGCTTTTGGGGCTTGCTTTTATTGCAGGACTGTTTACTAGTTTAGCGTCTATTGGTGCTATTGCTATAGGGTTGTTGATTTTTACTACTGTTGGATTCTCAATTTATCAATGGTGGATACCTTTTGCCGGCATTGCGTTCTTGTTTACCGGCGGCAAAGTTTTATCCTTAGATTATTATGTAATGCCTTGGCTGTCTAAACGCTGGAAAAATATCGGATTTATTAGAAAATGGTATCTGTATAATGATTGATTATAATATTGATTATGTGATTACGGAGGCGGAATATTTTGAAGAAATGTTTAATTTTAACTACACTCTTAGCAGGCGCAATACTTTTATCTGCATGTGGTAGTTTAGATGATCCTTATAGTGTATGGAATGAACGTAGAGAGGCTCCCGCCACAGTACCTGCGGCAAGTGGTGGTGCAATGTCCTTTACTCCGGGTGTTTATACAGGTGTGGGTTCAGGTGGTTGGGAAGGCGATATCACAATCTCAATTACAGTAAATGATGCAGGATCTATTACAAATATTGAAGTTACAGACCATAACGAGACTGAGGCTTTTGCAGATCGTGCTTTTGGATATTTAATTCCGGCGGTAATTGCTGCCCAATCTGCTAATGTAGATACAGTTTCCGGAGCCACTGCTACTTCTACCGCTTTTATAGCCGCTGTGCAAGATGCTTTAAGGCAAGCCGGAGGCGTACCTGTTGGTGGAGCTACTGCTGTCAGCCGGCCATTAACACCGGGTACTTTTACAGGCGTGGGGTCAGGCGGTTGGGAAGGCGATATAACTATAGCTATTACTGTTAACGAGGCAGGTGCTATTACAGATATCGAAGTTACAGATCATAACGAAACTGAGGCTTTTGCAAGCCGTGCTTTTGGAGAATTAATTCCGGCAGTAATTGTTGCACAATCTGCTAATGTGGATACAGTTTCCGGAGCTACTGCTACTTCTACCGCTTTTATAGCCGCTGTACAAGATGCGATAAGCCAAGCAGAAGAAGGAATTCCTCAGATTGACGCTGACCCGGATGATGACGAAGATGACATTGAAATTGTTTTTCGTGATGATTTAACCCCCGGTATATTTATAGGCGTGGGAACAGGCGGTTTTTACGGAGATATTACTATAGCTATGACTGTTAGTGATGCAGGTGCTATTGCAGATATCGAAGTTACAGACCATAATGAAACTGAATCTTTTGCAAATCGTGCTTTTGGTGCTTTAATCCCGGCGGTAATTAACGCCCAATCTGCTGATGTAGATATCGTTGTTGGAGCTACTGCTACTTCTGATGCATTTATAGCCGCTGTACAGGATGCTATAAGTCAAGCCGAAGAAGATTTGGCAAGTGATATTGTTATCCCTCTTCCTATTTTGTTGATTCCCGGTACTTTTGTAGGTATAGGGGAAGGTGGCTGGGAAGGTAGTATCACTATAGAAATGACTGTTAATAATGCAGGTCTTATTGCAGATATTGAAGTTACAAATCATAATGAGACTGAAATTTTTGCAAATCGAGCTTTTGCGGAATTAATTCCGGCAGTTATTGATGCACAATCTGCTAATGTAGATATTGTTTCGGGAGCTACTGCTACTTCCAATGCATTTATAGCTGCTGTAGAAGATGCTATAAGCCAGGCAGGCCAGTAATAATGAGTGATAAATTAGAAATAACACATGCTATAGAGTTGTATCGCCAACAAATCAGATCCCTCTTGCAAGGAGAGGGATCTGTTCACAAAAATTCAAATTTGAAAGAAATTACATCCTATCTGTCTCGAAGCATGGGTAAGGGGATACGCCCTTTATTGTTGATTACTGCTTCTTCTGATAAAGACGGCTTGGTGCCAAAAGACTCCATTAAGGCCGCCACCGCTATAGAACTTTTGCATATGGCTACACTTGTACATGATGATGTGATGGACGACGCAACCACTCGACGAGGAATCCCTTCGTTACACACAAAATTTGATACAAAGACAGCCGTTATTTGTGGTGATTACTTATTAAGCATAAGCCTATCCATGTTAGCAGATATGGATAGTTCTCGTGCAGAAAACTATAAAAAGTCAAGTGAGTTTATACCTTTAGGGCCTCATTTTTCGCGTGCATTATCTGACCTATGCAAGGGTGAGTTTAGCCAACATACGAATATGGGAAACTTAGATATAAACTTACTTGATTATTTGCGTATTATTTCCGGCAAAACTGCCGCTCTTTTTTTCATTGCTGCTTATGCCGGTGCCATTTTAGGACAAGAATCCCAAGAAGATGTTAAGGCTATAGGACGGTTTGGCCGTTTAATGGGCATGGTGTTTCAAATTGCAGATGACTGCAAAGATTATGAATGGACAGAAGATGAGGCATTAAAACCTGTGGCTAATGATATCAAAAACGGTGTTATCACGTTACCGTTGATATTGGCTATGAAAAAAGATCCTTTACTTCGATCAGTGGCAAAAGAGGCTATGATAAATCATAAAGATTTACAAGGCTTCGTGCAATCTGTAAGAGAGTCTGATGGACTTTTGTCCGCTAAGGCTTTGGCACAACGCTATGTATTACGAGCTAATCAATCTTTGAGAAATGTCCCTTCACATAAGCGTGAAGCATTGCTCTCTATTTTACAAGGAGTAATACAATGATACAACAACATTGTTATACAAAAACTAAACAAGGAATCTTCAATAAACACGAAGGCTATGACACAGTAGCACGTTCGCCGGGTCTTACAGAATCCTTCATTAAAGAACGGATACACCCATTTTGCTTTTATCATCCATCCAGGTTGCTACAGGCTAAAAGAGTACCGGCAGAAGAATTTCCAAGAACGCTTAATATTGTTCATTTTCCTGAGGGGCAAATGCTTATTGGGCAAACTATATATGTAGAGTCGGATTATACCAATCAGCATTCTACCTTTTTTACGCATAACTATATATTGCCTAAGCCGGAAAACCTTTCTCCTGAAAATATTGGTACGATGTTATGCCGTACCAACTTTTTGACTGAAACCGAATGGGATCAATTGCTAGAGCTTAAAGAGCTTCCGTTACACGACTCTATTGCAACAGGAACAGTAGGGCCATTACCTTTTGATCAACATCGAATGCAACAATTGATATATGTGCTGTTAGATGCAATTTTAGGGATAAAAAAAGTTTATGTGATATTACCGGATTTAGTTTGGGTGCGCCCTACATTAATGTGGATATATGATCAATTGCCTAAAGATGCAGCACAAACTTTAGGTTTTACCACTTATAGCAGAGAACCGGAAAAGAAACAATTTTTACATCTTATTTTTATGGAAAAAGGAAGTATTCTTCCCGGAGACGCCAGGGTTAAAGATGATTATATCCTTGATTTTTACAGCGGATATTTTTCTGAAAACTTGCCTGATTAAGAATCGACGATCATTAGATTAAGTAACATTATCACCTTAAACGTAACATGTTTACACTTTTAAAGTATTATTATAAAACGCATAAAACCCCTTTTCTTTGATCCTAAAATAGGTTATGATCTAGCAATGCTAAATGTACTAAGATGTATCAAAACCAGGGAGGATAATCATGGAAAAGATAAAAGGAAAAAGTAACATAGGCTTGTTAACAGTAATTTTAGTAAGTTATTTTGTTGTAGGCTTTCCGGATGGGTCTTTTACTGTCTCATGGCTGGGAATAGCAGATGATTTAAGTTTGACAATAGCACATTCAGGCTACATTCTTGTTGGGTACTCGGTTACATACACATTGGCAGGGGTTATTTTATCCTGGCTTAACCGTTTTATGAAGTTGCAAACAATTTATTTTTGGGGACTTATAATAATGGGTGCGGGCTTTGTTGGCCTTGCTTTATCTCCAAATTTTATAATGGCACTTGCTGCTATAACTATCTATGGATTTGGTACCGGGGCAATGGCCTCCAGTATGAATTCGTATATGGCTAAGCATTTTACTGCACGACATAACAATTGGATGCACTGCTTTTGGGGCGGAGGCGCAACATTAACACCTTTGATTATGTCCCAAATGATGGTGTTGTTTAGCTGGCGCGCAGGTTACTATGTTATTACAGGTATTCTAGGGGTAGTTGCAGTTATTCTTTTAATTAGCATGGCTAAAAAAGTTTGGATTGATGACAATGAAGATGCAGTGCAAGAAGAAGCTGAAACAGTTGTTGTTAAAAAGAGGTATCTTGCAAAAAAATGGCATCAAGTGGTAGAGATATTGACATTTTTCTTTTTGGGTGGTACAGACTACACTCTTGTATTTTTTACAGGAATGGTATTAATGTCACGTGGATTAAGCCTTGAAGCTGTTGGGTTATTTTCAGCGGTTTACTATGTTTGTATGACCACAGGCCGTATGTTTTTTGGCTGGATAGCTAAATGGTTAAAAGAAACCTCCATTATACGTATTGGATGTGCTATAGCAGTAGCGGGAATTGGAGTGTTGTATTTTACCGGCAATATTGCCGGTATGGCTATGACAGGGTTTGGGTTAGCACCACTGCTTCCAACTTTGGTAAGTGATACTTCAAACCGATTTACCCCGCGCATAATCTCCAAGCTTGTAGGATATGAATTAGCAGCTTTTGGTGCCGGCATAGCAGTTCTATTCTTTATTACCAGTATGGTGCTGGAATTTGTTACTTTAGAAGCACTCTTTCCCATAGGCTTATCGTTTATTGTTCTCGTATTTTTATGTAATGAGATTTTAGTACGTGCTACAAAGGTAAATGATGTAAATTAAAGAAAAAGTGAGCCATGCACAACAAAGGTTGAAAGTGATATAGTCTGCAAAAAAAGAAAGCAGATGAACTGCCGATTCAATCTCCGGTCACACGAACGCTAAGTTCTACTTTCCAAAATCGAACACCAGGCATGTAGGACGGTGTGATTAGCTCCGTTACGAACGCGAGGTTCTTGGAAAAAACCATCATCCGATACCTACTGTATTGCCTGGTTTAAGCAGTAATGGTTGGTTGCGATAGCTATTCGCAACCGGCTTATAACCGTAACTTAATAGTAGGAGGATATTATGATTACACCCATTTCAAAAGAAAACGAAAAAGAGTGGATAAAACTATGTATTGCCCTTTGGCCTGATGCCACAGCAGAGAGTTTGCGTGAGGCGTATAATACATATAAATTGAGCGACTTTTTGTATTATACAGAAGATGAAGCTGTGGCATTTATAAGCCTTTCATTGCGTCATGAATACGTTATAGGAACGGAAACATCCCCTGTTGGCTATTTAGAGGGTATTTATGTTATGCCTGAATTTCGCAAAAGCGGTATAGCAAAAGAGTTGGTTGCTTACGCCAAAAATTGGGCTTTCTCACAAGGTTGCAATGAAATAGCTTCTGATGTTGAGCTTCACAACGAGGACAGCCAATTGTTTCATGAAAAAATTGGATTTACGGAAGTACCCCGATTTGTAAGTTACACTATGAGTTTGCTTCAATAAAAAGAAAAACAGCCTGGCATGGATGCAAAATCCCCTGAATTTAAGGCGGCAATGTCTGCTATACGAGAGCGGATAGCCACAACCAAACGCCGTGAAACCAGCCGTGGTTATATAGATTATCACGTTTGCAGAAATATTTGTCATGAATTTCAGAAACTCCTTAAAGAAACCGTCAGAGCAGTCGAATTTGCATTACCGAAATTCACAAGCAAGTCGATGAAGCAAAAGATCGCAAAAAGTACAAAAAAGTTTGCGGAAATATTAAGAATCTGTTTGATTATGGCGGCGTATATGAGGCAGGAGAAATAATCACAGCTTTAACGGCCAAATACCCAAGCCGTGCAGCTTTTGCAGATGAACTTAAATCGTTATCACAGAAAATTAACAAGGCGAAAACAAAGGCAGATGCCAAAAAGTCATGAAACATGTAGCTTTACTATATGTAATACAGATGAGATATTTCTTAACGAAAATCAGGAGCATATTTATACATTGAAAAAATCTGAAAAACTTGGGATTTTATAAGGGGACAAGCGAGGGTGCGAACCATGACCGGCGAGGCGCAAATCGAACAAAGTTTTATAGATATACTTACTCATCGCGAAAACCAATGGACATTTCGGGAAGATTTAAAGACTGAATCCGCTCTTTGGGAAAATATGCGTGGGCATATAAACAGAATAAACTTGGCACAGTTGGATGGAATCCCACTAACTGCCGGAGAGTTTGCCCAAGTGAAAAATGAATTTAGGCGTTTAACAGCAACACCTTTTTTGGCTTCTCAGTGGCTGCGCGGCGAAAATGGTATTGCAAAAATTCCTATTGAGCGTGAGGATACTTCCAAAGGTGACGTGTCTTTAGTTCTTTTCAGCAACAAAGACATCGCCGGGGGAATTTCCGGTTACGAAGTGGCAAGCCAAGTAGTGCCGGCCGCAGATGCTTCCATGCGTGGTGATGTAACTCTGCTTATAAATGGAATTCCTGTCATCCATGTTGAATTAAAAAGTGAATATGCTAAAGATGGCTATCGTCAAGCCTTTGACCAAATAGAACGCTACGCAGGAGCCGGCTTTTTTGATGGCATTTTTGCAACAGTACAAATTTTCGTAATCAGCAATAAGGTATCCACAAAATACTTTGCAAGACCAAGTAGCAACAGCGGATTCAAAGCCGCCAAAAAGTTTCTATTCAATTGGAGAGAGCCAAATAACGAGCCTGTGGAGGATTTGTATGATTTTACCCGAAAAGTCCTCCGAATTCCAATGGCACATGAATTGGTAAGCCGCTACACCATTTTAGTGGATGATAAAAAAGA
>Ga0123355_10013861_pt1 | contig 12569 bp, 8 predicted proteins | sample TergutEmb28metaG_3_FD_89872 | JGI IMG/M metagenome (GOLD analysis project Ga0123355, IMG submission 89872) | Embiratermes neotenicus P1 segment gut microbial communities from Petit-Saut dam, French Guiana - Emb289 P1 | ecosystem: Host-associated > Arthropoda: Insects > Digestive system > Gut ...
ATGGTCACCGTCGCACCGGCAATCGGCGCGTCTGTATCGTCACTCACTACTTGGCCGCTCACGTCAAAGGTGGGGGGACCACCGACAATCGGGGTCAAGCTGATGTCTTGGTCGATCAGATTTGCCTCGGCAACTGTCACCGTGATCTCGTTTGCCTGGAAGCCTGTGGCTTCGGCTGTTACAGTGTACACACCCGTTGGCACTGTGGCGAAGGTATACACGCCGCCTGCCCCTGTAATCGCCGTGGCGATGAAGCTCGGGCCTGTAATCTCTACCACCGCACCGGCGATGGGTTCGTCTTCCTCGTCTAGGATCTCACCGCTCACACTGAAGGTGGGGCCGACTGTGGTGCCGAATGCGATATCTTGGCCCGTCTCCGGTGCGCCATATACGTGTACAAAGATGCTACCGAAGGCACCTGCGCCGTCCATGGCCGCCGCCACATAGATGTCACGGTTCGGCACATTGTTGAAGGAGAACGCACCGTCTACACCAGCGGTCACTGTAGCTGTAAAGTCGTTTGTTTGGCCTGTGATGATAACCGTCGCCTCAGGGACATAGTCACCGGCGTCATCGAGTACCACACCGCTCACGGCGAAGGAGAGGGCCCCTGCTGCCGGCGGCAATAAAACATTGTGGTTGACGATAGCCGCGCCGCTGAGCAGTACGTCCATGCTACCGGTTCCGAAGCCCGGATATGCGGCAATTACGCGATAGAGGAATCCGTCTGGCACATCGGTGAAGATGTAGTTTCCGGCGGCGTCAGCTGTGATTGTCACCGGGAGGAATCCGTTGGTCAGACTCAGTAAGGTCACCGTCGCGTTGGGGACGGGAGCGTTACCTACCTGGCTCCGTATCTGGCCGCTTATGTTGAACGCGGGGCCTATCGCCAGGGTGATATCCTGATCCACTAAGTCCGCGCCATTGACGACAAGACTCGGAATGCTGCCCGTTCCAAGGCCCATGGCTGAGGCCGTTACGGTGTAAACTCCGTTTGGCACATCGGTAAAGATGTACGCGCCGTCTGCGCCTGTTGTGAAGGTCTCAGTGAAGGTCCAACCGGTGATCGTCACTGTGGCACCATCCACCGGCTGTCCGGCCTCGTCAAATATACGGCCGCTCACGTCAAAGGTTTGAACACCCCCGACGGTCACCGGAATCGTGATAGAACCGCCGCCCATCGGATAGATTGTAACGAATGTTGTGCCGGGGCTCACAGCGCTGATGATGAAGCTTCCGGGAGTCGGCCCGGTGTGCACCACGGCGATGTTGTGATTGTCAGTGGTCACCACGTCAATGGGGGCCAATGCATCGGCGTCCACATCCCAGGCAAACAGGGTGGCCGTGCCGCCGATGATGAAGAGGGTCACATCGGAAACAGTCGCGGTGATATCTGTCGGGTCGTTTGTAATCACATAGTTCGGAAGCGGCATTGTGACATTGCCGTCAACATCGACCCAGAAAACTCTCTGTGTGCCTCCGGCATGTATGACCTGGTAAGCAACCCAGCCCGATCCGTCAGCTTGGACAGTGGCCAGCATGCCGTCAAGCAGCAACAGGCCGTCATTACCGGTAACTTGTTTGATCCACCTGGTCGGAATATCATCAATCGGCTCGTTTCTGAAGATGGTCGACCCGTTGGTTGCCAGGTACTCTACTTCCCAGTACAGGGTAAAGGTCTGCCCGTCTACCACATGCAGACGTGTGAGAATGCTCGCGTGGTTGGGGCGGTTTAGCTCAGCGTTGACAAATGTGAGCGCCTCAAGGTCAGCGGTCATCACCGCAACTCTGGTTGCGCCGTTATAGATGTGTACAGTGGTCGTACCGCTGGTATTGTCTGTCATCCGGAGGAAACCGCCGGAGAGGGCAGTTGCGTCCAGTTGCGGGCTGCCGCCCGCCGCGGGTACTTCTACTGCATGGGTCCAGGAGGCCGCGAAACCAAAGGGAAGGCTTTCCCCGTAGTAGACGGTTCTGGTCAATGGGGCCATCTCTACTGTGAATTCAATTTCCACGAAACCGGGCTCGTAATATGGCACACGCAGGCCGGCGTTATTGTATTGGATGGCCAGGGCAAGCCGGTATGTGCCCGGCAAATGGGGCGTAATCTGCAGATAGTCACCGCTGTAAAAGAGGTCGACATGCATCACGGATTGCGTACCTGCTGGGCAGATAAACGTAAGTTCCGTCACCGTCAACGCGTTGGGGTTCGAGGGGTTCCAAGCGAGGCCGGGCAAGCTGGACATCTCAGGCAAGACGTTGCCGAAGAAGGTAGCCGGCACTTCGTCTCTGCTCGTGTGGATCACAGAGTCTATCAGCACACTCGATGATACAAAGTATCTCACGTCAACCAGTACAGGCGTACCCATCGGTATGGGAGATGTCTGCAGTATCGTCGCCGAGAGGTCTACCACGTTCACCTCACTCGGCTCTGCCAGGTTGAACAGCTCCAGAGGCGCCGTCGCCGGGGCCGGGCCGCCTACCGGGCCGATGGTGGAGTATCTGGTCTCCCCTGCCGTGGTCAAGTCCAAGGCGTCCGGCGCAAATGTAAAGCGCATCGCGTCGTTGAGCCCCGTGGCCGGATTGATAGCCCGCGTCGGGCCGCTCACTCTGAAGTTTGCGGCGATATCGCCGCTGGTGGGCGGCAGTTGGGGTAATACTCTGTTTCCGGTACGGATGAAGGTCCACGGATTACTTACAAAGTCAAAGTCATCCACATCCATGAAGCGGAGGTAATCCGCATAAGTCGCAATGTCTTCCAAGCTGATCACATGCTCCACGTTGTTGAGCAGATCAGTCAAGAAGTCTTCACCCGCCAGCCACGCGCCGCTGTTAAGGGCCACAGGGGCAACTTGGAAGGTGCTGTTGAAGTGGAAGGGCTGGGTATATAGGTTCTCAAACAACTGGCCGTCGATAGTTCTCGTACCGCGCTGGCTCAGGTTCACTGGATTGGAATTGCGCGCCACCAAGAAGATTCTCTCGACTCTGGGGTGCCCAATTTCCACATGGAACTCATAGGCATCCGGCAGGGCAGAACCGGCTTCCGGCAAGATCTCTGTATGCTCTATGCCGTTGAGGGTGAAGGTGTACAGGAATGACACAGTCACGCTGTCTACAGGCGGCAGAGTCGCTTGGAGCAGACCCAGGCCGTAGTCAGTCTCCACACCCGGCGGGAAGAGTGCCGGGTCGCCGTAGTTTTCAGGTCTAGCGTAGGTGGGCTCGGAGATGTCCATCTCCACCACATCACCCAGGAATGTACCGTCGGCTACAACGGATACAAGGGTGCTCGTGTTGCCAACCAGGCTCGCGCCGCTCCGTGTGACCTCAGGTACCAGGTTAAGCACGTCACCTACGACGCCACCTACGATGGTATCGTCATTGTCTACCAGCGGTATACCTGCGGTAAACTGGTCGCGAACTGCGATACCCCGGAGGAGGGGCTGTACTACGTTGATCGCCTCAGTCGGGCTACTTGCCAGAAGGGCAATGTCGTACTCCACACCGTTGATGGTGATCTCGTCTGCTCCGTCCCAGGCCATGGCGAGGCCGATGTTGCTCATTTGTACATCCGCGCCATAAATCACATGGAACAGCTCTGCGTTCGGCGGGGCCGCCAGAGAGACAGCGATATAGTTACCCGCGTTGTTTGTCTCTGTGGGTATCAGCTCATCCGCAGCCGCGATGAAGGGTCTCCAATCGGCTTTCCCTTCAAAGAACTCATCGTTGGAGAAGGCAAATACCGCGTAGACACGCGCATTGGTCCCATAGGGGACCTGGAAGCTGGCGTCTAACTCATAGATGTCGGTAAAGTTCTCAAACAGGGCCGGGGCCGTGGAGAACAGGTTGCCCATATAGTCTTCAAACACCAGATGCAGACCTGTGATCTCGGAATGACCGAGAACCAGGGTCACGGTTCTGGCCAGAGCGCCGTCGTATGTCATGTCAACGGTCTCACCCGCCAGGAGATCACCCGCGCCGGCCTCTGTGCCGACTACGATGTCAAACAGGCCGACGTCGCCGCCGCTGTTCGCGCGCTCCTCTACCAGGTCGAGCATACGAATGTGAGACGCATTGTCCAGGACGACAGGGGTATTCACGATAGGTGTCGTGGCGGTCACCCGGCTCCGGGACTCTGTGTGGTTGGTATAGATGGTGAACATTTCAAACTCGTAAGTACCGCCAATTGAGATGGGGAACTCTCCCGCGATATTGAGGTCATACAGCGGATTGCCGGGAGTCGCTAAGGGCATCATCGGCAAAATCAGGCCGCCGGGGAAGGGGGTCACGTGGCCAGCTGGCGCGAAGAGGACGTCCATGGGCCCTTTTTCCACTTTCTGCAGGCGAATGGAGAAGTTGTTACCCACACCGTCTCTGCCGAAAATCAGGATACCCTCTCTCTCAACACCCAGGTTAAAGAGGCCATTGGGCGGGAAGCTGTCATAACCGTAATCGTGGGCGTTTATCTCTAATACACTGGTACCGCCTGCAAATCCGGGTATGTTGGTAAGCCGTCCGCGCATAGAGGTGTTGCCGTCTGCGCCTGTGATGCGGCTCCAGGAGGTCACGTTAAACATGTTCAGCGGAACCTGGGTCTGGTGGTACCAGCCGGCGTTATCAGCAAACATGTCATGGGGCAAGAGGAAGCGTCGACCGCCCTCTGCAAAGTAGGCCGTCGCAACAAGGTAAACAGTTGAGTTCTCTACAATTGTCACACCATCCGGGAATGTGGTGACTTGTACCAAATGCTCATCATTGTTCACATATCTCGCGTAGTGAGCCGCCGGACGGATCCCGGGGTGCTCATTATAAATCGCGTTTTCCAGAGCCATTCTGGTGTTAAGACCTGCATTCAACACATACCACTGGGGAATCTGATAAATGCGGTAACCCAGAGCGGGAACCGAGATGATTTCAACATTTAATCCGATAAAGGCATTGGGAACCGGCGGAACTTCCGGTAACAGGTTCTCAATCTCCACATGGATTGCGTCGGACAGTTGCATACCCGTCATGGTTGTGGCGATAAATACGATCCCCAACACATACCCCTGGCTGGGCGGATGCCATACGCGCTCTAGTTCAAAGTCGACGTAGTCGGCAAATAAGGGATCGATGAGCAACTGCTGTTGTACTTGGAAAAAGTAGTTGGCCGAGATATATTGATCGATTCCCGGTGCTCCTCCACCCGGCAGAACCGTCCCTCTCAGCAGATACATCGTCGGATTTCCAATGGTCATCACCCGATCGCTGTCCGCGGAAGAAATGCTGGTACCGCCGCGGATGTAGATGGTTTGGCCATCAAACACGTCGGCGTCTGTAGCGGGATCAGTCGCAGGGAACCATGTACTGATGCTGCTGTCATAATAATACTCGCGGAGCCAGAGATCGGATATGTTCGCATTGATGACTTTTACCACATCGGCTTGAGCCAGCTTGCTATCCGTGCCGGTCCGGCTGACCCGCAGCCAGGCGCTTGTGGTGGTCATCTCTTGGGATTCCACTCTGATTCTCATCTCCATGCCACTCGGAGCCATCACCTGTGGGTTAATCAAGGTCAACCAAGAGAGGCCATAGTTGAGAGATAGGCGCACTTCATAAGTAGGCAGACTCTCAAGGGCCGTGGGGAAACCATCTTCACAGGATCTGGTGAGTATGAATTCCACATACCCGCCGTCAAATACAGAGCCCGGGTCGCCCGGCTGGCCCAAAACCGGTGCGAGGACATACTCGCCCAGTCTGATGTCTAGGTTCATGCCACCTATATCTAGTCTGGCATTCGCGCTAAAGGCCACAGGGAAATCAAGCATCACCTGGTCTACGCCAGGCGTCTTGCCCACCATCACACTCTGGGGGATAACCCCGTCAGGGGCAATTGTGTGCGCATCGCCGGCTATGGTCGCCGTACCATCGGCAACGAACATCCCCGCCGGGATCGGCGCGTTCAGACTTGGGTTGCCGCTGCTTACGATTCTCACTTCGTCAAACAGCCGCGATATGGGGAAATCGCCTTCACTCTCTCCATATGTAATCAGATTCGTCGCGAAGACAAAGGAGCGGTGTCCAATTGCGAAGGTGTCCAGATCCAGGATCAAAACGCCCCCGGCATTGTGAATGGCGGTGACATTGGTGCCGCTGACGTTGAGCATCTCCATCAGCGGAAACGCGTCCATGAGCTCCGCCACATCGATATCACCAAAGAGATCATTACGACCTGACAAGTCTAACACGGAAATAGTATTCGGGTCTCCGCTTACCCTGGGGTCGTCATCCACTACGGCTTGCAGAGATGCGTTGGTAAACGGCGTCAGGGCTAATGCCGGTAAGCTAAATAAGCCCAACAGCGTCAACAACATTGCCGCAACTAACAACGATGCAATACGCGATCTGACTTTCTTCTTCTTGACATTAAACATACTTCTTACTTCCCTTCAAAAAATTGAGTGCTACAGAAGACCGGCTATAGAACACACGATCCTCATTATTAAAATACAGCTGTCTACATATTAATGATAGATACCCTATTTCAACTACTGAATCTGGAGAAGCCATCTAAATTTACTATGTAGCTTCAAATAAACACCTTAGCCTTTTTGCATTTCCCCCTTTGAGATCACTTTTTCCTGCTCAGTGATGATTGGTTCATAAACATAGCGTCCAATCAACACAAAAAACACAATCATACCCGCCTCTCTGAAACTATAGCCGGGATGCACCCCATATACCTGAAAAAAGCATAGGAGAACGCGCCCTCACAAAAAGAGAGTGGAATAGCACATTATCATATTTCACGCATAATGGCAACCGTCAATTCGCCGCTTTTCCCGTTGTTTCACCCGCGAAAATAGTCATTTTAACCATTTTCCGTAAAATAACACGTATAATCACTGTTTTTATAAGATTATTTTACTTAAATTATGTTTTCTTGCAAAAATTTAATAATCAATATATAGTGTCTCCTTATTTTTTACCACAACATCTGCGATTTCACATTTCCCTGTAAACACTCATTTTCGGGGGCCTCATCCTTTGATTTCTCACCTGCCCTGCCCCCCTCTCGCCGGGGGAAAAAGAGCTCTATGGCACCGCCCCCTCGGCAAGCCCCATCTACATGAAAAGGGCCGAAAACAGTTGTGAAATGTAATTGAATTTTTGCAAATATTGTGGTATAATGACGAAAAACCCCTGTCACTTTTTAGATAATAGGTCTATCAAGGTATGGTATGCGCTTAGAGGGTAGAGACTATATTTCATTTTTGCAACAAACATGACCGGCTTCCTAAAACGTTCTATTTTCACAGACGAAACGGAGGGAAATACAGATGAAAACCCAAAAGCCTATTTTTATCTTAATAAGCACTTTCGTCCTGTTTACCGCCTTGACCGTTTTGGTCGTAACCGAAAACGCGCCCGTTCAAGCCTTTAACGAAGCGCTCTACGCCCCCATCTCCGGTTTCATCACACCATTTCTGACCAGTGTCGCCAGTTTGATCGGCGGTCTCACCCATTGGTATACTTATGCGCCCATCGTGCTCCTCTTGCTGATTCTCCCCACCACGAGAAGAAAAGTTGGCCTACCCCTCGCCCTCACCCTCTCCGCCTCTGCCATCTTAGGCCCCATTATACTGAAAAACATCTTCGCCATCGAGCGGCCCAGTGTAAACCAACTCATCGAACCGGGCGGCTTCGGCTATCCCAGCGGCCATTCCATGAACGCCCTTGTATTTTTCGGCATGTGTGCCATTTTGGTACTGCGCTATTCCAAGAAAAAAGCACTGCGGGTTGGATTTACGATCTTTGCGGTCGTCTCTATACTCTTAGTCGGCTTAAGCCGCATTTATTTAGGGGTTCACACCGTCACAGATGTCCTCGGCGGCTATCTGGCGGGAGCGGCTGTCCTCTCAGCGGCCCTGCTCATCGAAAATCGCTTGAAGCAGAGACGGGGAGATGGTGCGTGATGGCAGACAAGCACAGGCGGCCCCTGGCACGGGGTCTCAAGCGGCTTCTACTCGCCTTATTGATCCTGATCCTCTTGGTACACGCCATCCACGCCCTGACACTAGATCGCATCGTCGTATACCGTGAGATCACCTTCTCCGCACCAAATATCCCACCGGAGATGGACGGCTATCGCCTCGCCTTTGTAACCGATATCCATATGGAGTTCGAAGGACGGCTCCGGGCCGTCGTGGCGGAACTCAATGAGCGGCAGATAGACCTATTACTCCTCGGGGGAGATTTTACCTTTGACCCCGACAACCTCAACGCCGCTCTGGAACTCCTAGCCCAGGTCACCGCCACCGACGGCATATTCGGCGTAGAGGGAAACCACGACGACTATACACTTCTCTTCCCCGCCATGGAGGCTCACAACATCACCCCCCTCTCCAACAGCGGCCACTACCTGCGGGAGGGCTTCTACTTAGCGGGCGTGGAGGATCTGTGGAACCGCAATCCTGATATCGCCGCAGCCACCGCAGGGGCCGGGCCCGAGAGTTTTGTCCTGCTCCTCTCTCACAATCCCGATGTCTCCATGACCCAGGACACCACAGGGGTGGATTTGATCTTAAGCGGCCATACCCACGGCGGCCAGCTCAATTTGTTCGGGCTCTGGTCTATCGGCCTCGACACCCGTGTCATCTCCCACTATGGCGAACGGTTCCGAGGCGGATTCGCCCACGCCCGCGACGGTACACCCGTCTACGTCTCCCGCGGCATCGGCGAATATTACCCCAGAGTATTCGCAAGACCTGAGGTAACCTTGATCACACTCGTGCGTGAAGTATTTTAAGGTAGGTGATACAGCATGAAAAAGCACAATCAGAAAACCATCGTTCTGATGGTACTGCTCCTCGGCCTCTTCCTCGCTATGGTGATCCAACTCTTCCCCCTAATGCAAGATGTGATCCACAGCCACGGGGATGAGGCGAGCCTTGTCACCTACATACAGTCCGTCGGTTGGAGAGGTGTCCCCGCCCTCATCGGCCTCTCCGCCCTGCAAGTCATGCTCCCTGTGATTCCGGCACCGGTGGTGGGTGTGCTCACCGGTCTCAGCTACGGCGTCTACTGGGGCCCCCTCATCTTTCTCAGCGGCATTGCCTTGGGGAATGTATTTGTGATGATTTCCGTGCGCCAATTGAGCGGCCTATTCACATCAAAAAAACCGCCCAAACCAGAGAGCGACCACAAAAAAGTTTTATCAAAAGAAAACCTCCAGCGCATCAAACGGCCGGAGATTGTCGCATTCTTCCTCTTTATGATCCCCTTCGTATCTGGCCTGGGGCCCTATCTCTTCGCCGAAACTAAGGTTCCACTGGGCAGATACATCATCGCCGTCGTCGCAGGCAGTATTCCTTCTACTATCATGTACGTATTTTTGGGAGACCGCATCTCAACAGGAAATTACACCACTGCTATCATAATCGCAGGGGTTGTTGTAGCCGCCATCCTAATCATGCTGCCCTTCCGCAAGAAAATCACGGCTAAGATCATGCACGCGGGGGATGCATAGGCAACTGTTTCTCTCTTTTTTCTTGTCATTTTTTGAGTTAAAGCTTATTTTATATCTCGGCATGCCTGCCGGCGGCCATACTTTTTGCTCTCGCCCAAAAAGTATGCAAAAATGCGACCTAAGGGGCTTCGCCCCCTAGGCACCCCCTTTGATGAAGGGCTTGCCGTTTTAGGCGGCAAGGGTGCGGGGCACAAAAAGGCGCTCCTGCATGTATTGCTTTAGGTGGAGCCACTTTTTTCTTGCGATGGGCAATGTTATTGCATTATTGATCACGAAGAACTAAGAACCAACCGCTGCAGAACTTCCAAAATCCAAGCCCAACCTAGAGCCAACATACCCAACCTATAGCGTGCAAGCCCTTTTGGGGGTCTTGGGGGCTTCGCCCCCAAGTCGCATTTTTGCATACTTTTTGGGCGAGAGCAAAAAGTATGGCCGCCGGCAGGCATGCCGAGTTAAAATCAAGCTTTAACATAAAAATGATAAAAAACCAGAGCAAGAGCTATGTACAGCAGATAGACCCTTGCAAAAGGCATGGCGAAAATCTTTGTGTTTGCCATAGCGTGTACACCTTACATCGCCGCGGCCATGCCGATTTCGATCAGGACCCAAAGCGCCCAGGCGAGCAGGGTGATACAGACGCACACGCCTACCTTGGCACCCTTTGACAACACAGCGGATTTTGACATGCGCACGCAGGCTAGAGCGCCGCCGAATCCCAGGAGCAGCGTAAACGCGCCGAACATGGTGATGATGGGCAACGCAAGGCAAAGGATGACAAAGCCCAATACCCAGGTGGGGCGGGGCCTGTACGCTTTACCGCTTTGCAAAAAAGTATTGTCAATTACAATATCCGGCTGTTGTTTCTCAATCACAAGCCGCGCTTCTTTTCCGTCGAGAACGATTTTCTCGTCGAATCCGAAGAGGACACTCATCCAACCGGCCTTTACCTGCATCGGCACGTCGTTTACGGTGAGTTTGTGACTTCCTCTGACTTTCTGATACGAGAACCGATACTCTTTTCCACCAATTTGACTCCTCCAACGACTCATGGGGCACCTCCATAATCTATAACCGTTTATCTATAACGGCAGTATCATCTCAGTTTCCAAGGGTGTAAATCCGTATTTTTCATAGAACAGCCTGCCAGCCTCCGTCGCTTCTAAGGTGAGTTCCAGTACGCCACGCCCCCGCGCCTCGCCGACTAGCAGATCGAGCATTCTGCGGGCGATTCCCCGGCGGCGATAGTCCGGGTGGGTGAACATGTTCATGATGTACGCTTTTCTGCCTGTCGGGTTGTGATAGGTGGGCATGACACCATAGAAGCTGATTCCGCCGTTTGCGATCACTTCGCCGCCGTCATAGGCTAAGTATGCGATATGCTCGCGGCCGAGATGCGCTTTGTAATAGGCCCTCGACTCCGCCACGACCCGAGACATGTCAGCCTGGGCGCAGAGGCCGTTGGCGGCTCTGAGTGTTGCGATACGTGTTTGCACCAGGAGATCGAGGTCGGCCATGTTGGCTTTTACGATGGTTGGTTGCATGTTGTTATCCTCAGGCGTGGAACCCACGCATTCGTAGGGGACGATGCCCACATCGTCCCGCCCTTTATAGCAATAATCATATGAATATGGTTCGGCATGGTTACATACTTGTCTACAATCATATCAGTGTATATTGTGTTGATGTTTTTCCACGATGATCCCGTAACCCGACAATTTGACAGTTATTCGTTTCGTAGGCTCCGAGGCAGGTTGCGGGACGATGTGGGCATCGTCCCCTACGATTTCGCCCAGCAATTCAGTTTATCTTTTGCGCATACTGTTATGAAGAACAACCTACATTTGAATCGCCCACCCACCTACGCCAAAAACTGCTTACAATAAACCGCGCAGGAACAAATCTCACATTTCGCCTTCCGCGCGGTGCACACAGCCCGCCCGTGTAATACCAGCCTATGACAGAAATCGTTGGATTTCTCCGGGGGTAGAATCTTCCGCAGTTGGGTCTCGATCTTTGTAGGGTCCTTCGTGTCAACTAAGCCCATGCGGTTGGTTAGGCGGATGCAGTGGGTGTCCACTACGATGGCGCCGGGTTGGTTGTAGATGTCGCCTAAGATCAGATTCGCCGTCTTGCGGCCCACGCCGGGGAGTTTGAGCAGGTCCTCCATGTTATCCGGGACTTTGCCACCGAAGTCGGTCAGGAGCATCTGGGAGGCGGCCACGATATCTCTCGCCTTAGCCCGGTAAAAACCGGTGGAGTGGACGAGTTGCTCTACATCCTCCACGGGCCCCGCCGCGAAGGCCTCCAGACTCGGAAAGCGGGCGAAGAGGGCGGGGGTGATTTGGTTGACGCGCTCATCTGTACACTGGGCCGCTAAGCGGACGGAAAACAAGAGCTCGTAATCCTTGGGATAGGTTAAGCTGCAAAGATCGTCCGGGTAGTCATGCTCTAAGCATTCTATGAGGTGTTTGGCCCTCTCTTTTTTCGTCATATCGGCCCTCCTTGTATGGGGCGGGGGAACACAATTCGCCTGTATATTTTGATTATTGTATCACAGTTGAAATGTTCTGTATAGTTTGATATACTGTATCCATCAATCACCAGATAATAAGGAGGGTACATCCATGGTCCATGATATCATGCAATTTGTGTCTGAGTACGACCCAGAGGTAGGCGCGGCAATCCGGCAAGAATTTGATCGGCAACGGCGCAACATTGAGCTCATCGCGTCGGAGAACATTGTAACCCCAGCTATTATGGCGGCACAGGGTTCTGTTTTGACCAACAAATATGCCGAGGGCTATCCCCGCAAGCGCTACTACGGCGGCTGTGAGTACGTAGATGTGGTCGAGGATATCGCCATCCGGCGGGCCTGTGAGCTCTTTGGCGCGAACTTTGCCAACGTCCAGCCCCACTCGGGGGCCTCGGCGAACTACGCGGCCTTTATCGCACTCTGCGAGCCCGGGGATACAGTGCTGGGTATGAACCTCTCCCACGGCGGGCATTTGACCCACGGCAGTCCGGTCAACTTCTCCGGGAAGTACTACAACATCATCCCCTATGG
>Ga0123355_10013863_pt1 | contig 12567 bp, 12 predicted proteins | sample TergutEmb28metaG_3_FD_89872 | JGI IMG/M metagenome (GOLD analysis project Ga0123355, IMG submission 89872) | Embiratermes neotenicus P1 segment gut microbial communities from Petit-Saut dam, French Guiana - Emb289 P1 | ecosystem: Host-associated > Arthropoda: Insects > Digestive system > Gut ...
CAGGAGATTTCATTGCCTACGTGGTATCTCGGTGCGGATTTTGCGCATACGACTGAGTGGCTGCGTGTTTTTCACACAATCGGAGCTTGGGTGTTTGGTGCGTATCTTCTGGCGGTCTTCGCGGTGGTAGTGGGACACATAATCACATTTGGGAGGAAGAGTTGTTGCCAGAGTATCCATGACCAAGGTTCAGAATAGAAGCAAACGCTCCACGAAACTCCGGTGTGCCCTTGAGCGGCGTCAGACCGGATATAGGCTCAATCACATCGTTGTTATTGTTGCGTCAGCTTCTTCGCGGCGCAGACTCCGGCTTGTCAAATCCCTTCATACGTCAAAGCGAAAAAATCACACCTTTGTAGGCGATAGAACTTCCAAAAACGATGTAAGAATACTATAATCCAAAAAAACAGGCAGTGGCGGACAATACGCCGCTACTGCCTGTTGGTTATGTTTGTTTTTCTTTATACGGTAATCGCAAACAGATAGGCAACATCACTGCCGTGCGGAAATCCCGCCGTCCAGCAAAAATACCTGACCGGTAATGAACTGCGAAGCATCGGACGCAAGCAGCAGCACACATCCCATCAGATCGCGGAACTGCCCGATCCTGCCGACAGGTATCCGGTCTTCCAGGCTCTTGCGGAACTCCTCATTCTCAAGCTGCGCGGCGTTAATCGCCGTCTTGATAAATGTCGGCGCGATCGCGTTCACCGTGATCCCACTGGAAGCAAGCTCACACGCGATTTGCTTTGTAAACATATTTACCGCGCCTTTCGAGGTGCAATAGGGGGAATACCCGTCATCCGACACGCCGAGAACGCTCTTCATGGAAGACATGTTGATAATCTTGCCGTAGTTATTGGCCCTCATATGCCGGGAAACAGCTCTACACAGGTAAAAGGTAGAATCAAGATTGGCTTTCATTACGCTGTCCCACGAGGCGTCATCCAGATCCCACAGCCATTTGCGTACATTTACACCCGCACAGTTAAGCAAAATATCGATTCTGCCCATATCTGCAACCGTGTCTCCGACCAGCTTATCAACCGCGGCGCTGGAAGTTGCGTCACAGCTTTTCGCAAATATTTTGACGTTGTTTTTTTCGCTTATTTGAGCCAGCTCATCGTCAATTACCGCGGTTCTGCTTGCGATAGTAACATTGCAGCCGTTTTCCATCAGGCATATCGCCATTTCGCGCCCCAAGCCTTTAGAGCCGCCGGGGATCAGCGCGTTTTTTCCGGCAAGATTAAAAATATCTTTCGCGTTGCCATATTTACTCATTTGGTACCTCCACAGCGCAAATTGATCACGGTTTTGTCATCCATTAAAGTTTAATGTCTACAATCGCAACTGCCCTGATAGGCGAACCGGAGCCCTTTCTGATCCGGAGCGGGAACCCGCAGAATAAAAACTCCGTCCCCAGCACCTCTTCCAGGTTGCAGAGGTGTTCGATATGCGGAACCCTTGTCTTTTTATAGTGCTGATGCACCGGATAATTTGTTGTTGGGGGGCGATCCGGGCTTGGGGTGTCTGCGCCCCAGCACTTAATGCCTTTTTCCTCGATCAGATAAACGCAGGAAGCGTAAGAAAAGCCCGAATAAGTTTCCAGGTATTCAGGGTTGGGGTAATGGCGGTTATAATGGCCGAAATGGAACAAAACGATATCGCCTTTTTGGATTTCGCGCGCGGCTTTCTTTTCCGCTGCTTTGATATCATCGGGCTCAATCAAGCTGTGTTCGGGCAGGTGTGATAAGTCCAGGCATATCGCCTTGCCATAAAATTGCTCAAGCGACATTTCGTCAACAGTTGGGGCAGCCGGATCCGGGTCGATATGGCTGACGGCGTCAACGTGGGTGGGGCCGTGGTCGCAAAAAAGTATTCCGTTTGTTCTGTAACTGTATCCTTCTGTCATTTTCCTTGCGCACTCTTCGTGTGTCAGCGTGTCAAATATAACTGTCTTCGCATGTCCTGGAAATACTGGCATACCGTTATAGATTTCCTGAGATAGATCAATTGCCCTCATTTTCACTTCTCCTCTGTGTTTGATTTTGTTCGCACTTATTCATTTGTTGCAATTAGCATCAAATTGTTTTCGTTGATAGCTTCGCCTTTCGCTTCGCTCACGATTTCGCCGCCGCGCATTACGAGAATTCTATCGCACACCCCCACCAGCTCGGGCATTTCTGAAGAAACGAATATGACGCCTATTCCCCGGTTGGCAAGGTCTCTGATGAGTGCATAGATTTCCTGCTTGGAACCAACATCTATCCCCCGCGTGGGGTCGTCTAGCATAATGACTTTCGGGTGTGCCGCCAGCCATTTCGCGAATACCACTTTTTGCTGGTTGCCGCCGCTCAGATTGCCTACAATCTGGTCTATTCCCGTGCATTTGACTCTCAATTGACCCGAATAGTCTTTGGAAATCCCTTTCCCCTTTTTCTTGTTTACCAGCCCCAGGGTGGACAGGGATTTTAATGACGGAATCGTTATATTGTTGTTTATATCCAACTCCAAAACCAGGCCCTCAAGTTTTCGGTCCTCGGGCAGCAACACAATGCCTTCTTTAATTGCGGCGGGTATACTTTTGATATTGACAGGCTTTCCGTTGACGATAACCTCGCCCTGCGTCTTCGGGTCGGCTCCGAATATTGCCCGGAAAAGCTCTGTCCGCCCGGCGCCCAAAAGGCCCGCAATGCCAAGCACTTCACCCTTATAAAGTTCGAAACTCACAGGCTTGAGTTTTTTTGAGTTAGACGCAAGGTCTTTTACGATCATAATCGGCTCTGCCTCTTCGGGGTCGCGCTGGACCGCCGTTGCCTTGGAGAAATAGTCTTCGCCCATACCTTTGCCTGTCATCAGCGTTACGATCTTCTCGTGTGAGGAATCCTTTATAAGATGGATATCGATCAAGCGCCCATCCCGCAGCACTGTAATGTCGTCGCAGATTTCAAAGATTTCGTTGAGTTTATGCGAAATATAAATAATGGTAACGCCCTGTTCTTTAAGGTTGCGAATAATTTTGAACAAGTTTTCCGTTTCCTGCTGATTAAGCGCCGAGGTGGGCTCATCCATTATCAGAAGTTTGCTGTTGAGAGAAAGCGCCTTGGCTATTTCCACCAACTGCTGTTCGGCCACGGTCAATTCGAAAATTTTCGTGGACGGACTCCTGTTTACTTCCACAACCTCAATCAGCTTTTGAGAAAGCTGTATCGCGCGCTTTTTATCTACTATACCAAACTTGGTGGGTGTGCGGCCAAGGAACATAAACTCGGCAATACTCAAATTAACAGGCATGTTAAGCTCCTGGTGAATTATCGCTATGCCGTTTTCCTGCGACTGCCGCGCATTTTGAAATTTTACCGGTTCGCCTTCAATAAATATCTCGCCTTTATCCGGCTGATAAATGCCGCAAATAATGCGCATTAAAGTGGATTTTCCGGCGCCGTTTTCACCAACCAGCGCGTGAACCTCACCTTTGCTTAAATCAAAGCTCACATCGGTCAAGGCGTTCACACCCGGAAACGATTTGCAAATATTTTCTATTTTGAGTAATGGTACTGCCATACACTCTGACCTCCTGCATCCGCCAGCCACCCCGCCTTAAGGTAGGGTGGGGTAGGCGAATACTGTCATCTTATCTGAATTAAATACAAGTTCTTAAGAGAGCCGCTGCGGCCCTCTTAAGCTGTGCTTATGGTTTTTAGCTCGGGCTCCACTCCCAGAAAACTTCATAATCGCTTTGTGCAAGTCTCATCGGGTCTGGCGAGTATCTGCCCTCTACAAAAAACTCTTGGGCGTTTGTAGCGTCAATAGCGATAGGCTCGATAATAACGCGCCTGGGCACTGCTTCTCCGCGCAGAATCTGTATGGCGAATTCAACTCCGGGACCTGCGGCGTTGGTGTACAGAATGGTGAGATCCATCCTGCCGTCTATGATAGCTTCAATTGCTTCCATGGTGCCGTTAACGCTGACGATTAGGATCTCGTCACGGCGGCCGGCAGCCTCAATAGCCATGATTGCGCCCATGGTCGATTCGTCTGCAAGGGTAAATACCACATCGATATTCTCGTGGGTTACCAAGAAGTCTTCCATTATGTCCATCGCCATGTCACGGCGGAAGTTTGCCGGTTGATCGGCTATAACAGTCAGGTACGGCCAATCTTCCAAGCGGGCTCTAAAGCCCTCGTTGCGCTGAACCGTGCTGGTAGCGCCCGGAACACCGTCGAGGATAGCGATATTACCTCTGGCTTCTCCGTGCCTCTCGATCATTGCCTGTGCGATAAAGTCAGCGATCATTTCGCCGATAAGTACGTTGTCCGCGCTGACATACGTGGTAAATCCATCCGTTACCATTCCCCTGTCGATGAGAACAACTGGGATGCCTTGCGCATAAACAGCGGCGATGGTGGGCGACAAAGCAGCTTCCTGGAACGGGCTGACGATCAGCAGATCCACGCCTGCGGCAACCACGTCTTCAATGGCAGCTATCTGCCCTTCAGCAGAGCCCAAGCCGTCTATAATTTCGATCTCAATGCCGTATACTTCGCCCATGGTTCTTACAGATTCCGCTTGGTAAGCGCGCCATATCTGGTCAAGCCTATCCTGGGTGAATACCACTCTGAACTGGGTAAGGTCAATGTCGTCGTCGCCATTGTCATCTGTATCTGTGGGGGCAGGTGGCGGCGGGGGCGGTGCTCCTCCTCCTGGGGGTGGCGGCGCACACGCCGCGAAAATTGCCAGAGCAAGCAGTACCGCTATAATGATCGAGATTCTTCTTTGCATTTGATTGATCTCCTTTCATGTCACGAAATAAATGATTCTATTGCATTGTTAACACACTCTCTTTGATTTTTAGCCGCCTCACCTCTTTCTTACTTGTCCCATAAGGACTGCAAATATAATAACCACGCCTTTGAAAATCATTTGCGGGTATGGTGGAACTCCTAAAAGGTTGAACACATTGTTAAGTACCCCGATAATGCCTGCGCCTAATAGCGTGTTAACTACGCTTCCAAAGCCGCCGCCCATTCTGGTTCCGCCAACAATAACCGCAGCAATTACGTCAAGGGCATACCCGTCTCCCACACCCGGGTCGCCAATTCCGATTCGGGTAACCATAAGCAAGCCGCCGGCAGCGGCCAGCGTAGCGCTTATAATATAGCACCCGGCCTTAACCCACTTTGTGCGCACGCCACACATTTCGGTGGCAACCAAGTTGTTGCCTATGGCGTAAGTATTAATGCCAAAACTTGTTTTTGAAATCACGAACTGGCCTATGACAATTACGGAAAGGAAGACGATAGCCATGTTGGGGAAGCCGAAAGTAGAGCCGGCGCCAAAACCAACCCAACGGGCATCGCCTATAAGTATAGGCTGACCGCCACTTAACTGAAACCCAATTCCTTCCGCAACGGTGGCCATGCCGAACGTCGCCATAAACGGCTGCATTTTGCCATATGCGATTAACACCCCTGTAACTGTGCCCACAGCGGCGCCTACCAACAAACACAATATAATTACCAGAAGCATATTGCCGCCTACCATTGGCGCAAAAATCGGCACCAATACACAGGAGAGTGCCAAAACGCCGCCAACGGACAAGTCAACTCCATCGGATATTATTACAAATGTCATGCCAACAGCCACAGTTCCCATAATGGAAATCTGCCTTAGCACGTTGAAAATATTAGTTTGCGTCAAAAACCTGGGAGACAAAATGGAAGCAAAAATAATCAAGGCGATAAAAATAAACCAAAGCACTGACTTTGAAAAGAATTTCATAAATTTTTGCGAATGATCCGACGATAAAATTGCCGCCGTGTTGAATTTTGGCGCAGGCATAAACGATTCCCCCGTTCTTTTTCCTATGTATTTTACTTAACGGTATGGTCTTCGCTGAACTTTGTTGGAGTAAAAGGCGGCGTGACAACCGCGACAAGTTTAAACGTTTCGGTGCCATTTAAATTAATGCACTGGTGCGTTTCTCCTGGCTCGACGTATACAGCGTCGCCTACGGTAACGTCAAAAACCGTGTCTTCCACTTTGATCTGGCCCTTTCCGGCAATACAGTAAAAGGTTTCTTCCATGGTATCATGCAGATGGGGATTGCTCGCAAACCCGGCCGGGTATTCGCAAATTCCCATCCATACATGCTTGGAGCCTACTGTCCAGGGGGCGACCAAGTGTGTAATATTTCTCTTATAAGGCGCTTCAAACGACTCTTTTGGTGCTTCGGATTCTCTTACAAACTTCATCTTTAATACTCCTCGTATACTAATGTTTTGCGGGAGGATTTTTTGCATCCCCACAAAGGAAGCCTTTCTAAAATCTGGCCAAAAATCACCGCATCATGTAATCCTTGGATACAATTCAGTATGCGGTTTAAAACAAATCCAATACTTCTAATTTGTTTTGTACGATATCACAAATCAACACCTCTGTCAATCATTGATGCTCATTTCCCTTAAAGCCACAAAAAGTGAACATCTTTATTGTGGGGTTTCTACAAACCTTGTTAATTTTATACTTATTGTGTTGAATTTCTTTATCTGTTGTGCTAAATTGTATCCAAGGATTGTTGTGATAATATGGCCTTGCCGCCCGCATTCGGCGGCCCCATATCAGCAATCGGTGAAGCGGGATGTCTTAGAATCTATGTGTGATTAAATGTCAATATTCCGCATGACAAGCGCAAAATAATAAAAACCAGGAGGCATGTATTCTATGGCAAATTTAACCATCAGACCAATTAATACCGGATTTGTTCCCACTTACCCCAAGCAGTACCATTACCATCACTCCGTACATAACCATGTCAAGAACATCAGCGACGAAAAAGAAGCGCTGCCGGTGTTTATTTTTTTGGTTGAAGGCGGCGGGAAAAAAATATTGGTGGATACTGGCATGGCATGGACCGAGCGCGCCGATAAATACCATCATCCCGGTTCCTGGCAGGATCCCGGTCAGGCGAGCTTTGAGCAGCTGGCCGCACTCGGGATAGACTGCGGAGCCATTGATTATGTGCTGTTTACCCACATGCACTGGGATCATATGTTTTATCTGGAAAAATTCACAAACGCTACTTTTATCGCCCACGAGCGGGAGTACACCTTTGCCCTTGACCCGATCCCGCTGTATTATAAAAGCTATGAGCATCCCTTTTTGGGTATCACGCGTCCCTTCGACGGAATAAAAATAGATACCTGCGCCGGGGAAACCGAGATCATCCCAGGGGTTCGCATGTTTGAAACTTTTGGACACTCCCCCGGGCATATGAGCGTTGAGGTAGATACCCTGGACGGCAAATATATTATGGGCGGAGACAGCGCTTTTCGTCTCGCGAATTTTGACGCTGTTCCAGAAATCGGCTATACGGTAACGCCGCCCTCCCGCTTTGCTGATATGATTGCTTGCTGGAAAAGTTTAGAGATTCAAAAAGAGCGGGCCGAAGCCCTCGATAAAATCCTGCTCTCCCACGAAACCGGGCTACTGGAGACCTGTAAAGAGACGCCTGTACTCGGGCTTGGCAAATAGGAAGCGGAAAAGAGGGCTGAGATGGCGCATACCATCGCAATACTGGCGTCTATTGACACAAAAAAAGCCGAGGTTGGGTTCTTAAAAAGCAAGATAGAATCCGGAGGCTTTAAAACGCTGATTATCGACCTTTCCGCGCAGGGAACCTATGATTTCCCAGTTGACATAAGCCGGGAGGAGGTAGCCCTTGCGGCGGGCTTTACCTTCTCAGATTTGGCAGATGCGCCCAAGCATGAGGCTATCACAGTTATGACAAACGGTATTCGCGCGCTCCTTCTCAAGCTGTATGAGCAGGGCAGGTTCGACGGCGCCTTGTCTGTTGGCGGGCTTCAGAATACCGTTATGGCCACGGCGGCGATGCAGCTCTTGCCGGTAGGCGTGCCCAAGCTGATGCTGTCCACCGTGGCCTGCGGGGGCAGGAATTTTGGAAATTTCGTGGGAACCCGCGACATAATTATGATTCCCTCCATTGCCGACCTCGCGGGGCTAAATCCCGTTACCGAAGTTCTGCTTTCCAATGTCGCGGCCGCCTGCATGGGTATGTTGCAGCACGCGGGCAAAACTGTTCAAAATAGCGGATCCCTTATCGGCGCTACCCTGATGGGCGTTACCAACGATGGAGTGGTCCAGGCGGTGGAAATGCTGGAGGGCCGAGGGCTTAATGTAGTGAGCTTCCACACAACAGGGGTCGGCGGGCGCTGTATGGAGGAACTAATTGATACGGGAATAATCGACGCCGTGATGGATTTGACCCTGCATGAGATCACCTCCGAGGAGATTTTTGGCGGAGGATTTTCGGCCGGAGCCGCCGGAAGGCTGAGGGTCGGGGCGGAAAAAGGAATACCGATGGTTGTTGCTCCCGGTGGGGTGGATTTCGTAGATTTCGCGGTAAAAGACTTCCAAAGCGGAGCGATAGGAGACCCCAAGCTACGCAAGTATAACCTGCACAACTCCGAAATCGCCCACATCAAATTATTTAAGGATGAGGTTGTCCGCGCGGGCGAAATCATTACCCGGCGCCTTAACCGAAGCCGCGGGCCGGTCACCATGGTAATTCCGCTGCGGGGTTTTCGCAGGGATACGCTTGAGGGGCAGCCGCTGTACGACCCAGAAGTGGACGAGGCGCTTATACGGGTTTTGGAGTCGCGGCTAAATCCTGCGATAAAAATCCTGCGGGTAGACGCCAACCTAAACGATGAAAAATTCAGCCGCGCCGCGTCCGACGAGATGCTAAAGCTGCTCGGGCGCTGTGAAGACGCAAGTGCAAAGGAGTAGAGTATGCAAAAGAAAGCGATTGTCATAGGCTGCGATAACGCGGCGGTTGATTTGAAAAAGATCGTCATAAAGATACTGGAGGAAAAGGGGTTCGCTTATGAGGACATCGGCGTTGCCGGCGCGGACGACAATACGGCATACCCCTTGATTGCCCAAAAAGTTTGTGATAAAATTATCCAGAGCGGCTACCAGAAAGAAGGGGTTCTGCTTTGCGGTACAGGTATTGGCATGTGCATGTGCGCAAACAAATTCCCGGGGATATTTGCCGCAGTTTGCCATGACAACTTTTCCGCGGAACGCTCCCGCTTGAGCAATAACGGCAATCTTATCTGCATGGGTTCCCGCGTAATTGGACCAGAGCTGGCAAAAAAAATTATGGCCGAATGGCTTAGCACATCCTATCTGCCCGGAGGAAACTCGCAGAGCAAGGTAGACGCAATGCGCAGCATTGATGCCGATACCCGCCGCGCGCAGATAAGTTCCTCATGAAAAAGCTGTATATTGGCACCAATCTTAAAATGTACAAGACCATCGCGCAGACGGTTAATTATCTCCGGGAACTTGGAAGCCTGACCGACGGTATCAATCGGGAAAAGCTATGCCTCTTCGTAATACCCTCCTACACCTCGCTTCAAAGCGCGGTAAGCGTGGCGGCACAAAGCCGGATTTTGCTGGGCGCGCAGAACATGCACTGGGAGGAGCAGGGGCAGTTCACCGGGGAAATTTCCCCGCTAATGCTGGATGAACTCGGGATTGATATCATAGAAATCGGCCATTCCGAGCGCCGCCACGTTTTTGGTGAGACCGATGAACACTGCAATAAAAAAGTGCTCTCGGCATTGGCGCATGGGTTTGTGCCGCTGCTCTGCGTTGGCGAAACGGCGCAGCAGAAAGATAACGGCGTCAGCGACGAGATACTGCGCATCCAAATAAAAATCGGGCTGCTGGGCGTTGAACCTGAGCAGCTGCAAAAGCTCTGGGTTGCCTACGAGCCGGTTTGGTCTATCGGCGTTTCGGGCATTCCCGCGCCGCCGGAGTACGCCCAGGAAAAGCATAAGGTTATAAGGGCCGTCTTGCGGGAGCTGTATGGCCACGCGGCGGATGAAGTTCCGATTCTTTACGGCGGCAGCGTCAATCCCGACAATTTCCGCGCATTGATATCTCAGCCTGAGGTAAACGGATTGTTTGTTGGCCGCGCGGCGTGGGAAGCGGAAAAATTTAATATTCTCATACGCGAAACGCTCCCTGTCTGGGAGCAAAAACACATATAGTTAAGAGGTGCTTTATGGATGTACGCAAAACGGCTGAAACCGACGGGGCTGTCAAAAGCGTTTTAGATGATTTGACCCTTGCCGCGCACCGGGCCTACGCACGGGGGATACAGACAGGAAGCGGCGGCAACCTGAGCGCACGCGCGCCTGACGGGCAGTCAATGGTCGTAAAAGCGAGCGGTGGCTCCTTCGCGGACTGCACGGCTGAGGGCGAAGGATATATCTCAACTGATTTTGACGGCGCACCATTGCCGGGCGCAACTGGAAAGCCGACACGCGAGGCGCTGCTGCACGGCGCGATCTATAAAGTCATGCCGGAAGTCGGCGGGGTTATGCACTGCCACAGCCCCTGGGCAATCGCCTTTTCTTACCGGCTGAAGGATCTGCCTATGGTCACATTTCACAGCGAGCTGAAATTCGGCTGCGAAATACCTGTTGTTAATATCCAGGCACCGGTAGTGCCTCAAGAAGAGCTTTTCAAGATTGAAGAGCTTTTCAGCAAAAATCCCAGCCTCCCCGCTTTTATTTTGGTAGGGCACGGCATTGTGGCGGTGGGCAAAAACGCGGTAGACGCTGAGCACGCGGCAGAAATGGTGGAAGAAACGGCTCAAATTGCCATTTTAAAGCATCTTTACCTGAAGCAATAACGATTTTGCGAGGTTTGTATGACTGACAAATTAGTTAGTTCACCACACAAAAAGTTCACCAATGGCAACCGCAGGCTTTCAGAGCTTGTGAAGGAACAGCTGGCCGACTGGATTATGGACGGCACCCTGAAAATAGGCCAGAAAATAAGCGAAGAAGAGCTTGCGCAGCAGCTTGCCGTAAGCCGGATGCCAGTGCGCGAAGCCCTGCGCGTCATGGAAAACACGGGGCTTGTGCGGTCTATCCCCTTTGTGGGGACTACAATCCGGGAATTCTCACAGGAAGAAATCAAAGAAATTTACATGCTGCGCACCCTTTTGGAGCCTACCGCCTGCTATTACGCGGTTGAAAACATAAATGTAGACTGTTTTTATGAGCTGGAACTGATTCAGAAAAAAATGTCGGCTATCGAGAAAATGCCCCCTAGCATTGAGAACGGCAAAAAAATGTATTGGCTAAACCGCGAGTTCCATTTGAAAATATATGAGAAGGCAATGATGCCTACCCTGCTTTCAATAGTTGAAAACCTGTGGGAAACAACGGCATATATCCGTATAAAATCCGCTTCTGAGCCGGGCTACGTCCAGCGGCAACTGGAAGAACATCGCCTGTACTTAAAATTTATAAAAGAGCGGGACAGCGAAACTCTGCGCACAGTATCAGCAGAAATTATAGAAAAGCGTTTGGAATATTTATTTTCCAAGGAAAAGCAAGAACCGCGCGCGTGTGATTAAAATATGTCTTTAAGCTGTATTTCGCAGCAAGAATAAAAATCCGCTTAACAACTTGGAGGGAATTTAAATGCAGGTACAATTTTCACTACCGGAAGACATTAAAAACCTTGATTATGTTCTGGCCACTTATTTCATTGAGCTGGATAAAGATGAGGACATCATCTCGAAGGCTTCCAAGATGGCGGTGGGGCAAACGATTGGAACCTGGGTTGAGGTTCCGGGCGTTACCGCCGAGATGCGCGAAAATCACATGGGGCGGGTAGTCAACGTTTTCGATGTGCCGCCTTACGAGCTGGCAACGCAAGTTGAAGGTTCAAAGCGGGCATATCTCATCCAGATAGGCTATCCCACCGTTAACTTCGGGGCGAACTTCCCAACAATGATGACCACTCTGCTGGGCAACGACGCCTCCACTTCGGCGCAAGTTAAGCTGGTGGATATTCAAATGCCGGAAAAATTCGTCAAGGAGTTTAAGGGCCCCAGCTTCGGCATTGAAGGGATGCGCAAGCTCGCTGGTGTAGAAAAAAGGCCCCTGCTGATGAACATGATAAAGCCATGCACCGGCATTACCCCCGAAGCCGGCGCAAAAATATTCTACGAAACGGCATTGGGCGGCCTCGATTTTATCAAGGACGACGAACTTTTGAGCAATCCTTCCTTCAACCGGGCGCCGGATCGTGTAAAGGCGTATAACAAGGCCTCGGACGCGGCTTATGAAAAAACCGGCAAGCGTACGATTTATATCTGCAATGTTACCGACAGCACCGCCCGCATCGCCGATACCGCAAAAGCCGCCGTCGACGCGGGGGCAAAAGTGCTGATGGTGAATTTCGCGGCGGTGGGGTACAGCACTTTCCGCTATATCGTCGATTTGGTGGATGTACCGGTTTTGGGGCATTACGCCACTGCCGGAACCAGCAGCGAGGGTATAAACAGCGGAATCAGTTCGCACATTTCGGTTGGAAAGCTGCCTCGCCTTGCCGGCGCCGACCTCGTTGTAATGAACACGCCGTATGGCGGATACCCGCTGCTGCGCCGGAACTATATCATGACAGCCCATCAGCTGACCCTGCCATATTACGGATTAAAGCGCAGCCTGCCCATCGCC
>Ga0123355_10013864_pt1 | contig 12566 bp, 3 predicted proteins | sample TergutEmb28metaG_3_FD_89872 | JGI IMG/M metagenome (GOLD analysis project Ga0123355, IMG submission 89872) | Embiratermes neotenicus P1 segment gut microbial communities from Petit-Saut dam, French Guiana - Emb289 P1 | ecosystem: Host-associated > Arthropoda: Insects > Digestive system > Gut ...
CAGAGTACTTGAAAGAGTACCGAACCCAACAGCAATCAACTATCACTTAGACGATTACCTAGACGGTGAGTTGTTATTCGACGATTTGGGAAGAACGCATTGGGCTTACTACCAGATCATGGAAGCAGCTGTTGAGAGAATCTACGAAGTAGATGAAGATGGCAACGAAACTTGGATGTATATCTATATTCCAGGAGTAACTCAGCCAAGCAGAAATACTATGTAGAACCATCTAACTAAGCAAGATTTAATGTCAAACTTTCGTTAGAGAAATAAACTAAATAAACATTAATGTTCAAGTCGGTGGGGACGTACGCCCCACCGACTTGTTATTGTTTTTTCTGTGATTTTGGTGGAGATGTACGCCTCACCAGTTTGTTATATGTGTCAAATATGATATAATAAGCCAAAGAATAGATACTCTATAAGGCTTATTGCACAGCGATGCCAAATAAAGTAAAACGTTCTATAAACTAACTGTAAATCGTGTTGACTTATTGCAATTAATGTAGTAAAATGTAAATAGTCCCTATCTAACAAAGGCTAATTGCAAAAGTTAACTACGATTTCAACAATTTAAGTCCAAAACGTAACAAAATGTAAACAAGACAGTTGACATGAAAAATGTAGTAAAGACATTTTTATTTGTTGACAAAAGGGAGAGGTAAAAATGAGCAAATTACACAACGATGCAAAAATCATAATTGATAAAGCTATTGAAGCGAACTTACCGCAAGAAGCGGTGCGAAACGCTTTGAAGAACCGCAGTTTTTCAAAAAATATTTATCTTGTGGCGATTGGCAAAGCCGCATGGAGCATGGCACATTCTGCACATGAAGAATTACAAGGAAAGATAAAAAAGGGAATTGTTATAACTAAGTATGAGCATGCTTTTGGTGAAATTCCTGGAATCGAAATTATCGAAGCAGGACATCCGATATCTGATGAAAATACTATCATCGGAACAGAAAAAGCTATAAAGCTTGCGGAAAGTCTAGGTGAAAATGATGAACTCTTATTTTTAATTTCTGGCGGAGGCTCAGCATTGTTTGAAAAACCTATGGCAGGGCTTGAACTTGCAGACGTTGTAGATGTTAACAATCAACTACTTGCGTGCGGAGCGGATATAGTTGAGATAAATATGATACGCAAGAGGCTTTCGAGCGTCAAAGCAGGAAGATTTGCACAAATTTGCTCTCCTGCAAAAGTCTTTGCTATAGTTTTATCCGATATTTTAGGTGACAGACTGGATTCTATCGCCTCAGGCCCTGCAGCACCTGATATGTCAAAAGTAGATGATGCTATGGCAGTCGTAAAAAAATATGGATTAACGTTAAGTGATAAAGTCATGGAATATTTGGCTAAAGAAACACCAAAAGAGATTAACAACGTGGAAACTGTCATAACAGGAAGCGTACGCACTTTATGCAAAGATACAGCAGATGCGGCACTACAGCTTGGATATACTCCTTATGTCCTTGCAACTGAGTTAAAATGTGAAGCTCGTGAAGCGGGACGCCTTGTCTCCGCCATCGCAAAGCAGATTGACAGCGGAGATTGCGCTTTTGAGCGTCCTTGTGCCGTTATCTTTGGTGGTGAGACAGTTGTGCGAGTAAAAGGCACAGGGAAAGGCGGCCGAAATCAGGAGTTAGCACTAGCAGCTTCCGAAGACATTTCAGGGCTAAGGGATACAATTATATTTTCAGTTGGCTCAGATGGCACAGATGGTCCTACCGATGCAGCCGGAGGAATTGTAGACGGAGACACCTTTAGTAAATTAAAAGGAAAAGGACTAAAGCTCGAAGAAATCTTAGAAAACAACGATGCATATAATGGCCTTTTAAAAACAGAAGGCTTAATAATGACAGGTCCTACAGGAACAAATGTAAATGATGTAACAGTTATACTTTGCGGCAAGTAATAAACCACGTTGTGTGACAACCTTGTGAGAAGTGTTCAATATGTGAGGAGGTACTAGTATGGGTGCATTATTGCAAGACGACAAAAATGTAACAGAGATTTTTAGAATAATTCTAGAATCCTCTCCTTTGCTTGTGGAAATTTGGAATGAAAATTATGAAATTCTAGATTGTAACCAAAATACTGTGGACATGTTTAATATTTCAAGTAAAGAAGAGTATTTACAAAGATATCATGAGTTTTCACCTGAATTTCAGCTATGCGGAACACCCTCAAATGAGCTGGACAAGATGTATGCAGTTGAAACGATAAAAAACGGTTTTATTCAATACGAATGGATGCACCAATTGCTGGACGGAACGCCTATTCCGACGGAGGTTTCATGTGTAAGCGTTGAACTCGGCGGCAAGACATATATACTGGGTTACACTCGCGATATAAGGAATATTAAACAAGAACGAGAAATATATAACTTAACAAAGAATTTTCTTGATGCAGCACCATTTTTCATAAACATATGGGACGAAAAAGGTGAGGTTTTTGATTGCAACTTGTCTATGATGCAGGCGTTTGACTTTGGTGAGAAAGAAGAATTTACAAAGAACTTCTTTGATTCTTCAGCGGAATATCAGCCATGCGGCACACCATCAAAAGAAAAAATGCAAGAGCTTTTAAAGGAGTGTTTTAAATACGGCCACGCAAAAACGGAGTGGCTACATGTTACGTGTGACGGTGAGCCTTTTCCTGTAGATGCGAAGTATGTACGAATACAGCGAGAAGACGATTATGTCGCAGTCGGATACAGTAAAGACCTGCGTCAAATCAAGAAAAATATAGAAATGAGACAAGAAGCAGAAGAACAAAGCTCTGCAAAAACACAATTTTTAGCACGCATGAGTCATGAAATTCGCACACCGATAAATGTTGTCCTTGGAATATCAGAAATCGAACTACAAAAAGACAATCATACGCCTGAAGTAGAAGAATCTTTTAGGCGCGTGTACAACGCTTCAAAAAATTTATTGGACATAATAAACGACCTCTTGGATTTGGCTAAATTTGAAGCAGGTAAGATGGACATTGTTTTAGAAGAATATGAGACAGCAAGCTTTATTACCGACGTTAATCAGCTGAATAACATATATGTGGGAAGCAAGAGAATTGAGTTTGTCGTTGAAGTTGACGAAACACTACCTGCATATTTAATTGGTGACGAACTCCGTATAAAACAAACCCTGAACAACATTCTTTCTAATGCCTTTAAATATACCGATGAAGGTTCTGTCAAGATAAGCTTTAAAGTAGGTGAAATTATTGATGACAGAAAAATCATGCTTGAAATAGGCATTGCTGATACAGGGCAAGGAATGGATGAAGAGCAAATCAAAAAACTTTTCACTGACGACTACATAAGATTCAATCTAAAAAAGAACCGCACCGTTCAAGGCTCAGGCCTCGGAATGCGAATAGTGTCATATCTGCTTAAAATGATGGACGGTAAAATTAGAGTAGATAGCGAGTTAGGAAATGGTACTACTGTCACAGTTCAAATTCCACAAGCAGTAAGGTCAGAGCAAATGTTAGGAAAAGAAGTTGCGAGAAGTCTATGCAACTTTGAAACAGTTACAAAATATCTTAAAGGGTTTAAGAAAATAGATTACAAACCTATGCCACATGGTCATATTTTGTTAGTTGATGATATGGAGTCAAACTTATTTGTTGCAAAAGGTTTTTTGGCACCCTATAAGCTTAATATCGAGACAGCAAATAGTGGTCGTGCAGTCATTAATCTAATCAAAAAAGGCAAAGAATACGACATTATATTTATGGACCATATGATGCCAGATATGGATGGGCTGGAAGTAGGAAAGGCTCTATTTGAAATGGGATATAGTAAACCTATCGTTGCCATGACAGCCAATGCAACTTTGGGTGTTTCGGAAATGTTCATGAATACTGGATTTTCAGGTTTTGTTTCCAAGCCGATTGATCCAGTGAAGCTTGACGATTGTTTGCGAAAATTTATAAAAGAAAGAGAACCTCGCAGATATCTTGCAAAAGACAAGTTTATGAACGATGAAAATTCACAAGATGCCATAGCAAAAGACTTTTCGGACAAATTAAAAGAAGCATTCCTGCTAGATGCAGAAAGAAGTGTGGCAGTATTAGAGCCTTTAGTAAAGGATATAGAAAAACAGTCAAAAGAAGACTTTGACTATAAACTTCTGGCACTACAGGTGCACGCGTTAAAGAGTGTTCTCAATAATATTTTGGAAGTAGAGCTTGCAGAAGTGGCAGCAAGGCTGGAAGAAGCAGGCAATAATAAAGATTTCAAATTGATAAAAGACAAGACGCCACAATTCCTAGAAAACGTGCATGAAGTTATTGATTTGATTTCATCTGGAAGAAAGGAAGATGAAAGAGCAGAAGGTAAGATTAACGGTGGTGAGGAGTTAGTAGACGAGGACTTCATTTCTGAGCAATTACTTGCAATTGCAAGGGCTTGTGAGGAATATGACACGGAATGTGTACGAAACTTGCTTGACAAATTCAAAGAAAGGAAAGTGACAAACAACATAGTTGCCGCTGTTAATGAAATTGAAAAACAGCTAATTCTTAGTAATGACGAGTATGCGGCGGAAATTGCAAGACAAGCTGCAAGCGACATCATGGAAGATAAGGAGGGTACAAAATGAAAAAGATAATTTTCGTTATAGACGACAATATCAGCAATTTAATTTTATCCGAAGAAGCGTTGAATCCTTATTATACAGTTAGGACAATTCCGTCAGGTAAAAAAGCCTTAAAGGTGTTGGAAAAGGTAAAACCAGACCTTATCTTACTAGATATTGAGATGCCTGAAATGGACGGGTTTGAGGTGTTAAAATATTTAAAAAGTGAGGAAAGATTTAAAGATATTCCAGTTATATTTCTAACAGGAAAAACAGACTTTGCAACAGAAGAAGAAGCTTTGAAGCAAGGCGTTGTGGACTTTATAACAAAACCTTTCAATCCAGCAGTGCTTCTTAGACGAATAAAACACCATATCGATATCACAGGCTTAATTAATGAGCGTACAGCCCAGCTCAATGAAGCAAAGAGCGATATAATCTTTGTACTAGCAGACATCGTGGAGAATCGTGATGAATCAACAGGAGATCACTTAGGGAGAACAAAGCAGCTTGTAAAAACTTTGCTTGAAAAGATGAAAGAAAAGAATATATACACTGATGAGATTTTGGAATGGGATTTTGATTTAATCGCAGCATCTTCGATGTTACATGATGTAGGGAAAATAAATACTCCTGACCAGATTTTAAAAAAGCCAGGCAAACTTACAGAAGAAGAATGGGAAATAATGAAAACTCACGCACAAGTTGGCGGTGATATTATTGAAAAAATAATTTCCCGAAGTGGAGAAAGCCCCTTTCTTAACAACTCAAAGATATTTGCCGTTTATCATCATGAGAAGTGGGATGGGAAAGGATATCCTTTCGGCTTAAAGGGGGAAGAAATTCCACTTCAAGGTAGAATAATGGCAGTTGTAGATGTATACGATGCTCTAGCTTCTAAACGTGTGTACAAAGAAGCTTTTCCTCTCGAAAAAGTTTGGGAGATATTTCTCGAAGAAAGAGGCAGGCATTTTGATCCTCTTATAATAGACTTGTTTTTAGAAATTAAAGATCAGATTTAGTTTCATTTGCCATCTAATATTTTATTGTTTTATATTTAATATCTATATATCTATTATCTATTTATTACTGCGATAGCATCCGTATTGGAAATGTCGCAGTATTTTTTTGTCTAAAATAAACTTTTCAATTTCACAGCATTTATTTTTAACTAATAAATTGCAAACAGCAAAATTCACAACAAATAGCGATTACATGCGAAGAAACTATACAACATGTAGATAAAAATTAAAAAACAGTTGCAAAAATGCCATCCAATAGGGGAAAAATGCAACTCAATAGACATAAAATGCAAAAAAATGAAAAAAAGTGCTGGTTATATTGTCAAAAGTTTGATAAACTGGAAGAAATAAATCTTTGTGCGAGAGGAGTATTTTGTGTTAAGTGACCCAAAAAATAAAAAGTGTTTTTTGGATTGAAGTGCTAATGGAGGAAAGGAGACTCTATAATGGAGAAAACAAAGAGAAAGAGAACAGCGACTAGGATGTTAAAATTGTTTTTGGCATGGCTAGTCGTTTTTGCTATGTTTGCAGAAGCCCCAATGTCTTTACATGCGGCAGTAGCAACAGGCAATTTGGAGGTAACTGTGCAACAAGAGCAAGAGTTACCAGAACTAGAGGTGACGCAAGAACTGCCTGAGGTAGAAGCGTCTCAAACAGAAGTTGTGCAAGAACTACCTGAAGCAGAGCAGGACTTGCCAGAAATCGATGAATATGAATTAACTCATGACTCAGGTCATTTGGACAATGAGCAAGTGAGTAGCTTTAGTGGCGGGGGTATCCTAGGTGGTGGCTCTGGTCCTCCACCTATTTTAATACCTGAGGAAGAACCAGTATTTCTAGCACCGGCATTACCTGCAAGGTCAACGGCACCGACAAGACCGGTGATAAATGAGACAGGTCGTGCGACAGTTAATGTAAGCTCGTTAGCAGATCTTCGTGCACACTTAGGTGGAACAGGTCTACATGGAACTGCACCACTGTTAATAACTCTAACGGGCAATGTAGCGGTAGCAGGCTCTACAGTGTTTGTAGATCACCCTGACGTTATAATACAGCGTACAGGAACAGCAGCTATTACAAGAGCTAGTGCTAACTTCCCAGCTCTTACAGTACGTGGCAATGGCCAACTGGTACTGCGTGTACCTGTTGAACGCACAGGTACAGGTGGTGGTACTGGGACACGTCAAGGTGCTATTATTGTAGAAGGTGGTGGTACACTTATTATTGACAGCCCAGTAGTTACAATTAATAGATTTATATCTACACTTGCCGATGTTGGTGGTGGAGTAACGGTAAGAGACGCAGGCTCAACATTTTATATGATGGCTGGTCGTATAACTGACAACGTTGCCGAAGTCGGAGGCGGTGGTGTTCAAGCATCAAACGGCGGTCGATTTGTTATGTTCGGTGGTCGTATAGACGACAACGATACAACAGGTAACGCCGGAAACTCAGGAGGCGGTGGTGTGCGTGTAGATAGTGGTGGTATGTTCGAAATGGCACCGAACGCCACATCAACTTTCCGTCACAGCGGACCTGTCCAAAACTGGCGTAGAACGCATGACAACTTTAATGATCCAACTAGTAGTGGTGCAGCAGTAGCAGGTCAGTATGCAATTATTGAAAACAATCAAATTGCAAATGCGGCTGGTTCTGCAGGTTGGTGGGCATCTCGTGACCAAACAGCACGTACACAACGTGGAGGTGCAGGTGTGTTCGTTACAGGCACCAATACACAAGTAAGGATATTTGATGGTAACATTCGTAACAACTGGCTTGGACATAGTCGTATGACTGGTGGAAATACCTCAATTGATGGTGCAACTATATATGAAGGTCAACGTCAAGCGGCTGTAAGCTTTATCGACGGCGGCGGCGGCGGTATGCACATAAGAGACGGAGCTACAGTTAGGATGTACGGTGGTATGATTTCTAACAACCGTGTAACAGGTGGCGGGAACGTTTCTTGGGAACAAGGCGGCGGCGGTGTTCAAGTTGCAGGCCGTGGAGCAGACGAAACTGATGCGAACAACCCTTCAACTAGATTTTATATGCTTGGCGGTAGTATTGCTAGTAACAGTCGTCCTGGCTGGCTACCTAACTATGGTGACTTCGCTTGGACAGGCACACAAGCTAACATGAACAGCATTAACAACGTAACAATTAACATGGGAGCAGGCCTTGGCCGAGGATCCGGCACAGGCGGCGGCGGTCTATATATTACACGTGGTGCACATGTTGTGCTAGGTGGAAGTGCAGAAGTACTTGATAACACAGCACGTCGTGGTGGTGGTATCGCAATCGAAGGGACAGCACTTGCTCATAATGCAGCAGGCTATGGTGTTTCGACAGGTGGCGGTCCAGCTCTTCCATACAATGGCACAATCAATGGCATCAGTACATGGGATCAACGTGAGGCAGCAAGATCAACGCTTCACATAAGAGACGGTGCAAGAATCGCATACAACCGTTCTCTCGAAGGATGGCACAATGCATCCGGTGGTGGTGTGTTTGTAGGTCCTCACGCAGTTGTAACTATGTTTGATGGTACAATCGAATATAACCGTATTTCAAATACAGTTCATGCACAAAACGCAAATGGCGGTGGTGTACGTATTACATCAAGTGGGCATATGTATATGCATGGTGGCGTTGTTCGATATAACCAAGCACTTCGTGCAAGAGATGGTGACTTTACTGATAGTGCAAAACGCGTTAATGCTAACTGGAATGCAAATGCAACAGCAAGACGTGCAATCGGTGGTGGTATAGCTCTTCGTTCTGACAGAGATAACAGAGCAGGCAACCTCGTCGGTGGTGCAACATGTAATCAAGCACGCTTTACTATGACAGGCGGCACCATTTACGGTAACATCGCAGGTCGTGGTGGTGGTCTTGGCATGAACGCTAACTCTACAGCAGTAATCACAGGTGGAACTATTAGAGATAACATCGCAACAGGTTACCCGTCAACAGCAGAAGGTGTTGTAACATGTGGTGCTGGTGGTGGTGGTATCGGTACATTTGAATCCACACTTGAAACAATAAATCAAGCACTTAATAGATTATGGATTGGTGATAATGCCGTAATTCGTGACAACATCGTTACTGGCCCTAGTGCGGTCAACGTTGTTCACGTCGGCACTTATAACACATGGGGTGCACACCAAGTAGGCCCTGTTGGTCAACGTCGTACCCACGAGCTTGTACCAGACGCAAATGGCAATATCACTGCATCAGACGGCTGGAGAGTAATGCCTCCTGCAAGCTTACCTGATGGCATGGATCAACTAGGTGGGCCAACTCTTGTGCAACTTCGTGCAACAGGACATCACTTAATCATTAACGATAACTTTTTCCGTGATCATGGTGCGTATTATTGGATGCCAGAAAATCCAGACCCATTCCCATATCCGCATCCAGAACATTCAGGAAGAATTACACCAGGCGGACATTTTACTTTGGAAGGGGCACTTAACCCTAACGTGACACCAGGTCATTTCCACCCGTTTAATAACTTTGATATTATAACAGCAAGAATACCTGTATTTTATCCAGTAATGGGCTTGCAAGCTTACTTTGAGGGCAGGCGTTTTGACCCAATCGACAGTACGATAACATATGATGCTATTTGGCGTCTTGCTCAAGCTAGTTCACAAGTAAGGCCTGGAATTGCGGGACACCCATTTACTACTCGTCATGGCGAAGCACCAAGATATGACGCAGAGTTACGCTACTGGCGTTCAGCTCCATATCTAACGCCGCCAGAGCTTTCGACGGCACCTCTTATTGGACGTCCTAACATTCCAATAATAGCTAGACCGATAGCACCTCCAAGCTTAGCGACAACATACGCAGGAAATCCACTTCGTATAAGCATGGTAGAAGAGCAAAACAGATATATCGAGCTACACTGGATGGATATTGTACGTTATGCGGCTGTGTTAAATGTTAATTTAGGTGATACTGAATTAGCAGCAGGCGGAAGCACAAGCATTACAGCTAGAGTAGGTAGTCAGTTTAATCATTTACCGACAACAACATATATAGAAGTAGAAGGTGAACAAGTACGCGCCGAAGTGGTACGTGATCGTGTGGAAACACTCACGGTTAAAGTAATTCCTACAGGTGAAAACACTTCTGAGGGTGAGCCTGAGCCTGTAGCTCATTACATGCGCGGTGATGATCAAGAAGAGGCGAACGTTCCACTAAATGTGGACTTCCACAATCATACAGAACCTGTAGTAAGTATCCATGAGGGAATTTATGGACAAAATCCAACTCCGGCTGATCCTGTTATGACTCCGGTTATCTTCCCATCACAAACAATTTCTTGGACAGTAACACGTAATGGCGTAGACGAGCCTGGCGTTACAGTCGAAGTAGATGAAGATGGCGAGATGAGACTAGTTGTAAGTCCAACAACACCTCCAGGTGATGTTATCGTGAGAGGTGAAGTAGACGGCTCTGACGTATATACAGAAATACCGATTACTATTCTTCAAGCAATAATCGTACATAATGTACCTGGTGCTATGGACGCGAATGTCTTGACACACAACAATCAATCAGCAGTACGAGCAGGTAGTGAGATTGCTTTCCCTGGCGTAACAACAGCAGCAAGCGGAGACCAAATCACATTGACGGCAGGCACAGTAGATGAAGCCGCAGAATTCCTAGGCTGGTATCGTGTAACAGGTGCAGTGCCGGGTGTTAACATTGATGTAAGAACTTTGACAGGTGTTGTAACAAATCCTGTTCATACGGTTACAGTACCTTACAATCAAAGCCTTTACTATGTAGCACTATGGGGGTTTGATCACATTACAGGTCCTGCAAATCATATAGCGTTTGCTAATGCACCTGCAAACTTAACCCACACGGGTCAAAGCGCGACAAGGCTACCTAACCCTCCTGGAGGCATAATGGCATTCCGTACGCCTACAGATCCGTTAGCTAGAAGCATAATGCGAGAAGGTTCTCAGTTTAGCCTTGTAGCAGGCGGCGTAAACGAAAACCATTACTTCTTAGGTTGGTATCGTATGCCAATAGGCACAACAGTACCAGCAACCGGAACTAATATAAATGATCCGCTTCTTATCAATCAAGATAACCTAGTAAGAGTACCAGCAAATGTTGAAAGACCAAATCCGTTTAACACTGTGGTAACTCGTACAATGCCAAATGCAGATATCCAGTACGTTGCATTATGGGGAGCAAGAGACATCATAGGAGCATCGGCGGCGAGAATAACATTCCATTCATATGGAGTAGGCAATTTCGGTGTTGATGGCGAAGGTCGCCCGATAACATCTATCGAAATTCCGGTAGAATTCGGTGAAACGTTAAATCTAGCGAGAATAGAACAATACCTTGCATCAGAAGAAGACGCATTTGCGTTCTGGGGCTGGTTTGAAGCAGAACCGCTTAACAGAGAAAATCGTGTGAGAAACGGACACCGTAGACCAACAGTTGGAACCTTTGGATTCGAAGGAGGATTCGGACCGACAATTACGGACGCAGGTTTCACTAGAGCACTATCATTTACAGAAGAACAATGGAATGCTATAGGAACAAGAGTTGTTGATGGAAGCCTAGACCTTCATGCAATCTGGTCACTATGGGGAGATGTAGATGACAATGATGAAGTAGATATTGATGACATTGATGCATTAAGAAGACATGTGTTTGGCTTAACGCCACGAAATCCTATAAACGAGGCACCTGGCGATGTTCTTCGTGATGGATTCTTAGACATTGACGACATTGACGTGTTAAGAAGAAATGTCTTTGGTTTAACACCACGTCTTTCGATGGGTCAGAGGCCAGCAGGAAGAGCAACTCCTGCAAGTTTCTTTGATGCAAGAATGGATAGCATTGCTGTAGATGCTCTTGCAACAGCAGCTAGCCTCGTATCAGCAACGGATGCGGTATGGAGCATATCACAAGAAATAATTTCACCAGATGCTACATATGTAGATATACAAGTACGATTGGATCAAATTCCGACTGGTGGTACTCATGGAGATGGTATAAGTTCTGTATTCTTTGAAATGCAATACGACCCAACGTTCCTAAGCAACCCTAGAAGGGCTGAGATTCTAACTCTAGATCGCACACGATTTAGTGCGACGCAACAAATGATGTATGATATGTTTGTTACAAAAGGTTGGACGGAAGAAGACTTTATAGCTGATAGTGCCTTTGCGACTGCAGTGGTTCACGCAGCTGAGGACTTAGGTGGTTACGGTTTCGGTTATGCCCTTTGGAATGGTGAAAACGACAACGCTGGCGGTCATGACCGTGGTGAAAATATTATTTCACTGGAATGGTCACCGGCAACAAACGGTTCACATGATTCGAATGCTTATGTATTTGTAACTTTCCGTTTTGACGTTGCAACAGACGTGTCGGATGGAGATGTGGCATATATAATGTCAAATTCATCTATGCACGCTGGAGGAATAACAGGAAGCATAATGCCTGGTTCAGTAACAATAGGCGGCGAAGCGGCTACACTTGAACTAGAAGTAAGCTATGTAGCTAACGAGACGCCAAGTGACATGAGAATGACAGTAAACGAAATATCAAGAGCAGCAGTAGGAACTCATGAGCTAGAAGCTGGTACCACAGTTACTCTATATGCAGGCGAAGCAGGAAGTCAAACATTCTTAGGATGGATGACAGCGGCAGCACTGGCAGGCTTACCAACTAACGAAGAAGGCTATAAATATGTAATAAACTTTGCAAGTGCAGACAGAACAGTAACATTTAACTTATCGACTGCAAGGCATATGGTAGCAGTATGGGGCAACGAAAACGGTGTAATAGGACAATCTGATGTAGTAGTTGTTATTCCAGAAGAAGAGGAAGAAGATTATTACATAGAAGAAGAAAAATATCGTCCAGAAGATGAAGAATATGATTACACTGACGAAGAAGTGAAAAGACC
>Ga0123355_10013866_pt1 | contig 12566 bp, 11 predicted proteins | sample TergutEmb28metaG_3_FD_89872 | JGI IMG/M metagenome (GOLD analysis project Ga0123355, IMG submission 89872) | Embiratermes neotenicus P1 segment gut microbial communities from Petit-Saut dam, French Guiana - Emb289 P1 | ecosystem: Host-associated > Arthropoda: Insects > Digestive system > Gut ...
AAGCTGAAGCGCTCGAACGATAAGCACATCGCCGGTCAGGACTGCGATTGGTTCCCCAAATTTACGATGAACCGTCGGCCTGCCCCGGCGCGTATCGGCGTTGTCAAAGCAAGGCAAGTCGTCATGAACCAGGGAAGCCGTATGAAACAGCTCCAGCGAGCACGCCGCCAGCAACGCCAGTTCCAATCCCGACTTGTCCACTGAGCATGCTTTGAAAACAAGCAGGAGTAAACTGGGGCGTAACCGCTTACCCCCGGCATCGATCGTGTGCCGTTGCGCGCGGCACAGGGTTGTTGCTTGGGCGCCCGGCTCCGGGATCGTACGATTTAGCAGATCCTCGAAGCTTTGCCAAATCTCCGCGAATGTCGGGGTGTTCTCTAACCATTCGGCTAACAGCGCGTGATTGGGCTGAGTAGATAATTTCGTGTGCATTGTTGCAATTCTCCTGCGAGAAGCTAAATCCCAGATACCTGAATGGACAGTGAACGTATGCGAGGCCCATCCAACTCCGCCAACAGAATGTTTTGCCAAGTCCCGAGCAGAACACTCGAGTCCCGGACCTGGAGGCTAAGGCTTGGTCCTATAAGAAGGCCTCGGATATGTGAATCCGCGTTCTTTCGCTCACAATCAGAGTACTTGGGGTCATTGTGACGCCAATAACTGTCGTGACAGACCAATTGGTTGAGAAACGACTTTGTATCCTCAATCAGGGCATCCTGCCACTCACTGACGAGCACGCCGGCGGTCGTGTGCAGTGACTGAACATGCAGCAATCCCGTGCACACAGCGCTGTGACGCACGATTTCATTCAGGCGGTCCGTGATGTTAATGAATTCCAATCGTTTGTTCGTAACCAGGTCGATCACCTTGTGCACGGTTCGGATTTCAGTGGAAGGAATGGGCGAAACGTGTGTCGAAGGTGCGATCTCAAATGTCTGCTTATCCATTAGCAATTTCTCCGTCCTTGTGTGCTCTCTGCTCATTCATGTCTGTACGTATCGTGAATTCAGGCCTTCTCGTTTCGTCCGAGCTGGCCGGTTTCTGTAAACACGGGTGATAGATGCTCCGCAACTTAGTCCACCTTCGTCTGTTCTTGCTTGACATGGTCTGTTCTTGGCACTTTCCCTCGAAGAACTTTTCCGCGACCGAAACAGGGGCAGGCGCATCCAATTCTTTGTTTGCCTTTGACCTTTCTGCGAGGAGTTGATGTGTGAGTATTGAGCGCGCATTCAGGTCTTAGTGGGGAAGCGCCCGTGCTGATCGTGGCACAAACCCCGCTGTTGTCGAGCGCCCCTATTCTCTAGGATGAGCGTGTCGCTCGACGGCAGGACGTACGTGATCATGCGCGGGCAGTGGATAGCGGCAGCGAACTGGGCCGCTGCGTCGAGCTGGGTGAGCGAGGCCTTGAAGGTTACGTCGTTTTTCCGTAATTCGACCGAAACATCGATGACGCCTGGCCTGATGCTAAGGCCGGCAACGTCCGGCTACAACGACGCGCTCAGCGTTGGAGGATAAGCAACAATCGTGACCAATGCGTCCTGATCGTTGAGTCTATAAATGAGGTTTGTCGTTTGACCGTTAGGTCCCGGGGTGTTAAATGCGGTCGCATAATGAGGGTCAACGTAGGAATCTTGTATGGGCGGTTGGGGAATAATGTAGGGAGTTGCCGGATTTTGGCCGAAGCAGCTTTGGAATACATCGATGTATTTCGGACACTCGGGCTGGTAAGTAGGGAGACCGTTCCCTGAACCACGTTGTAGTCGGATCCTAAGTGTGCAAGGCATGAGGCATAATTGGCTGTAATCTTCCTATTCTTGCTATTAGTGTCTGACCCTCCAGCGGCGTTCGCGCTCAAGGTGAGGGTAAGGAACACCAGGCCCACCAATGACCTGAGCGTATGGCGCACTGCCGCGGCCGTCGGTTCACCAGTGTTCCGAGCCCGCTCATAATGAGTCATACTGTCACTCCTCTGCCTAGGTCGTTTCTTCTCTCAATCGCTTGTCATAGGTTGCATTTAATTATTGTTCTGACACTTGCCAGCGCGAGAGCGATCAGGCCAGTTGCAAGCAGCCCAAGCGTGCCGGGTTCAGGAGTGGTTCTGGGGGTCACCTCAAAGAGGGCCGCGCCGCCCAGGACGGGTGAGTGCGCGATGACTGTACCGTCAATTTCGTGGTGCCAGCTCCGAGCGCAAACACGCCTTTGCTCACGGCAGGAATATGGAGACAGGCCGTGATGTCGATGGCGCAATTCGCTCCCGAATTCGGCACCGACGTATCACCTAGACTGGCTTCCAAATCGGTGACGCTGAACTGGTCACCGGATAAGAAGGTATCGACGACGGTTAGCGTGCCGCCGATCGGGAGCGTGAACGTCCAGCCCGGAGCAGGAGCGGGAATACTGACGGGATCCTTGCCGAGTGTAAGTCGGGTTTCGCCTGTGAAGCTTGAGCCCACGTTGCCACCGAAGCCAAAGGTGTACCACTGGTTCAGTTCAATCGGCGCCTCTATGCCACGGGGGGGGGACATACGATCCGGTTGCATCATTTATAGCTGTTGCATATGCTGAGGTTGCACCTATCGCAAACACAACCAGGAGCACCGGAAACCCGAGAACGTTTCGCATAGGCATTTCCTTTTTCGGTGGTTGTTTCTGACATCTTGAGGACCGCTTGAAAGTATCAACTAAGGATGTAGGGGTCGACGGTCAACTGTCAGAATGTGTGGTTTGCTGTCACTATTAAGGTTTCTGCTGGTAATTATTGTGACAAGCTTTATCGCTGCAACGGTGGAGCAGCCTATGATGAGGATCTTGAAGTTTGAAGCCTCATCTGTACCTGCTCTTCACTTTAGCTGAACACCGCCAAAGAAATAAGTCTGGAATTCTCCTACACGAGTTGCTTTTATCATTCACGGGCGCAGACTTGGCAGTCTTCCCAGAACTTTGGAATATCGAAGCCATGCGAAGTATCGGTGCCGACTTCAGCCGTAACGGGCAACCCTCTCTATTATCTGGAGAACGGCGCTAAACCTTGGCGGGAACTTCTTTCACGGCATCTTTCGCTGCGTAGTGCGAGTCGACGTAGTCATCGAGAATCTCGATGAAGTCCGCGACGATGCCATCGCCCTTCAGCGTGGTGAACAGCCGTCCATCGACATACACCGGAGCCTTAGGCTCCTCGAAGGTCCCAGGCAGGGAGATGCCGATGTTGGCGTGCTTCGATTCGCCCGGGCCGTTGACGACACATCCCATGACTGCGAGCTTCATCTCTTCTACCCCGACATAGCGTCCCTTCCACGAGGGCATCTGTTCCCGCAGATACGACTGAATCTGCTCCGCCATCTCCTGGAAGAACGTGCTGGTCGTGCGGCCGCAGCCGGGGCACGCCGTAACCTGCGGTGTGAAGCTGCGAATGCCCATCGACTGCAGAATTTGCTGCGCCACACGGACTTCTTCCGCGCGATCGCCGCCTGGCGCCGGCGTCAGCGAAACCCGTATCGTATCCCCGATGCCCTCCTGTAGTACGACGCCCATCGCCGCACTCGAGGCGACCACCCCTTTGGCTCCCATGCCCGCCTCGGTCAAGCCAAGATGAAGTGGATACTCGCACCGCGCCGCCAGCGAACGATATACGTCGACCAAATCCTGCACGCCACTGACCTTCGCGCTCAGAATGATCTGGTCGGCGCGCAAGCCGTATTTCTCTGCCAGTTCTGCCGAAGTCAGCGCGCTTACCACCATTGCTTCCATGGTCACGTCGCGCGCGTCTTTCGGCTCGGCCAACTTCGAATTCTCGTCCATCATGCGGGTGAGTAAGACTTGATCCAGAGATCCCCAGTTCACGCCGATCCGCACCGGCTTCTGATACTTCACCGCGACTTCGATCATGGTGCGGAAATTCGAATCGCCCTTCGCCCCAATGCTGGCATTCCCGGGATTGATGCGGTACTTCGCCAGATCGCGCGCACACGCGGGATACTTGGTCAACAGAACATGCCCGTTGTAGTGAAAGTCGCCGATGATCGGCACCCGTACGCCCTGCTTATCGAGCTCCTCGACGATGCGGGGAACGGCTGCTGCGGCCTCGTCGTTGTTCACGGTGACTCGAACCAGTTCCGAGCCGGCACGGGACAGCGCGGCAACCTGCTGCACGGTGGAGGGCACGTCGGCCGTGTCCGTATTGGTCATGGATTGCACCACAACCGGTGCATCCGAGCCTACGCGCACGCCACCAACCACGGCCGTAACGGTATTTCTGCGCTGAATTGTCGCCATAGGTGGAATACCCAGTCTATCACGCGAAAATCCGCCGGAGCGGATCAGTGCGGAAATCTAGGCGACGGGAAAACCCGCGAATGCCTCCTGAACAACTGCCTCAGATTGCCGCAACTTCCTCGTCCGTGAACGTGGATCGCTTCGTGCGGATTGCTTCCATCCATAAATGCGATTTCTGAGGACGATTTCGTTCATCGACGAATTCGTGTGCTTTTGTTCGCCTTCATCGCCGCGTCCGCCGGGTTGGAGGGAATTCATCGTGTCATTGAATCATCGTTTGGCCGCTTTTGAACCATCCGCTGGCCGCACGGTTCTGTAAGTGCAGTGCTCTGTTTCTGGGGGCCGCCAGTTTTCCCAGCTTTGAAGATCGTGTAGCCGCAAGTGCCGATCTGCGTTGGCGGGAAGCAGCTAAAGAAGGTCTTGCTTTTGTGCGCCTTACGTTAAGGCGTCTGGAAAGGGCTGCACGGAAAATTCTCGAATTCTGGACTTTCAGCCAAACGTATGGTTCAAGATACGGCCAAGCAATAATTCACACATCGATCTGCAGATAATGCGACTTCAGGCGAACGATGGCATCTAACTGAAGCAGCATTGATGGAGTGATTTTCCCCCGGCGTCACCGTCTTAATCGATAGGACCAGAGACAAGATTAGAAGCGGTCTCATAAACGGTTCTGGGCCACTGAAAACCAAGGATTTAGCAGAGCTGTACCCTACCTATGACAGCGGTTCTAGTGACACGTCTACTTCAGGAATGGAGAGACGGCAACAGTCAGGCGCTCGATGAACTCGTGCCCTATGTTTACAGTGAGTTGCGCAGAATCGCAGGGCGGCTCCTCACTCAGGAGAGGCCGGGTCACACCTTATCTGCTACCGCTCTTGTGCACGAGGCGTTTTTTCGGCTGGTAGACGCTGATATCGCATGGCAGAACCGGGCTCACTTTTATGCGATCGCAGCTCGCGTCCTGCGTCGGGTCCTAGTCGATCATGCAAAGTCCCGCCGGCGAGAAAAGAGGGGCGGCGGGATCGAGAGAATACCACTCGATGAGGCTCTCGTGATCGGCTCCGAGGCGTCTAAAATTGTTCTTGACCTGGACGAAGCCCTCAATCGACTGGCAAAGCACGATCTCCGCAAGAGTGAAATTGTCCAATTGTTGTACTTCGGCGGCCTCACCTACGAAGAAACAGCGGAAGCACTAAGCATTTCACCAGCAACCGTCAATCGAGAATTAAAGCTCGCAAAGGCATGGCTATATCGAGAGCTAGCGAAGGATCCCGTATAAGCCATTGGAGAATTGAAATGCCGGAAGCGATACCAGAATCGAACTGGCGCCGGATCGAAGACCTCTTCTATGCAGCAATTGATCTTGAGCCAGCAATGCGTCATGCTTTTTTGGATGGAGCTTGCGGTGAAGATTTGAAGCTTAAAGCGGAAATAGATTCGCTGCTCAGATCATCTCAGGAAACACTCGGATTTGCGCGCAATGCCATCCTGCACGTAGCCAAGCGGGAAACAACGGAAGTCGATCTGACTGGAACACGCATTGGTGCCTATCAGCTGCTAAGGGTAATAGGCCGAGGCGGTATGGGGACGGTGTACCTCGCGGCGCGGGCCGATGACCTTTATCAGCAGAATGTGGCCATCAAGCTGATGGATGCTGGTTTCGCTCAGGCCGAGAATATGCGCGCTCGTTTCAGCGCGGAGCGCCAGATCCTAGCCAACTTAAATCATCCGAATATCGCGCGCCTCCTCGATGGAGGCATCACAGAGGGTGGTCTACCGTACCTGGTCATGGAGCACGTCGATGGCCTGCCAATTGATGAGTTTTGTCGCCGTTCCGGTCAATCGACCGAAGGATTGCTCAAGCTATTTGTCAGAGTCTGCGCCGCCGTGGAATACGCGCATCACAATCTTGTAATTCACCGAGACATCAAACCGGGAAACATTCTTGTTACGCCAGAGGGAGTGCCAAAGCTGTTGGACTTTGGGATATCGAAGCTTCTCGATAGACGATCGTCCAATCCGGATCTTGGCTTTCTCTCGGAATGGATCATGACTCCGGAATATGCGGGTCCGGAACAGATATCCGGCGGGCCTATCACTACGTCCACAGATGTGTATGCGCTCGGAGTCCTTTTGTACGAGCTTTTCAGTGGTGCACGTCCTTTCGCCACTGAGCACAAATCCCTCAGCGATGTCTTCCGGGCAATTCGCAATCAAGTTCCCGAGCCGCCAAGTAAAGTTCGCCGTGAAGTTTCACAATCAGGGTATTTCGTCGACTTCCGCAGATTTCGAGAAGATATTGATTCCATCGTGTTGAAGGCTGTGCGCAAGGAACCGGAGCGCCGCTACGCTTCCGTCGCGGAGTTTGCTGACGACCTGCGAAGAACCTTAGAAGACTATCCGGTTCGCGCCCGCGCGGACGACTGGAATCACCGCGCTAAAAAGTTTGTGCGCCGGCACACAGTTGCTGTAGGCAGTGGGCTAGTTGCGGCTGCCGCACTGATCTGCTTCAGTATTGGCATGGGTGTTCTTGCGAAACAAGAAGCGGAAGCACGTTCTACAGCGGATCAGCAAAGAGCGGCCGCTCAGAAGGAAGCGGATTTCCTGTCGGGCATCTTCCAAGCGGCTACTCCTGAGATGGCAAAAGGCCGGGAGGTGACGGCGCGCGAGCTGCTCGACGCTGCGGCCAGCAGAATCGACGGCGACTTGGCTTCCGCTCCCCAGGTAAAAGCAACTATGCTCGACGACCTTGGCCGCGCCTACACAGATCTTGGCCTTTACAGCAAAGCCGAGCCACCTTTGGAACACTCCTACCAGCTTCGTCAGGGCAACCTCGAACTTCAGACGCTTGAAGGGGCCGCCACGGTTGAAGCGCTGGGAAGACTTTATCGTCTGCAGGGAGACTACAAAAAAGCTGAACCCTTGTTTCGACAGGCCCTGTCAATACTGAGAAGAAACAAAAGGCCAAATGATCCTGAGATAGCGGAAAGTTTGAACGATCTAGGCGAGTGTCTGTACTGGGAAGGCCACGATCTTGAAGCGGAGGAAGATCTGCGTCAGGCACTGGCAATTGACAGAGAACCGGACACGGATTTAGGGGCGATGACCAGGGACTATCTTGCGTTGGTACTCGAGCGAAAAGGAGATTTCGACGATGCGAATGAGCTGTTGCGCAAAGCATCCGAGATCTCGGAGAAAACGCAGGGTAAGGTGAGTCCGATCTATGCCATCATTCTGCAGAATCTTGGGGGAGCCCTCACGCAGTTAGGGGATTTCCCAGCAGCAGAATCTGCAGAGCGCCGCGCTCTTGAAATTCGCCGCAAACTCTCGGGGGACGAGCATCCCGACACTGCGTACACATTGAACAACGTGGGATGGATTCTCCTGGCCGAAGGAGATTGGTCACAAGCGAAACCGTTCCTCAGAGAAGCGTTAGGTGTTAGACATAAATTACTTGGCGAGCACCATCCACTCTACGCCGCCTCTCTTGCAAACTGGGCTCGTGTTCTGCAAGCGCAGGGTGACTACGCAGGAGCCGACAGGTTTTTTCAAAGCGCCCTAAAAATCCTTCGAGAGAACGGCAGGTCAGACAATTGGACCTCGGCACAGATTTTGTACTACCTCAGCCTATTGAATCTCGATAGGGGAAGATTTTCCGAGGCGGAGCGTTACGCGAAGGAGGCGCTGGAGATTCAGCAAAAGGTTGAGGGCAATGCGGGCCCTGAGGTGGCCTCTTCGCTGTACGCATTGGCCATCGTCAAGGAATCGCAAGGTGAGCTAACGGCCGCGGAGGCGCTTCTTCGCAGCGCCCTTGACATTCGCAAAAGAAAGCTACGGCCAGGCCATGCGAGTCTCATATCCGTTGAAGCTCGCTTGGGATCAATTCTGGTCCACGAAAATCACTTGGATCTTGCCGAATCCTTCCTCGTTGAGGCCGAACATTCGGCCCACAGTTCTCGCAATCAGCCGCTGCCATGGGTAATGGCCGAAGTAGATATCGCCATGGGATCTTATCTCATGAAAAGGGGCAAGATTTCGGAAGGACAAGCGCTTTTGCAACATGCCGTACCAAACTTGACGCGCTATCCCGAAGTGGCCATGAGGCGGCAGCTTATTCGGGAGGCAACCGAGCTTGGTCACGATACGCAACTGGCAGCTATCTCCACGCCTGGCCACTAGAATTCGCGGTTTCTATTCGGTGTTTACCCCCTTGGCCACGGCCATCGACTGCAGCATTGACGCATTGACGGGTGCTACCTTCATCTTCTCGACATCGGAAGCATGTGATCGTAGATCCAGCTGCTGAAGATGGTCGCTTCCATGGCTATCATCCGCGCCTCAGGCGGCGCCTTGACCCATGCGCTCAGCTGTCGACGCGTCGCGCCGATCTTGCCTTCCTTCACCACACAACCAGCCGCATCCTTCACGCAGTAGCTGATCGTCGTCTTGTGCGTCCAGGCCGATGTAGCACATAGTCTTCGAGGAGCCTTCGAGGTTGAACTCCGAATCAGCTTTCGAAACACCCCGCGCTCCTCAAGACTTCCACCCAAACAAGCCCGAAGTAAACCCGGCTATCACCTTCCCTCCTGCACACGATAAACATGGCGGCGTATCCAAGGTCCAATGTGGTCTTTCTTCATCGTTCCGGTTTCGTACCTCTCCCGCATCCATGCATACGCCTCCACGTCGGTAACCTTCATCCTATAGCCGAAGCCGTTGATGCGCAGGAAGACCGCCGTGGCTGTCACTGCGGTTCGTTTGTTCCCATCAAAGAAGGGATGGTTCTGCGATAGACTCTCCCAAAATGCTGCCGCTTCCTCAATCAAGTCGTCGTAATAACCGGTTTGCGGACGAGCGACGGCCGATTCGAGCAAACCTTGGTCGCGGACCCCAGTTTTGCCACCAAATCGGGCAACCAAAAGTTTATGAAAACCCAGGATATCTTCCGGAGTAAGATACCTGCTCACAGCGCCAGCCTCCGCAGCAATTCTGCATGATCTTCGACAAACTCCTCGAAGGCCGACTGAGGTGAGATCGGGACGATGTCTTGGCGCTGCTCCGAATTCTGGACGGATCTTTCGATAGGGTCCGGTTGGTCGAGGTGAAGGATTGAAAGTAGCTCATGCTGACGATCTTTAGAATTTCTCATAACAAGTCTCCCAGTCAGAGTTGCATCGGAAGTCGCCCTCCGACCAAATTGCTCATTTGTCGATTTAAAGATCAAATTCGAAACCATTGTCTCCTCGGCAATTCGAAGAAGACACCACGCTGTTATCCGCGCCCCCCGAACGAGCAATCTCTTTGTCAGTTTGCCGGCGTGGGCCGTATCCACATGCCCGCCACTGGGGCGTTTTATCAGGAAAGCCATTGGGACCATCGGCACTACGCAGATGGCGAAGAGCCAAGCCACATCGATATACGAGAGGATCGAAGCCTGTCTTTGAATCCAAAGATAGACATCTTGGTACGCTTGTGAGAGGGTGCTCACCGAATCTGTTCCGGCCGCGTTCAGAGCTTGAGCCAGGCCGGCCGAGACGTTCTGGAAAGCGGCGTCATAAGAGGAGACGTGAGTAAGCAGAACATTTTGATGATACTGAGAACGGCGCGCCAGCAGCGTCGTCACTGCAGAGATTCCTACGCTTCCCCCGATATTACGAGCAAGGTTCGTCAAGCCGGAAACGCTATTGTTTTTGGCGCCTGGAAAATCGGAGTGGGCCATTGTGCTAATCGGAATGAATAGCCATGCGATACCAGCTGATTGAAACACACGTAGTTTGACCACCGTCCAGAAGTCCATTTCCAAGCTTATGGTTGTCAATTGCCAGAGTGCCACCGTCGTCATGAAGAATCCAAAGGCAGCCAGAAGGCGCGGGTCGCGCCGCGAAACCAGAAATCCGGCAATGGGCATGATGAGCATTGTGGTGAATCCACCTGGGGCCAGCATCATACCTGCGGTTTGTGCCGGATAGCCCATAAGCGTTTGCGTCAATTGCGGCATCAGTACCGTGGTGCCGTACAGCGCAAACCCCATCATGAACATCATGACGAACGAGAGGGCAAATGTGCGATTGCGAAAGAGACTGATATCGATGATTGGGTGCGGGTGAAAATGCTCCCAGAACAGCGCGCCCAGAATTCCAGCCGCAGCCAGAACCGCAAAAGAAACGATGAAATTTGATGAGAACCAATCCTCGCGCTGGCCCCTGTCCAACACCACCTGCAAACAGCCCAGCCCCAGGCTGATTAGGGCCAAGCCGAGATAATCAATGCCCGCTACGGACTTGCGCTCCTCGGACAGATAGGGAGGATCCTCTACCATCTGCGAGGTCAGCACTAACGAGAGAATCACGACGGGCACATTGATAAAGAAAATCCAGCGCCAGTCAAAGTTGTCTGTAATATAACCACCGATCGTGGGACCGATGGCCGAGCCCATCACGATCGTCAGACCGTAAACCGCAAAAGCCATGCCTAGTTTCTTCGGCGGGAATGTGTCCGCGAGAATTGCCTGTTCACTTGGAATGAGACCTCCCCCTCCTGCTCCCTGCAGGACCCGGAAGAAAATCAGCAACCCGAGGCTTGGCGCAAGTCCGCACAGCAGTGAGCTGACCCCAAACAAGGCGACGCAAGCCATGTAAAAACGCTTGCGTCCCATACGCAAAGCCATCCACGCAGAAATTGGCATCATCACGGCGTTAGAAATGAAGTAGGAGGTGAGCACCCAAGTGCTTTCGTCCAGGCCTGCCGAGAGGCCCCCCGCGATGTGTGGCAGCGCCACGTTGGAGATGCTGTAGTCGAGGCTTTCCATAAACGTGGCCAACGAAACTGTTATCGCGATCAGCCACTGATTGTGCCTCGGTCTCCACTCCATGAAATCACCTTGATATGGCATCTGCGATTACTCAGCGCAAGTACACTTTTGCCCGCACTGACATGCCGGGCCTGAGGCGATGGTCAAGATTCTGTTCTAAATCAAGGTCGATGCGTACCGGGATTCGTTGTACGACCTTGACGTAGTTACCGGTCGCGTTTTCCGGAGGCAAAAGACTGAAGCGTGCGCCGCTCGCACCGCCGATTGCCGTCAGGTGCCCTGTGAGTTCCCGCCCAGACGCATCGACAGCAATGCTCGCCTTCTGGCCAGGCCTCATCCGCTTGAGCTGTGTCTCTTTAAAATTGGCCGTGACCCAGACCTCGTTTACCGGCACAATCGCCATCAGTTCCTGACCTGGTGAAACGTTCTGGCCGACTTCGACAGTTTTCTTGCCGATGACTCCGCTCGCGGGCGCACGGATAGTTGTATAACTTAGATTCAGTTTCGCCTGATCCAGCATTGCTCGTTGCTCCATAAGTTGTGCTTGCGCAAAGTCCGCTCTCGACTGACTTAGAGATACCTGCTGGGCGCCGGTCATGGCAGCGCGGATTTGTGCCCCCGCTTGGGTCACCTTGGCCCTGGCTTGTTCGATGGCTGACTGAGCAGCACGCACGTTCTCCTGAGCCGCGTCGACCTCCGCGCGCCGCGCGTCCAAAGTTGCCTGCGCTGCCACTGCAGTCTGAACAGTATGGTCGTACTGTTGCTGCGAGACCTCCTTTTTCGAGACGAGGAGCTTGTAACGGGATACGTCATCGCCCTCCTTCTGGTAGTCAGCTTCAGCTGCCCTTTCCTGCGCCTGCGCAGTCTCGAGGCGTGCCTGCACAGCGCTGAGCTGACGGTTCGCGGAATTCAGGCCGGCCTGGGCATCCAGGCGTGAGGAGATTGCGATTGTCAGCGTGCTACTGGCGTTGGTCGCCGTAATCGGCACGTCGGTTTCGGCGGCTCGAACCATTGCTACAGCGCCTTCCATGTCTGCCTGCGCTTTTGCTGCGGCGACCTCATAGTCTTGCGGATCGATTTTCAAAAGAACATCCCCTGCCTGCACGATCTGCTGATCCTGCACCGGCGCTTCCGCAACCTGGCCACGAATACGCGCGCTGATGGCCATCACGTGACCATCAACCTGGGCGTCATCGGTAGATTCGTATGAGCCGAAGTACCGCGGAAGAGCATAGCTGCTCACGAGCAAACCCATCACGGCAAAGGATAGAGCCCCCTGAGCCAACCTTGATTTGAGCGGTTCGCGAGGAAGCCGCTGCGCATTCTCAACTGCCTCAACTGCCTCCTGCGTAGCAATCGGCACCATATCAACCTACTTGGATGAATTCATGAAGTTGCTGCTCGCTCCCACCTAGAATCCGCGCGAGCGACACCTTGGCTACGTTGTGTGCGTAAAGGGCCGAGATCAAAGCATCATCAG
>Ga0123355_10013868_pt1 | contig 12565 bp, 7 predicted proteins | sample TergutEmb28metaG_3_FD_89872 | JGI IMG/M metagenome (GOLD analysis project Ga0123355, IMG submission 89872) | Embiratermes neotenicus P1 segment gut microbial communities from Petit-Saut dam, French Guiana - Emb289 P1 | ecosystem: Host-associated > Arthropoda: Insects > Digestive system > Gut ...
AACTGCATTTTGAAGAGGAAAAAACGGAGAGTATATGCCATGTTTAAAATATTCAGTATCTATATTTGTTGAATAAATATATAAAATGCAACGTTTAGAGGTTAGCGGTGCGGTACGACCACTATAGTCGTCGCTAGGTGTCAAAGGGTTAAAGTTGCTTTTTCTGCTGTTATCCACTATTTCAGGTACTCAATACTTCCACTTCTAGGGTTTAAGGTAAACTCACTGTATGTATTCCTGTGTACGTGATGCTTGTATGTCATGGTAGGCTGCCATAACCCTCCTGTTCAGGGTACGGGTATGGTAACCACGCCACATGCGCTGAATGCATACTGCTGCATTTTCTGCTGTAAAACATGGTAGAATATATGCAGTTCCTTGTCATGTCCTTGATGACAAACCCAAATAAAATTAATTCCACATTATATATGCATGTTTAAATGAGAATTAAGCAAGCTGGAATACAAACAGTAATAAATCCCTAACCCTTTAAAGGTCTGTGTTCAAATATGTGAATGCACATGGGAAAACACCCCTAGAAATTTATTTTATATATACTAGGCCAACAAGGAAATTTACTACACTTTTAAAACACACTGCAAAACCACTGATTTATTTTCCATAACATGCCATTTACTTCATCACTGTATCTTTGTCTGTTTGTGTAGTACTCACATTTTTTATAAACCATGCACTAAAATTCAAATACCCACCCCAGTGGAATAAAGGTTAATCTGACAGACATTTTCCAATCAACCGAAACTTCTATGTTCCAACTAACACCTACTTTCTATACAGGTAGGCTAATGGCTGGCACAGGTTTTGGTTATGATCCAGACTGTTATCGGTATCTATCTCCAAGGGCCATTCCTTCCAGAGACGCTAACAATTGCTAGGTTACTCAAGAAATTTCCTAAATTTTGTGGAATCTAGTGATCCATTATCATGTTTACAACAGCCTACCACTGGAGCCTATCCTGAGCCAAATAAGAGAGGTCCATGCATGCACACGCACACACACACACATTCTAATTATTTACAATTCATTTAAATAAAATCCTCCAGTATATACCTGGGTCTTTCTTTCACACAGCCCCTGCTCTTGGGAGTTTTCGAACAAAAATTCTGCAACCATTTCTTATCTTTCTCTCTCTCATGCACACCACACAACCTGTTCCTCTTAAGCTGAAAGACACACTACAACCAGAAGTGCAAATATTTTACAAGTGAGGCTGATAATGGACAGAGGGGACCTACAGCTTAACCCTAGTTCCAGACCAACACGGATATCACATTACAGTGTTGCGCCATTCCTAATAATGGAAGGAATACAGAAAATCCACAATAGATTAAGTTTGTTTTGTAAGACTTCTGCCAGAAACTTCTGGATTGCCAGATCATGCAGATGGAGTCACATTTTCCCCAGAACTTCACAACTTTGAATCCTGTACAGAACACAGACCATTTTAAGGTATTTTGTGGTCATTATCAGTCTGATCAGGCACATTCAAAGACACCACTCTAATTTTTACCCTGCTGGGATGGGTATTACTTAAATCTGAGCACATGGTTTAAGAACAACGTATTATTTGAACAGCAAAAGATACAGTTACAAAATAAACAGGAGTGTTGAAAATAAAGAGGACATTATGCAGCATGTCCTAAAAATACAGAAAATTTCCTTGATGTCTAAATATATAAAGTGAATTCCTAGGGGTGTTTCCCTATGTGTGTTCACATTTGGCAAGGTAGATCTTTAAAAGGTCAAATTAGCCCACAGGTGCTTCCTTCCAAATTTTACCAACAATTTACTCACCATCATCAAACCATTTGACACCACACAAGCTGAGTCACTGACAATGCTGTTAACAAACCACAAAGAAACAAACATTTCATAACAGTGTTTTCAGAAGCTTACCAGAACTTTTACTTCCAGCATTATTTGAAGCAGCTTCTTTCTTTTGCCAACGTTCTTGTGCTCGATGTCTGATGGTTTCAAGTTTGGAGGCAGACATTTCACTATCATCATCCTCACTGCTATTGATGGGTGCCACATCCTGCTGGCCTGTTCTCTGTTGTGAGGTCCGTTTCCTTGCAAGTGCTACAGTACATTGTTTTGTCTGCCCCCCTCGCTGACGTGAAGGCAATGGACTCGAATGGAGGCTGCGTGACATCTTGGGAGACCCTCGTGGAAGAGGTCGCCTATTCTGGGCATGGTCCAATGCAGATGATTTCGGTCGCACACCACGACCAGTCAATGTAGTGCTAATTGCTGGTCGGTAGTCAGGACTCATTAGAGACTCTGGTACAGGAACCATTTTTGTGGCTGTTTGAAGTGGGCAACTGATTTCTGATGCTCCATTTTCTTAAACAAAACAACTAATGATTAGCAGATTCATATTAAATATGAACAGATCAATGAATAGGTCACACCACAAACTTAATGACAGGATTTTTCTGGGCCAGCTCACAGCTATCCTCCAAAGACTGTTACATAATCATATCCTGAGCCATTTCAACCCAGTCCACATCACTAATTGTTTCTCAAATGTCAGTTTTAACATTACAGTGCCATCTAAATGTAGGCACATAAAGAGAGCTCTTCTTTTCACATTTTCCAATCAAACCCCTGTATGAATTTTTTGTTTTCCTAGCGATGTCCCACCCATTGTATCTCATGACTTGGTCGGAAAAAAATATTAGGCAAAAAGTATAATAGGTGAAAGTGATTACAAAAAGTCTTAGAAAATCTACCACAATTATAGACTTCCAAATGTAACCTAGAAACCCTGGAAGTCCCTAGTAACATAACAATATTCACAGACATGTAAAATTCACAAAGAAAAAAAGTAAATGACTGACAGGAAAGTAACAGAATTAGAAAAACTCCCCCAAATAACAGCATACAGGAACACATAATGCATATCATTATGCTCTGATCATATCAACTATCAACTTCTTTGTACAGACACTTTTTTCTCTCCCCCCTTTCCTTCCTTCCACCCCACAATGCCCCCACATGTCCTTGTGGACTTCGTGGTCTTCCCTCCTGGGCATGGCAGAAGTGTAACCGACTTCTGAGGTTGGGACACCCATGAGACGCGGTTACGTTGTCCCGATGATGTGAGTGGTGATATAGGAGGATGTAGTGCCAGGAGGGACCTTAAACCTAAATTCTACTAACCTACCCAGACCATGGACACCGCGGGAATCCTCCCCCCCACTTCAGGGAAAATTCCCACGGTAAAACCGGGAATGGAACCCGGGACCTCATGATTAGTAAGCAGAGACTCTGACCACTAGACCACAAGGCTGGTCAAGACACAAAATATAAAGTGTAATTGTGAAGAGAATGCTTTAAAGTCATGACTGCAAAACCTCCCTGTCTGGTCTTGTTTCACAGACTCTAAGTTTATAGGCTCAGAACAATGAAGCCTTTTAAAATCACTTGCTAATGTCAGGCGACATATATAAAGTACAAAATTCTTTATTTACCACCTAAAATATACTACTCCATCATTCATTGATCTAAATAACTCCTTTAGTTTTTTTAAACTTGTACACTTTATGTTCTTTTAATGATCACATTATAAAACAACTACTTAAAAGACAATTATTTTAAAACACATAGTTTTTGTGAGCACAGGCTTCGGTGGAAGGGTCAGCTGTTTCTCCTCTCAATATGGGCCAACCTATAATGTTTAAGGTAACTTCATAGCCATCCTGTCCAGAAAAGCTGCTACAGATTTATCACAACTGCACTGCTGATTTTGGTTTTATGTAATGCTCACATATTTACTTTCACCTTAAGTTTCTAATACAGAAACTTGTTTGCTGGCCTATAAGAAAATTCTGGTATTTCTATTATCTCCAACAAACTGTCACCAGCACTAACAAGACATTCAACTCCAACTCGATCTAATCCTCTTATAAAAAAAAACAGTAGAAGGAATGTAAATATAAAACAAACAAAATATGCATGCCCTTATTTGGCAATGCTGACAAGTGCCTCAAAGTCATCAAGGTCAGCAAGATTCTTTAACCCCTTAAACGTCGAATTAAATCCCATCTGTCATTTGCTGGCATTATTAGGAGCTCACCATATTCTTCATGTTAGCAGGATAAGGGTTAAAGACCTACACAAATGATGAATTCATTAAATATAATAAGCAAAATTCAAACAATAAAGAAGTGGGATAAGGTTCTGATGGCAGTGATTATGGGGAGAACTGTTATCTGGTATACAACCACATAATTTTGTAGACATTTATTTATGTTATAGAAAAATATGCTGCCCTATCTTCAAGGAACATGATATCACATTCCATTCTTCACCTAGCATAATGATTATGACTGGCTGTACAAAAAACAAGTGCATGGCAAATAAAGTTGGCAATATGCACAGAGGTTGGGGCCTCCTCAATGTACTATACGTTCAGTATATCAAATAACAAGTACGAGGGGAGGCTGATAAGTAATGCACACAGTGAAATATTTTGCCAACGGAGCAAAGTAGCGATGCGCGCGCAGTGTGTCCTTGTAGCCACAACCCTCCTGCACAGCAGTGCAAAGTTTCATTCCTTTCTCTACACCAGTTCTAAAACAGTGCGTGTTAGCATGGAGTCGTGTTATGGTGGTATGTCAAAGAGACTGAAGCAACGTGCGGTGACTGAATTTTTAAGTGCTGAAAACATAATGCCAGCTGAAATTCATCGCCATCTACAGGCTGTGTATGGTGAATATACTGTTAACAGAACTACAATAAATCGTTGGGCCATTAAGTTTCGTGAATGTGAACCAGGTCGTGCCAATATTGTTGCCCAACCTCGCAGTGGAAAGCAAGTTTCCGTGACAGATGACAAGCATCAAAAACAGGTTGATGAACTGGTCAAGCATGACCGCCGTATCACCCAGAAGCAGATAGCAGGTAGGCTAGGAATGTCTAAAGAAAAAGTGGGCTATATCATTGGTTTACTTGGCTACACAAAAGTCTGTTCTCAATGGGTGCCACACATGTTGACGCTGGAAGTTGACGCTGAAGTTTGAGGTTCTCTCCCATCCGCCCTACAGCCCTGACTTGGCGTCAAGCGATTTCCATTTCTTTCCTCACCTTAAGAGGGATCTCAAGGGGACTATTTCACCTCAGATGATGAAGTGAAGCAAGCTGTGACGTCATGGATCAAACAAAGAACTCCTGAATTCTTCATTGACGGCATGCGTAAACTTGTTTTAAGTTGGGGAAAAATATATTGAACGACAAGACGAATATGTTGAAAAATAAGTACGTCAATTTGTAGCTAAAATATTGTACTTTACTTCCTACTTTTGTTTGTTTAAATACATGGTCTCTTTGTCTAGATATTTCACTGTGTGCATTACTTATCAGCCGCCCCTAGTATTAATATTTTAAATCTATTATGGCTCAAGTCACTAATTGAATCTGCTGTTCATACGGCCATGCATCGTAATGTTATTTCTATAGTAAAACCAACTAAATGCACCAATGTCTCAAATTTATTTTATTTTGGTATGACACTACATGTTTCGGGCAGTCTTTCTGTCCATCATCATGAGTTCAAGACTGTGCGAAGAGCAAGAGGCATTTGTCAAACAGATACTTCTGTCTGCTTGCTAGCAGGTATGAGATGGAACTGCAGTTCCATCTTGTACCCACTAGCAAAGTGCACAGCAGTATCTGTTTGACATATGCCTGCTGCTGTATGTACAGCCTTGAACTCCTGATGATGGACGGAAAGATCGTCCAAAACATGTAGAGTGTCATTCCAAAATAAAATAAATTTGATACATTGGTGCATTTAGTTGTTTTTACTATAGAAATCACTAATTGAATATTTATCAAAATAATAATAATAATAATAGAAAAAGAAGGCTGACATTATATGCTCATACTTCCTACCTGCACCACAATCTTCAAGCACAAGTTGAGTAGAGGAACTCTCTGATTGATCACTGTTATTTGTATCATGATTAATTGATGATGATGTGCACAACAGTGCTGGATCAAGGCTTCGAGTCATAAGAGGAGATGACATATCACCACCTTCAACAACACCAGTGACCATATCGTTTGATGTTATAGAGCTGCAACTGTTTACCATTCCATCAGGACAGTGTGATCTGCAACGATCTGTTACAGGAAGCTTTGATTCCTTTGACATGTCTGAAAGCAGACACAAACTAGATATAATCATGCTCAACACTTTATAAGATGTTATGCAATTCATAACAAACAACTTCCAAGGTTAATCACAGACCAGAAATTTATATCTTGCCATACACTACAAAAACGTTTTCCTCCGCTTACTTCCCTATGATTTTTGCTCAGTAACTTGTGACAGAATTTATGAAAACAGGTATACCATTAAGAAAATTCACAGCTATGTTCAAAGAGATACCGACATTTGTGCTCTCTATCAGAATTACTGAGGACCCTATGACAAAAGAGGGAAGGGGAAAGGGAAGGACCATCAAAATAACAATATGAGTGCAAAATTCTACAGCCACTAGAGACTTTTTCTGTTATGTTTTCCAGTAGACTGTGATATTTCACATTTCATGCATATGTCTACAGAGTTCAGATTTGTCTGTTTAAAGTGAAGACAAAAGAGTACGTAAATATACATTCCATGAACCGCCAATCTTCAGGGAATGGAACTCTTATTGCAATCCACCCACACATACACGCACACACGCGCACACACACACACACACACAAATAGATATATACAAAACTTCAACAAACACCCTGCAGCAGAAGCCAAAACTAACAGTGCAGGCGGTCAACTACTCAAGAAATTCCGTACCTCTTATGGAACCCGATAATTCATAACTGCATTAATAATACCCTGTCAATGGGGATAAACCAAGACCAAATCCACATTTCTGTAAGCTCCATTCTACAATGACTAAGTCTAAAAAGTAGTCTCTCCCTTCAGGCTCTTGAACTGACATTTTGTATACATTTCTCTTCTTTCATGTGTGTGCTACTGGTCCCATTCATTTTATCCTCAGTCAATTTGTTACCCCATGTTAGACACATCACATCACCATGTTACAGTAAATTTACTGCTTTTCTAAGTTATCACAAACATAATCCTATATGTACCTTTCATGCTGACTGAAGATCTTATAAACTAAAATTCTAATTCCACTACTTCTTTTATAAACACAGTAGCTAATTTAATAACTGTCCAACAAGATAAGACTTATTCAGTCCGTGCATCGTGAATCGAATTTAATAACTGTCCAACAAGATAAGACTTATTCAGTCCGTGCATTGTGAATCGAATTTAACAACTGTCCAACAAGATAAGACTTATTCAGTCCGTGCATCGTGAATCGGATTTAATAACTGTCCAACAAGATAAGACTTATTCAGTCTGTGCATCGTGAATCGAATTTAATAACTGTCCAACAAGATAAGACTTATTCAGTCTGTGCATCGTGAATCGAATTTAATAACTGTCCAACAAGATAAGACTTATTCAGTCCGTGCATCGTGAATCGAATTTAATAACTGTCCAACAAGATAAGACTTATTCAGTCCGTGCGTCGTGAATCGAATTTAATAACTGTCCAACAAGATAAGACTTATTCAGTCCGTGCATCGTGAATCGAATTTAATAACTGTCCAACAAGATAAGACTTATTCAGTCAGTGCATCGTGAATCGAATTTAATAACTGTCCAACAAGATAAGACTTATTCAGTCCGTGCATCGTGAATCGAATTTAATAACTGTCCAACAAGGTGCGACTTATTCAGTTTATTACATTTCTGTAGGCAGCTCTACATATTTCGGTTGTTGACACCCATAATCAGCAGCTCGTACAGCTGTAATTACAGCTTCTGGTATTGATTATCTGGATCTACTACCGTCTGCTCTCATTGTTGAGTTGGAACTGATTCGTGTGTATCGTATTGTACCTACCTACCGTACGATACACATGAATCAGTTCCAACTCAACAATGACAGTAAATGGTAGTAGATCCGGTTAATCAATACCAGAAGCTGTAATTACAGTTGTACCAGCTCCTGATGATGGGTGTCAACAACCGAAACATGTAGAGCTGCCTACAGAAATGTAATAAACTGAATAAGTCGCACCTTGTTGGACAGTTATTAAATTCGATTCACGATGCACAGACCCATGTATATAAAAAACAGTAGCAAATATTTATTTTACTTACTGGTCTGTCGAGGCAAAGAAATCCTGTTGTTACTCAAGTGCCGCCTGGTGGAAGGAGAGGAGTAGCTTCTGCTTAGAACAGGTGTTCTTGTTTGGGCAACTCCTTCTGTAAACCAGATACAAACACTTCACTACACAGTCCAGATCACATCACTATTGGTTTAACTGTAACTATGTTACAGACTCAAGTCAATACATCAGTGGAGTCTGAATCAATTTCTGATACATGTAACATTCACTCTAGTTGCATCATATTGTGGAAATTAAAACCCACACACTCTCCTCATAGTTATGTAATACAAAGGGTTCCCATTCACTGCACATACATACAAATTCCCCACACTTTCAGAAGTCACATCAATTGACTACAAATTTTCCAACAGAAAATGGTTTCAATCTCAGACGTATCAATCAATTTTTGCCACTCTCCTGCTCATCATACAGGCTCATGTAAACGATTTATTTGTTAAAACTATCACACATACCAGCCCAGAGCTCATTAATGCTATTTACATTACTTATTATGGAAAGGGATTCCCCACTTACAGGGGATTGACAACTGATAATGAAAACCTTGTACTACCATTCTGTTTCTGAATTAAGCTATATTCATGAAATTACATGGGCTAAATTCTGTTGTGTTGCTGTTCTTTATGGCATTTCTTAAAATAATAATTGTTATACTGTTACAGACAAAGTTAATGTGAAAATGTATGTTTGACAATTTACATAGAGTAGACACCATTATCATCACAGACTATTCTAATAGTTACATGCATTTAACTGCTGATGAATACAGTGTTCATATTACTATTATTTATCATACAAATTGCTTTCACTGTTCAGGTTTAAAAAACCAACATTCCTTTTAATCATTTGTATTCAGTAAGGAAGTTAATATCACCAATTAAGTTTTCTGCACAGTATTTGTCTCAGAAAATTCAATACTCATGACCAGAACACCAACAAAGAATGTGATCCAGAACTACCTGAATGCACAGTGGAAGGAAATTTCTAATTTCTGTGGCTACTAGACTAACAGATGGTAGAAAAGGAGTGTATTTTTATGATGCACAAGATTTGAAATCTTACAGTCTATTCTGTTCTCATTAGATGTCCATATATGACGGTTCTAACAAAATCTAAAACATTAGGTAGGTATCACAACAAATACATTATCTCTATAATTAAACAGAAAGGGGAAGGAAATATAAATAAGAACTTTCGCTTTCTGAATATTATGGCAAGAGATGAGTGTGGGTTTCTCTCCCCAACATAATATGCATTTCACTAGTCATCACTCTCTCAGGCATTAATAAACACAGTGAGAGATAAGCACTGAAATCCTACCTAAAAATTTATTATACAGGGTGTATCAAAATGATTGGAGCAGTTTTGAAGTTGATTATATTCACAAGTATGGTGAACAGAATTATAAGTACTAGTAGAAATGAAAGAGTAACTCAACAAGTTTATGACCCATACCTACAAATGTTCGATGTATCCACCCTTCGTCACACAGCACACATCGAGGCGATAGTCCAATTCCTGCCATACTCTGCTCAGCAAGTCAGGTGTGATGGTCTCCACAGCCGCGGTAATTCTGTTCTACAAATCAGGTATGCTCACGGGTTGTGGTGGTACAAACACTTTGTTTGTGCCACCACAACCCATGAGCGTACCTGATTTGAAGAACAGAATTACCGTGGCTGTGGAGACCATCACACCTGACTTGCTGAGCAGAGTATCCGTGGCCTGCACGGTCCCCCGATTTAACCCTTTGTGACTACTTCCTTTGGGGTTACGTGAAGGACAAAGTGTTTGTGCCACCACAACCCGTGAGCATACCTGATTTGAAGAACAGAATTACCGCAGCTGTGGAGACCCTCACACCTGACTTGCTGAGCAGAGTATGGCAGGAATTGGACTATCGCCTCAATGTGTACCGTGTGACGAAGGGTGCATACATCAAACATTTGTAGGTATGGGTCATAAACTTGTTGAGTTACTCTTTCATTTCTACTAGTACTTATAATTCTGTTCACCATACTTGTGAATATAATCAACTTCAAAACCATTCCAATCATTTTGATACACCCGGTATACATTACAGTTTATGTTTCATCCCTTGAAACATGACAGAAGAAAATATTAAGAAAGATATATGGCCCAATAAAAGACCATAATGGCTGGAGAATCCGACTAATGATGAATTACAGGTTATGTATAGAAAACCAAATACTGTAACAAAAACAAAAGTAAGAAGACTAGAATGGGCTGTACTGTACTGAGAATGATATGAAATCAATAAGTGTCAAGGGATTGTGAAAGAAGGCAGAACACAGGTCTGCATGGGCTTTCATTCCGAAGGAGGCACTGGTTAAACTCCGGACCATAGCCAATTATGATGATCACATTTTACGTAAATTTATATGATAATCATTGCAGTGTGTGTTGCTGAAGATATTCAACTGGTAAGAAGGCACCAGGCTACCTGGGCATAAACATGTTGATTGAATCATATATTATAATATTAAAAAAACAGAACATGTTGATAAAAACCTGTGAAAAATGTCTCAGAAGCAGGATTAGACATTAGCAAACTGGACAGTTATTATTAACCTCAACCAGGAGAGGGGATCTAGGATCCAAGTTTACAAATGATGAATTCCTAAACTCAAAGGTCGAGTGTTATTGATTCAACCACAATGTGCAATATACAGTATTATAATTACAAAGTTCTTTACAGATAAAAATGAAACGAGACAACACTGTATGTGCAACACTTGTTTAAGATTTTCAGACACCTCTAAGAGAATAATGAGATTTTTCATAATCTCCACAAATTTACCCCAAGAATACTAGGCTAGTACCTTAAAATCAGTCACTGTTACTTCCTTCTGTTTCATTCAGCAGTCCATAATAACTGAAGATTTCTGTACAGTGATTGACACTCCTGCTTCATGTCTGGGGTGTTCTGGGTTCAAACTTCTGCACAATGAACAATCCTGTGACTTTCTCAGTGTCTTCAGCTGTACGGGCTGGTACAGGGAGTATTTTTTATAATGCCCTAAGCACTACAGCTGTCACACAAATCTTACTGCACTGAAAACCTCCTTCTGCTGGGAATTTACATTTCACATTTCCCTTGCAGGTAAAATAACAAATACCCCACGTAGTCACCAAGACTCAGTACTGTTATAAAGGCCAAGTTCTTTGTAATGAGATGCCAACCCATGAATGAACTAACTCACCCTCAACAGTTAGCTGTTCTCTCAACTGCTGCTGATGCTGCTGAGCTTTGCTCAGAATAAGTCTCAATTTGCGATCATCTTCTGACTCCAAGCTGTCTCCAGAAAGTGGGCAAACTGAGGCCAGGTACTGAGCAAGTGCCTGGTGTTCACCTACTCGAAACTGGCGGCCTCTTCCCTGGGAATACAGCCACTCTGCCTTCAGGCTGGTAATACAAAGGGGAAGGGTGAAAACATTAACAAGAACACATCATTTGTGACATCTACCAAACAAGGAATGAATGAAGCTACTTTTGTTTCTTACTCTCCTGCACTCTTTGTTTAGGCACATTAGCAAAATTAAAAAAAAAAACTATCAACTTCACTGTGTCTGTCTATCCATCCGTCCACATGGACTCGCACTGAACAGATTTTCATGAAATTTGATATATGAGTATTTTTAAACAACCTGTGCAGGAAATTCAAGTCCCATTAAAATCTGACAAGAATAACAGGTACTTTACATGAAGACATTTATGATAATCTCTTGCTCATTTCTTCTTAGAATGAGAAATGTTTCAGACAAAAGTTGCAGGGAAGGATCAAAACACACATTTCATGTTCAATTTTTTTTTTTTAAATCATGTCATTTATGAGATAATGTGGAAAAATACTGAACAGCCGGCAAGGCCACAGATGACAATATAGCCCATGCATATTGCATGCTGGATACCTAATGCTACAAACACACACACTCTCAGAAGATGTAATACGCATTGCTTTTCCACGGCAACAATGCTTACGTGAATGTACCTCAAAGTTGCATTATACGTGTATTGCCTGTATTGTTATAAAATGTTTTCCACCTGGTCTTCCTGGTGTTCATAGAGATGACACCTTAAAATGAATCCTAATTTCATTAAAGCCTAACACACATTCACACCACAAAATTCTCAATTTAAATTTTTTTTTTATACGAGGTCTGTTAGAAAAGTATCCGACTGTATTTTTTTATGCGAACACCTGATGGATTATAATCTAGCGCGCTTGCATGAGCCGACCTTGAACCTTAGTGCGCATGCGTGAATTTTTTCCCGCCTGTCGATAGCGTCAGTTGCTGGCAAGC
>Ga0123355_10013869_pt1 | contig 12564 bp, 13 predicted proteins | sample TergutEmb28metaG_3_FD_89872 | JGI IMG/M metagenome (GOLD analysis project Ga0123355, IMG submission 89872) | Embiratermes neotenicus P1 segment gut microbial communities from Petit-Saut dam, French Guiana - Emb289 P1 | ecosystem: Host-associated > Arthropoda: Insects > Digestive system > Gut ...
AAAAAAAGGCCAAACCGGTTGGGGTATTTAAAAAAAAAAAAATTTTTTTGTTAAAGGGGAGGGGGGGGGGGCGGAAAGGGGGGGGGGGGAAAGAACCCCCTAGGGGGGGGGAAGGGGGGGGGGGGGGGGGGATTTTTTCGCACCCGTCCTGACCGGCTCTGGGACTCACCCAGACTCCTAAGCCATGCGTACCGCATCTTTCGGCAGGGGGAAATTTGGCTGGAGCGTGGTATGGACCATCCACCCAAAACTAGCGCCGAGGTTAAACAAAGAGTAAGAGCTATACTACTCCCCTTCTGGGCCTTTGTGTCGAGTTCTAGGGTGAACTTTAACCTTTACTTTTACCTCTATACTGATATGTGAAACTTTTCAGAAAATAAAGTTAAACGGTGGTCTGACCGTTGGTAAAATGTGGTAAAGAATTGTCAGTACTTTAATGGCTTAGACAAATGAAATGTGGAAATAAAAATAGAGTAGTCTGAATTTTATAATGAGTGCAACCGCTTTGAAATCAGAGGTCGGCAAGTTAGTCGCTTGTACCTGAAAATCTAACCATAAATCCTGAATGTACTCAAACCAACGCACAGAGGTTTTAGAGCAAATAGATACGTCTGTGCCTTAAGGGGGATTTTATTTTGTTGCAGGACAACATGGAATAAAACATTGAAGGGAGAGATTCATATATGATATATTGCAAGGTGTTTATCGTGGAGAATACATAAAATTCAGGCTATGTAACTTATTTACAGAACTTATGGGTCGTTCCAAATCAGCAAACTGCAGAACAGTGGCCGAGATTTTTTAACGTAATCAGTCTAAGGAAGAAAGTTAACCCTAAAGATATGTACTGCCTGAAGAAATATTCATTTTATCGTTATTTCATTGGAACTAGTTCCAAAGATATTTTGCACCTCTTGGCTTTTCAACGTGGAATATCAAGAGGCACATTCCACACTGCAGTACGGTTGTTACGTTGTGGCTGTACACAATGGCGATTGTACTGGCTTGCCTATGTGGTCTTTTGCCACCATACTATAAAACAGGAATTCGAGAATGTAGGTGGTTTCTACTGTCTGTGTTCAATTGTCTGCTTGAGCCAGAACCTACGTTTCATCGCGATGAAGCTTGATGTATATTACACGAGTACATGAACAATAAGACAACAGATGTTCTGCTACATCGAGAATCTTCGTGCGTTTCATGAGGTTTCTTCAAATGATTTGAATGTCGTATTGTAGTGGGCAGTGAGTACACGGAGAATAATGGGTTCAGTGCTTTTGAGGAAAGAGTAACTCTGAAAAGTATTGTACATTTAATTTCGATACTAATCTTTAATGAACTGATTGAAGACGAATAAATTTTTGTTCACTCCTTGGAGGAAACGGCTACGGTCCACACAGCTAACAATTCGATAAACGTGCCAGGCCAGAATCCGTGACTTACCACCCAAGAATTGTGGCCTTACTGCTCACAATATTTAAACCCGTATTACATTCATTTACAGAGCAAACTGTAGGACAAGGTGGAAATGTATAGATGTAATTCACTACGGGCACTGGAAGGAAGTACTGGGCACAAAATTTCAATACCTCCAAGACAATAAACATTATCGTGTGATTAGAAAAACTTTTGCAAGTTGCGATGCCTACATAGAAGCAGGCATATGTCATTGAGACACTGTACTTTGCACCTGGAAGTAAGTGCTAGGAAGATGCTAACGAAACGATACATTTGGAGCATAACTTTTGTAAAGCGCAGAAACTTGGACACTTCGGAAAATTGATGATAGATGCCTTGAAAGTAATGAATTTTTGTGCTGGGAAGGATGGAAAAATTCAGTTGGTCGGATGGTGTGAAACATGATGTAAAACGCAGAGTTAAGTAAAATAGGAACATCGTAGATAGAATAAAGAAATGTGTAACTGGATTGATCACATCTTCAGTAGAAACTGCCTTCCAAAACACCTTACTGAAGGAAAGAAATAAGGGTTGAGAAAACGAGGAAGAAGACATAAGCATTTGCTGGATTACCTTAAGGCAAAAAGAACATACTCGAATTTAAAAGAGGAAGCACCACATCGCACTATTTGGAGAGCTTGCTTTGGAAGACCAGATGTACCGGTCGCAAGACAGTCTATGCAACGAATGGATGACTGTGAACCAGGTAGGGTCACAGTGTAAAGTGAAGACAGAGAAGCTTCTTCTCCTCTACTGTGAGGAAAGCTAGCCGTAAAAATATACCGGAACGAAATCCGTTATAAACAATAGACTCCGTATGTCGGTTACATTCATAGTAGCACGAATCTGACATAATTCCACGACCAATTCTCGGCAAGGACCGTCAATGACGTACCAATTAATATGTCATATTTGTCAAGAGCGCGTTGAAATGTCGTCTGTTTTGTGATCCAAACAAGGTTGTGTACGTAATAATGGTACCCAGAAATGTTGTTGCGTATTTTTCAAGCTGTACGGCGTCACTTTCTAAACAAAAGATTTTTTTTAAGTCGCCGCAATTAGAGCTTCGTTTCTCACTAGTTTACTCATTGCTTCAAAAGTTGACATTTGCTTCAATATTTCTTAGTCCCATCTTGCAGGACCGTATTGAATTGGAAGAGAAGTTGGTGTATGTGTGGTAATGGGATGCTACAACCTTTATACCAACGACCCATGTCGTAATATAAGAAAGGCAGAGATGAATATCAAGAAAATCCTCTTTTTCATCTCGAGAACTCTTATGTGATCCAACATGTCACATAATAAAATGCACGAGCGCAAATCAAAATGAAGATACGCCATATTTGCGGCCTAACCCGGAGAACCTCTGTCACGGTATAGAATCACCTCTATCTGAAGCATGTGATTAAGAAGGTGTATTCATTAGAACGGATATATCTATGATACAAATTCAGGAAGATAATCTGAAAATGAAACACTATAAATTGTGCTTTGACAGATGAGTTCATGAGAATATTTACGCATTGTTTATATGCTCCTGTGATATACAAGCAAACTTAATTGATGCTTTCATAAAAATGACAGAATGTTCCAAAAGTTCAGCTTAAATTCTTTTCGTTGTTCAGTCTTCGAAGTTCCGTGCCATGTTGTAGAAATGCTGACAGTTTGCTAGAGGACATTTTTTTAGGTCTGAGTGATGGAAATTTAAAGGTTTAAATATTCCTCCTGCTGCCACCATTACCATGCCACTACCACTGTCAATTGAAGAAAGATAGAAAGGCAGATGTTTGTAGGCAAGAATTGTACAGTGTGTCCCACTCGCTACAGAACCCAGCATTTCTTTAATAATTTTACCACTAATGAGGATATTGCAACGAAATTTGAAACAGACTTACCCCACTGTTTAAGAAATGTGACGACATCATAACATGTGCTGGAAGTGGCCATCATTTGCGTCCAGACAGGATTGAAACCGGCAAACCATATTTTGGAAAGTCCGTGCCAGTACGTACCGAACGGACTTTGGTCACCGCGCTCGCCCGATCTGACGCCGTCCGATTATTTCTTATGGTGATATCTGAAAGACAGAAAGTACCAAAACAAACCACGAACCACAGACGCCTTGAAATCAAACATCACTGAAGAAATTCAGGCAGTGACAGCGGACGTACTGGCAAGGGCTTTCCAAAATATGGCGCGCCGGATTCAATCCTGTCTGGACGCAAATGGTGGCCACTTCCAGCGCATATTATGATGTCATCACATTTCTTACATAATGAGGTAAGTCCGCTTCAAATTTCGTTGCAATATCCTCAATAGTGGTAAAATTATTAAAGAAACACCGGGTACGGTACGAGTGGGACACACTGTATAAACAGCAAAACAATTGTATGCTGCATTTTAACTGTATTGTAACCTCAATACTAATTTTAAGAAGTGTAACATTTCACAATGTCCCAGCATTAATTAACAAATAAAAAAATATGTTTCTATTGGTGTTAAATTTGGCATACCTACGGTACAGTTTCCTGAGATCAGTTTCTCCACATACAGCTGTTCATCCAACAGCGCAATAAACATGTATAACTATTATTACACATTTTTTTTAAAAATTAGATGACTTGGGGTATTTCATTCTACTTTTGTACTGTTATGTAGTTGATGTGGTAGCATAGCAAATTGCAGCAGTGTTTACCTCACACAGCATGAGGTGTTATTTTAACCAATCACTCCTTTCAGTTCAACTAGGCAGTTTTACCTCCAACGAGTCTGTCATTTCCTTTTCAAGTATGCCATAAGCCTTACATGTAATTTCACGCAGTTTAACTTCCGGCAGTTTAACTTCCGGCAGTTTAACTGATATTTTACCTGGAATTTTTTTCCAGACATTTTGGCGTTTGACTCCATCGCGCCTCTAAATGGCAGTCTCTCTCTCCCTCTATCTCTCGCACACACACACACAAACTCACACTCACACACTCACACACACTCAAACACACACACTCACACACGCACACACACACACACACACTACACACACCCCCATAAACTCACACAAAAACAACATACAAAAACTCACACTCAAACACATTCACACACACTAACTCCACACACTCACACACAATCACTCACACACACACCACAAACACAAACATACACACCCACACTCTCACACTCTCACACATTTACACCACACACACACACACATACACTTTCACACACACACACACACACACAAATACACTTTCACACACTCACACAATCACACACACTCACACTAATAGATAATCCAATGTGTCCGTGTGAAGAAGAAAAACAAACTGTAGACCATTTAATATTTAAGTGTAAAAAAATTAATTAACCAAAGGAATGAGATGATACAACAAATAAAAAGCACTGGTGCCAATTGGCCTCCAAAGAATGAAACACTTATAAAAAACTATGTAAACTTTTTTGCAAAATTTTTTAAGTCTATAGAATTTATAGATTTGAAATGACAACTAACCAAAACTTAAGTTATGTAAAGAATGTAATGTTACTGCGTTATGGGGCATGTGTTAAATAAATAAATTAAAAAAACACTCACACACACACACTCACTCACACACCACACACACACACTAAAAACACCACACACACCACAAACAACACACACACCACACACTCACACACACAAACCACATACTCACATACACCACACACACCACACACACACTCACACACACTCACACGCACGACAAACACACTCACACACGCACCAAACACACTTTCACACACACCATACACTCACACACACCACACAACACACACAACACACACCACACACACTCACACACTCACACACTCACACACACCACACTCACGCTCACACACAAACCACACATTCACTCACACCACACACTAAAACACACACACACTACATACACCACACATTCACACACACTACATTCACCACACACATTCACTCTCACACACTCACACACTCACACACACACCACACACACCACACAAAAACACACTCACAAACACCACACACACTCACACACACCACACACCATTCACACACACTCGCGCGCACACTCACACACACCACTCACACACTCACACACACTCTCACACACAACGCACACACACTCACTCACTCACACACTCACACATCACATACGCACACTCACACACACCACACACTCACTCACTCACACCACACACACTCACACACACCACACACACACTCACTCACATCACACACACCACGCACACTCACACACACTCACACAAACACTCACACACACCACACACATTCACACCCACACACCACACACATACACACCACACACACTCACACACCACACACACTCACACACACCACACACACACTCACACATCCCACACCACACTCACACACACCACACACACCACATACGGACACTGACAAACACCACACACTCACACACATCACAAACAGCACACACTCTCACACACACCACACAATCTCACACACATTCCACACACACCACACACACACTCACACACACCACATACATTCTTACATACACACCACACTCACACATACAGAACACACACACCACACACTCACACACACACACCACACCACACACACAAACTCACACACACACCACATACATATATTCACACATACACACCACACTCACACATACATACCACACGCACACTCACACACACACTACACCCACACTCACACACACATACTCTCACACACAATCACACCCACACCACACACACACTCACACACACACCACACACACATTCACACATACTCACCACAAACATATACACACACCACACACACACTCACGCACTCACTGACACACTCACACTCACTCACTCACTCACACACACTCACACACTCACACACACCACACACACTCACACGCACTCACACACTCACACACTCACACACACTCACACACACACTCACACTCACACACTCACGCACACTCACACACACACACCACACACACTCACACACTCACACACTCACACACTCACAAGGAGCACTCGCATCTGCTATCTGTGATTCCCAGTCGTTAAGTATGTGTATCAATCCTAACACTAACGCACACATTGACAAACCCTTAATTGTTTAATCTGTCTTTAGAGTTGAGAAGGCCTTTCGGAATGTGAACAAATACATTACGTTTACTTTTGACATCCCGTTGCATTCTGTGTAATAATAAAGGAACAGGACTTTAACACTGCCAGTAAAACTTCTATCATTGATAAAATAATACGTCAATCACTGTAGCAACACCTTTCGATTTCTATTCATTTTCAGGGTAATCTGATGGTTAAAAAATTAAAATTTGGAACTTTATATTTGTGAAATATAAATCGTCATATATCCATTTTATGGAGCCAGATCTCATTCCTTATAGACTGCGTTTACCTTCTATAATTGTCGCGTAGAGATCCATCTTGTGTGCCTCGTAATTTAGAAACCATTGAATTTGATTAATGCATGTCTTATTTGCCTACGCATATAACAGAATTTATGCTGTCGCATTCTTTCGTTTGTAGAAGCTTCATTTCATCAAGTACGTGTAATTAATATTTTTGATTCTTATATTGCAGTCAAGTCTAATGTACCAATTATGCGGTTAAATTATCCTGACTTTGTTTACATTTTTCATGAAATTTAATGAAGTTGCTTACAAAAGTTGAATATGTCTGTTGTGCGTTTAAAATCGCTAAGTTAAGGGTTAGTTATAATATGTGATGTAAGACAATTACATTGTTTCAATACATCTTGAGTACGTGTCGTTTTATGATATAAATGTACAGTATAAATTGTACATTTTGCAGTGTACAGTGTGTAGTGTACAGTGTACAGTTTGCAGTTTAAAGTTTGCAGTGTACAGTCTACAGTGTAGAGTTTGCAGTGTACAGTTTACAGTGTACAGTTTACAGTTTGCAGTTTACAGTTTGCAGTGTACAGTCTACAGTGTAGAGTTTGCAGTGTACAGTTTACAGTGTACAGTTTACAGTGTACAGTGTACAGTTTGCAGTGTACAGTGTGAAGTTTACAGTTTACAGTTTGCAGTTTACAGTTTGCAGTGTACAGTTTGCAGTGTACAGTTTGCAGTGTACAGTGTGCAGTGTGCAGTGTACAGTGTAAAGTGTGCAGTGTACAATGTACAGTGTGCAGTGTACAGTGTACAGTGTACAGTGTGCAGTGTACAGGGTACAGTGTACATTTTGCAGTGTACAGTGTACAGTGTACAGTTTGCAGTGTGCGGAAAACATTGCCCGTTGTCATCTTCCTCACTACAGGCTATGCACTCTGTTACTGTCTGGAGAACCCTTTCAATACTACCCCACTACTACTACTACTACTACTACTACTACCACTACTACTACTGCTGCTGCTGCTGCTACTACTCACTTTTGGTGGTGATAGTAGTAGTAGTAGTAGTAGTAGTAGTAATATTAGTAGTAGTAATAGTAGTATAGGATAATGAATGTTTCGAACTATTACTATTACTAGTGGTAGTAGTTGTAGTGATAGTAATAGTAACATTACGACTTGGAGACATTTCATTATTGTAAGTAAAACTAGGCTGCTAGCTTAACGCTTTTATAAGAAAAATGTTAAGAATTGTTATTAAATTGTTATTTTTGTCACTACTACTATTACTACTACTACGTGTACTACTATTACTAACTACTGATGCTGCTACTGCTTTGCTGTTTCCAAGCTTGCTTTATTGTTGTTATCTTTGTTATTTTCTCTGATATTACACTATTTCGTGGTGTAAATGAAACTATTGGAAAGTTGAAAGTTCCAAATATGTTCACGTCACAAGCCATAACCCTTACTGTTTCCTATATTGTTGCTCGCAACATTGATAGAAATATTCCGTTACGCCATTCTTATAAAATGACTTAGATTACAATTCTGTTGTTTTAATATTCTACGTGAAAGCATATCTGACGAAGACTGTCTGGCCACAGTCAAGTCTGCAGTTATACGTGTTGCACAATAATCCTACAGGCTATTCCCTATCGTTAGTAAACAATTAGATTTCGTTTCTTTTTATTCCCGCTTTATCGTAATTTTATCTTATAACACTAAAGAAACCCCTCCCCATTGGATAGCGTGATGGACTGTGGGCGCCTGATTCATGGCAGGACTTCTGAAGGTGACGGGCTTTAAAATAGTATATAAATATTTAGTCCGTTCGTATTATGCTTGAGTTACAAGAAAAGTCCGCGAATCCTCTATAGGGAATTAATGGTTGTGAGAATTTGCAGACCTTCTGAAAGTTTCAGCAAGAGCTACTGGACCTTAAGTAGTTAATGGTGGCCAGCCAATAGATTCAGTGACATCCATCGTGTAATGCAGCTTGATGCAAGTTTATTTGGCCGTTTTCACACTTCTGTCGCCCTGCTAAGTCTGTCTAGCGAAGCTCGAATGAATGATTGCCTATATCCTTACATATGATCGATGTGGCAGAAGTCAGACAAAAGCGTGAAACGGTACAAATAAGAGTATCTACTGCATGGAAGGAGAAAGGTGATGCATTTCCGTCCGTTCAAGTAATAAAAAAATTTCTCAGTATCGTAATTTTCTTGGCCAGTCTGAAGTTAATCCTCATCTAATCTGATGACGTAAATGACAGGATCATTTGAAACGTCGGTATACTTATCCCTGTACCACACCTTGTCGCATTCCGGAAAAGAAAGTTCTCTATGGTCAACGCCATTAGAAATTAAAACTTCACAACTTTCGTATTGACGGAGTATGTTGTAATGCTACGGCAAATTATGAAAGCTTTTATTAAATAATTTGTTTAGTTAATACTGACAGATTACTTATTAACTTGTATCAGAAGAGAATAATAATTCTCGAGCCGCCTATGTGTTAGATGACAGGATGAACAGCAAAATATATTATGTGTATTTCGAAGTAAATCATTTTACAAAAGAAGGTGTTCAGGTATGTGTTATGTGGAGAGGCAATACATATTTGGATATCCAAGTGTCATTACACGCCGATTCCAGTGACCCACGCGGTCTAAGGCGTGGGTCGCTTGCTGGGTTTGCATGTTCGAGTCCCGTCGGGGACATGAATGTCTCTTGTGAGTGTTGTGTGATGTCAGGTGGAGGTCTGTGCTTGGGGCTGATCACTCGTCCAGTGGAGTCCTGCCGAGTGTGGTGTGTCTGAGTGTCATTGTGAAGTCTCCACAATAAGTAAGCACTTGCCCGTTAGGGGCTGTTACGCCATGTAAAGAAAAGCATTAATAAATACATGCAGTAACACGAAATGGACTTTATTATGCATGGATTAAATTTTTTATTACATATGCGACATAGTTAAGGACTTAATGACCATCATATTGTTTACGAAAGAGCAGTTTTTCATAATCCTTATCTTACAGGAGATGGAGAATACTTGACAGATCATTAATAGACCAAGACATAAGCATGTCATGTTTTTGCGAAAAAATAAGATGAAGCAAATTTTTGTGGACACAACATTTTGGCAGAAGGCGAGTTTGTAACCCAACTGTCTCCAGGTGCGGGAATCTTAGTTTGACGAATTGTGTGAGTTAACGACAAATTGCCGTTTAATGAGCGATACTTTGTGTTGAGCCTGTGCTTCAAAATGAAACATTCTCTTCGAAATGTGTTTTTGAGAGTAATAACACTTGCAGAGTATTCATTTGAGCTACTTAATATCTAATTTCTCGGAGAGAGGTCTCCCTTAATTCTGTCTTATGAGCTTTGAGTTTATTGAGTTACGTTTTGTTACCTTACATGATTACGTGCCAAGGTAACAACAGGGTCTTGCGAATCGCAGGTTTCTCTTATATAAACGTATTTCTATTTGCCTAGTCTGTTTCCTATGCTCATACTGCTGCTATTGCTGTAACTTCACAGTCTTTATTCTTTTCTCCAAAAATTTATTTTTTTCTCATTCAATTCTTCCATAGCCTCCAATAAGAGCTGCGGCTTTCCGACCTCGTTTTTCTCTTCTCCATTATCTTTCTGTCTTTTTATTCGTCATCATAATCGTCGTCATCATCATCATCATCACCATCATCATTCGTCACGAGTTAGGGCTTGATGGATCTGCTTCGGCCTCTTCTAATAGTGTCTTTAAATGGCTTCAAAAGTCATCTTCGTCCACTTGGTCTACAATTTAGCATTATTTTTGGTATTCTGGTTTTGTCCATTCTTGTTATGTCGTAGCCAATTTGATTTATATCTGCTTACTCTCTCAATAACTAGTTCTACTTTCAACTCTTCCAAAATTTCTGCATTCCCTTTGTGGTCAAGGAGGGAATAGCCGGCTGTTCTTCTGAAAGTTTTCATCTTGATAAATGCCAATCTTATGGTGAGGTAAATTCAGTAAAAAACAAAACTATAAATATATGGCTAAATGGTGGTGTTTATTAACAATGGAAAAACTACATGTTTCGGCCTATAGCGGTCATCTTCAGGTTTGGCAACTTTCTTGCTAAAAGAGTTTTATATAACACGCCTAAACCGCGTGGTGATGTTGAGATCTCATTATCATTTTACGTGCTTTTGTTAAGCTAAATTTGGTGGGATGTCTGTTGAGTCAGTGAATTTGTAGGTAGTTGGGTGTGGATCTTGCCTCCTAACGCTACACCTACCCAACCGGAAAGATCCACACCCACCTACCTAAAAATTCATTGACCCAATAGACATCCCACCAATCTTAACTTAACAAAAGCACGTAAAATGATGATGATCACCACGCGGTTTAGGCATATTATATAAAACTCTTTCAGCAAGAAAGTTGTCAAAATCTGAAGATGGCTGTTATAGGTCGAAACATGTAGTTTTTCCATTGCTAATAAACATCACCATTTAGCCATATATTTATAGTTGTTTTTGACTGAATTTACCTCACCATGTAGTTTAAACACACAACGGGGTTGGCACACCTCAGGATGTCAATATTTTTTTATCCTTTTTTCTAAGGGTCCAAATTTCGCTTCCGTATAAAAGAATGGGGAGGACCAGCGCATTGTATACTTTTGTTCTTGAAAATTTATGGGCCAAAGTTGGTCTAAAACCGTTGTTTAGAATTCCGAGTATTTAAGAAAATGTTGACCGTTTGTGTTGAATATCCTTCTCATTTTCATAGGAAATGTCATACCAAGACTTTTAAAATTCTTTACTTTTTGTAACCATTTGTTAACCGTAACGATTTTACATCTCACTGGGTCTTGTCCTAAAATGTCATCAGTTTAGATTCTTCGGGTGACATTTCCATTCCAAAATTTTGCTATGTTTGTCTGTTTATTACTTTGCTATAATCTGCACTCTTATTCATAATAAACTATTTACTGCCTGCAAATTCTTCTCTGCTCTATCTCGTTTCCGAAAATTTTAATAATACGTTTTCAGCGCCCTTCCTCGTCAAACATTGCAGGCGCTAATACCCACGAATTTTCAGTTTACTCGAGTGGGTCGTTGCGTTTGGGAATACTTCTATCAGGCTGGAAGATAAAAGAATTGCATTGTAAATAAGTTAATTAGTAAAATACTAAGAAAGTTTTAAGTGGTTGTCATAACATTGCTTTCCAACAACTTAATCTTCTCCAAACTTGGGCCACGTTTTGTGGTTAATTTATGGTTTTATTAAATCTGTACATCGAAGAAATGAGAAAGACGATCGGTGAATTAAAATTAGGAATTAGAAAGAAAAGATCGTGGCCTAATCGACGTACTTTCTCGTCGTTTTCCTGGAGGGACTGAGGAAAATAACATAAACTATGTGGCAGAATAGGCGATAATACAGTGAGAAGTGGAACCGGGCATCTCCAAGATACAAGTATCTTCATTAACCCTTCAGTCTTAACATCACTATAAAATGTGTACAAATTCCGCAAATTTTTGGAGGAATATAGAACCAGGAACAGAGGAATATCCTACATGAAATAAGGAAACGGAAGACTAACTGGATTGGTCACATTTTGCGTAGAAACTGCCTTCTACAACGGGTTATTAAAGGAAAGATAAAAGGAGGTATAGAAGTGACAGGAAGACGAGGAAGAAAACGTAGGAAGCTACTGGATGACCTTAAGGAAA
>Ga0123355_10013870_pt1 | contig 12564 bp, 7 predicted proteins | sample TergutEmb28metaG_3_FD_89872 | JGI IMG/M metagenome (GOLD analysis project Ga0123355, IMG submission 89872) | Embiratermes neotenicus P1 segment gut microbial communities from Petit-Saut dam, French Guiana - Emb289 P1 | ecosystem: Host-associated > Arthropoda: Insects > Digestive system > Gut ...
CATCTAACCGCCTACCCCACCATATTTTTTTTTGCGGGGCGGGGGGGGGGGGGGGGGATGCGGCATCTCTCCCTGAAGAAGGGCAAAGACGCCACATAAAATTAGCAGAGAAACGCCGCACTTAATAATTCCAAATCATTTTGAAGACATTATGCACATACATTACATAATATTAAGATTTATCCGTTCTATTGCTCAATCTTCCAAGTACACTGAATGGTTGTTTTTAAACTGATGATAAAACCATAAAAATCTTCGTTCAATTTCAGAAACTGTGAGCAGTAGGTTTGGCCCTACACAGACAGTTTGTGCCAATGCATACAGACTTAATAGAGAATTGGGAATTTCAAATAATTTCAGTGATGAAACGGAAAGTGCAGGTAATGAGTGCTGAAAATCTGTCTTAACTTGAGCTCTTAGAATAAACCGGAACATTTTTGGAACCTTTTTTAACATTCTGGAGAAAGCAGCGCCTTACAATAGCTTTTCTGTCACACTTGGAAACATTTTAAACGTTGATGAACACGGCATAAAAATAATCAACAAACCTGATTCTGTAATAACAGAAAAGTTGTCTAAAAATACCCATGTCTTGACATCAGGGGAAAAGACTGAGAATATTACAGTGACAACATGCTATAAGCCTCAGGTAAATTTCTGTCCACTGTTCTGATATCCAAGGGCGTTAACGAGAAAGAGAACTTCGGTGATGGCTTAATCCCAAGGTCAGATTTTTACATGAACTCTGAATCGTCGTACGTTGGCACGGACTCATTCATCAAGTAGTTCACAGAAAATTTCCTCAAAAACGAGGTTTCGGCCAAAGTCATTCTACTTTTAGATGGTCACAGAGCATATTGTAGCTCCACCTTACTATTTGAGACTGTTGTTAAAAATAACGTTAATATCATTCATCTACGGAGTCACTTTTCTCGTACCTTACACGTTTCAGATAAGAGCTTTTGTTGGCCTTTTAAGAGATATTTCCAAAACGAAGCAGTAACTCTTAAAATCGTCCGATATCTCGTGGCGTTACTCATTTGGTTTGCTTGGAGTAATGTTGCTTCCGTTCGTGTTGGTGTAAGTACTTTTAGGTCAACTGCCAGAGTGCCTGAATATATGTTCTCCATTTCTGATACCAGCGAAACTATAATTTTTATGGATACAGCACCTCCCAATATGGTCATTCTTTGTGTAACCTCTATTACAGTAATCACCTCTCAAAATCGCCTACCTTTTTCACCAGAAACTCATTAACTACTTAGAGTACTATACTTCATTCTGACAATTCACCGGAAGAAATTACTGCCTCCAGAGTTTTGAATAAGATCAGTCCAATATGGGAAATACCGACAAGATATTCAATTTAAAAAAAAAAACAACTTTTTTCCTCAATGAATAACTTAATAATACCGAGGAAAAACGAAAAAACAAAGAGGAAATGAAGTCACAGAGCAGAGAAATCGAAAGTGTAGAAAGCCCCAACACGTCAGTTATACAAGATCAGAAAATGCAGAAAAGAAATCTATGAAAACAGATATTCCTATTCAAGAGACTGCTGAAGATTCTGAAAGGAACTCTGTGAGTGCTGGGATAAACTGCGTGCAAACAGCCAAGGAAGGTGACTAGATCGAATGTGTGAGCTGCAGAAAATGTCTGCACAAGTTCTGTTCTCCATACTAAGATACATGCGTCGACTGCGGTAGAAAGTTACCGCGAGCGATAAGTGGCACATTCAGAAGATCTAGAAAATACTGTTCATTGCAACTTAGACTCTTGAGTTCAGTTGGTTCAAATATTGTGTACTTCTGATATATTTTCTATTTTAGTGTTGATGTTGCTTCATTATTTTGAATAAAGTTCAGCAGTTTTCGTTTACGTCTTGTTTCTTGAATTCACAGGGTGTTTTCAAAGCGCGGCATCTCTCCCAGCGTAGCGGCATCCATTCCTGGTAAAAAGCGGCGTCTCTATAGGCATGTCCGGGAGAGAAGCCACAAAAACAACCTTTTCGTCTTATATCTCGGAGGCTTTCATTTCCGCAAATAATTTGCATACAGTTTACTGAAGTAGAAACTCTACTTACAGGGTCTCTGAATTTTCAATTGCTTTAACAGTTTTCTTATTGAGTTAGTAGCGAAAGTTGCAAAAAGTGTGGCGTCTCTTTCGAAATTACCTAATGCACATGTAAATATTTGTTAACTTTCATTATGTTCCTGTCGTGCCACAGCTCTATACTCTTCCCAAAATGAGTTTTCTAAAGACCGCGACTTAGTGTTTCCTCTTCCAAAATTCAGCATCTTGCTTTTCCCTTTGGTTAACTAATAGTTGCTAACATCTTCTTCCACGTCTTCTCTTTCCTTATCTCTATTGTTTCTTCAACAGTGTGTTTTATGAAGTAATTAATACGCAAGATGTGACCAATCCAGTAAGCCTTCTTTCCTTCTATTATATGTAGAATTTTCCTTTCCTCCTCAAGTCCTTATAATACTCTTCGTTTTTACAATATCGGTCTGAATTATTTCTTCAATCCTTCACCAAGTCCCCATTTCAGAACTTCAAGGTTTTTCGTAACTATTTTCCGAAGTCTTTAGATTTCAGCACAATAAGAACCGATGCCACAAATGCATCGTTGCTGAAGTTTCTTCCTTAGATCTAAGTTAAATTAGCTGGTCAAAGGAGACTTCTTCTTGTTGAATTCCGCTTGTATCATGGAAATCCTGGATTTAACTTTACATGTGCAATAATCGTTGTCATCAGTACATTTTTATATACATAATAAATTTCGTATATCGCCTCACATACGTGATGGAATGTTCACACGGAACACCTTCTCCGATTTTATTTTCTTTATAAATTAATCTAAAGAATCCGCCGCAGCAAACTTTATTCGTAAAGTTAAAATTTTTCATGGACTTGAGTATGAATGTTACAAAATTCTGAGGTGTTTGGGTGTGTAATGTGCTAGAGGAAAGAGCAGCAAGTTAACATTCAAACCTTTGTACCCTTTCACCGAACAAAATGGCCTCACAATCCATGGAAACTAAATCGTGATAAGCTGAATAGCTTCGCGTGAGTTCATTCACTTAATGAATTTACTACTACTGTTACTACTACTACTACTAATAATAATAATCTTACATACATTTTAATATTATTGTAATTACTCCTACAAGGAGCCGGGCTTATTCATTATATACACTAGGCTACAAAATGGACGATCGAAAAAAGGTGTTCCGATTTCTTACAGGACCAGAAAAATTTTTGTACTTCAAATCGTCCACACTAGCTCTGTGGCTTCACCATCCTGCTACTCGATGGATAAAAGCGGCAAGGATATAAGGCGTACCACTGGTCACCAACAAGTGCCGATGTTGCAGACGAGTGGAACCATATATCCACTCTTCTAAGCCATAACTTCACTCCTGCTCAAAGCCTTCACGGTGTGTACGAAAAAAAAAATTAACTTCACTTCCCTTCTGAGTTTTAATTATAAATAACCAATTGCGTAATAGACTGGTATTTCTGTTTTTATGTTGAACATATTTCGGCCGTACCGTTAAGTCTTTAATACCTTAATATTTTGGTGTAGTTACACTTCACTCAAAAAGTTTCTCGCATTCCGACACTAACAATTTGCGCGTATATCAGTTTTAAACTTCACAGTTGTTTAGCCGCTTAGGTTCATATTTTAAGCTCCTTGTGTGTGTTGAACACATGTAGCTCGTTTCACTTGCAGTCTATGTTGCAATGTTGCAATTCTGTCACATATTTTTATTTCTCTACTTCTACTGTTTTTCTATTACCGTTATGTACAAGAATCTCTTTACTTTATTTTTAACTGACTTGTGGGCATTACACGCAAGTATTACACAAAGAGAACAGGAACCACAAATGTCAGAATACAGTAAAATATTTGAACCTGTGAAGGATGGAGTAAGCGATATAGGGTGTAGGATGACGCACAGAGCTTGGGTAGCTTTATGGGCAGAGAGAATATGCCAAACATTGCACGCGTGGGAAATAGTGGACCGAATCACGGCAAAGGTGAGAGTTCATTCTCTCATCTGAAACGTCCAAGCTGGTTCTCTGGACCACTCTAACTAATATTCAGTTGATATCGGGGATTCGTGTTAAGGGATAAGGTTGCCGGAATAAGAAACTAACCGCTCACTTCCATCTGGTTCTGAGGTTAAAACTCCGCAGAGCTCTACGTAAACTCAGCCGTGTGCCTCCAGGTTGTGTAGTTGGGAAACGGTTACTTTTACAGTAATGTGGTGCACTTACCTGTTTATAGAGACCACTTAACAATACATAGGGTACTGAAATCTAGGAGGATACCAACAGGCTGGACCAGCTTCTTTGATGTGACTGCCAATGAATACAGAATTTTGGTAAGGAACTTCTCAGAGAATCTCTACTTTGGAGAAAGTAAATGGAAGAATATATGTTTAGGTACCATCAAGAAAGACTTAGAGGATAGGGTCTGGATGTCTGAGATGGATGGTACTGGATATATTATGCCTATATCTGCCTTTTTCTACTTAACAACACCGATATTCGCCTGCCGAAGGATAAGTGGCTGTAGACGCCTCTGAGCAGGCCTCCAGTGCGCCATTTTGTTTGTTTTTTTTCACAATACCGTCAATTTATGTAAATTATATAGCGTTGGAAATATGTTGATGACTGAGAATGTAACATTAGTTGAAATGCATTAATATTGAAAGAACGAAGTATAAACTCGGAGAAAAATATGTCTCTCAAGTCCACTTTTTGAATCCGGCCCTCGGCAGTGAGTGGCCTGTTTTATAGCACGATACTGTGTTGGGTCTCGTCGGAATAGTTGCTTCTGAACCTATTCAAATATTTGATTACGTTAAATAAAATAATATATAAATAAATTCAGTCCCTCTTATTAACACGCAAAAACATTATAATAATTAAACAAACACATAGTTTTCTAATAGGTTATGACATTTTTACCGCTTGTACCAAGATTACTTTACCCTTTGTCTGAGGAACCATTAACACAGGCGTGCATAGAGCGAGTTCCAGAAATTGTATATACGTTAGGCTTTATCTAATATAGTATTGGCATAAAGAGTACAAAATATTTGCTGAAAGCAGGAGTGTTTGCTTCCCTGTATGTCGATATTTTATTTACGGAAGATTGGTGACTTATAAACAGCTTTAATGAGATGTCATAAATATCTTCATAGTGAGAGACTAGTTGTCACTTTTAAACATAATATGTTTGTTGTCAACCGGTCAGGGCTCGGTGAAATCAGACCTAGTTCATCGGTCTAAATACTAGCCTTGCGTTCATTTTCTTTTAGATTGTAAATCTATTTAGGAAAGTGTTATATAGTCAATCTATCACAACAGACATATATATATATATATTTCCTGTAAGTACAGTATGTTTAGAGGAAATTAATTTCCTGCAAATACGTTTATTCGCCATTCCTGAAGAAGAATCTTACGACCGAAAAAATGTTATGTATATTTATAATATACACCTAGTAATTGTGTTGTGTTTGGCGGATTGTATAATAACGTCCTCCAGAGTGGCATGGCTGGATTTAAAAAAAAAATTCTAACTATTCCCTTGACACTGGCTTAAATGTATGATTTTATTTTTAAAGACAAGTAATATTGATGCTGTTTTTCTTTTTTAGATTATGTAACCTCGTAGTCTGATAGGTGTTCAAAAATTTTGAATTCAAGTGCGTTCTCCATCTTCGGAGTATAAATAATTAAGATGGAGGAACCTGATTACTCCGAAAGGTTGGTATCATTCTACCGGCCTAACCAGAGTCATAACGTCATAGCATCATAACGTCTTAACGTCATAACGTCATAACGTAAACTACACAACTGCCTCAGTGGTTGAAAAGAAAATTGAAGGCGGTAAGTTGAGGACAGTTAGTGAGTATTAAACCTAAATATATTCTTAGCTAAAATCTGCTGAGCAGCAGTTCAGTAGGATAGCAGTCGCATACATTCCTAAGGTATGAAGTGAGACACTAGTTAAAGGAAGGGAAGAATTCTAGATTTTAAGCTTTCGCCGTGTAGTAGTAATGATGAATTGTCTTCTGGGTATTTCCCCGGCGCCTGAGTGTTAAAGACCGACGTTTCGGAATACTGTACCCGTTCCATGTTCAGCAGGTGCTGCAATGTGAGCAGCACCTGCTGAATATGGAACCGATACAGTGTTCCGAAACGTCGGTTTTTACTACTCAGACGCCGGGGAAATACCCAGAAGACAATTCATCAAGGGAAGAATTGTTTTATACTGGTCTGATAGTAATGACTTTACATTTTTACACCACTAAAACAGAATGGTTACCATATTTACTATTTTGGGCACCTTTGTAAACGCTGCCTCTGCCGACCTACTACATGTTCCTTACAATAATCTGCATTAATCAGCTGGTATTTATAGAATTCACGCAGTGTTCAGTTGTCAGGTACAGACCGTACTTTAGAATTTCTCTTGCGACTCACCCCAGCCTTGAAATACCTAACTGACCTGTTTCTATGGCGATATTCCTTCGGTTGAAGAAATCCAACAAGAAGAACTGACGGTCTCAAACCAACACTTATTTGCTCACGTTTGAAAAATCTTGCTTCCCAGATAGTATGATCCGTACCAGAGGCTGCAACTACAGTTTTACGTACTCCTGATGATAGGTGCGATGGACGCCCTAAATGTGTACAGTAATTTAGCAGTAAATAAATATCTGCATACTGTTGCATCTTGTTGGATTTCTTCAACCTAGAATTACGATGCACGGAACTACAAATATAAAAAAATATATTCTTTCACTTGCAACGCAATGTTTCGTGTGAAATAAGGCTGTCGCAGTGTCAAGTCGAGCATAGACATGGTCGGAATATAGGAATGCTAATTGAATCGGAGATTATACTAAAATTTGTTATTGGCAGTGGGTTGTAATGGCTCTGAGTGTGGTGTTCAAGACGATTGAAGTAGGACAGTTATTGTGTTCAGTGAAATGTAAATGATTGTATACCAGATGATCGTTGTTTATTTAAAATCATCCCTCCAGCTCTTACTTTAGATTAAATGATGTGAATTGTCTACTAACTTATACTGAGAATAGCGATGTCGTGTTTCAGCCACGAATCTCTTACCTCTTGGATACAAGACAATGACAAACACATATACTGCTTGAGCTGATGTTCTCAGTAGCGCTACATTTTATGTTGTAATAACACGTGCTGCATTACATACACCTTCCCCCACCCGTGGCGTTGCGGCCCAAAGCGGGGCCAGGGTCTCCTCACTCTTGAGGCTTCTAGATCAAACAGAACGACACACCACAGGTGGGACTCCTCTGGACGAATAATCAGCTGGTCACAGTTTCTTCTACCTGACAACACACCACACTAACAACAGACAAACATCCATGCCTCCTGCCGGATTCGAACCCACAATCTCGGCAGGCGAGCTGCCGCAGACCTACGCCTTAGACCAGGCGGCGGCTATGATCGCCTGCAGCAATATGTGGGTTAGTACAATTTGGAAAATGTCGAGGTTGAAATTAATTCACATCAATTCTACGTAACCCTATTCATTCCTCATAATGTCTGTTTATTGAATCAAAAATCTTGTGTTATACTACAAGGAAAGCAATAATTTTGTGTCTTACTTTCTTTTAAAACTCCATTTCGTTGATACATAGCTTAAAATACAATTGTAAATAAGGAAATAATTTGATTTCTTTAAATCTTTCCTTTCACTTTTTATAGGAGAGTCTGTTCAGAAACAAAATGACATTACACTGAAGACGAACGTAGCGATTCTTAATTACACACAATAAATATACTTATTGTGCTTTTTGTCTGGAGCCAAACAAAAAAATTCTGTAACCATAAGGTTACAAACGCTTAGTTGACGAGACAAGCAGCGTAAGATTTATCCCAAATATCCAAGGAAGTTATAATAATTGACATCTCTGCAGGCTTTACATAATATATACAAGAAAAACTGCATCTGATTTTATTCAGGTGTAAAGCATTTTATGCTCTTATTGTACGAAGTGCGGATCTCAGTGGCCGCGCTGTCTATTCTGCCGCTCAGTTGTTGGGACTGCGGGCTCGAATCCCGCTGGGCATGGATATTTCTCTCTCTTGTGAATCTCTTGTGTTGTTAGGTAAGGGCCTCTGCGTCGCTGATCACTTGTTCAGAACAGTCCTACCGAATGTGGTGTATCTGAGTGTGATCTTCAAATCTCGACAATGAGGAAGCCCCGGCCCAATAGGGGCTGTCGAGGCATAGAAAAAAATTATTCAATAGATCGATATGCATGAAGTGGTTTACTTGTGGTCTCCGAGATCGCTTGATCTCTGTGATGCCAAATGTAACTGTTGAGCCCTTTGAAGTGCATAGTGGAACGGAAAGAGACACAACGCAAGAGGAGCTTTGCCTTTAACTGAATCGGCTGCAGCAACAACAGGACACATGTCTGGCATTTTTCATTGTAGCGGGAATTCTTGACGTGAGAGAACTAATTAATACATTGAAACAAAGGGAAACAATGTCAGAAAGCTCCGTGAACGTTTGTCGACTGTTAGGTTGTTTTTTCATTGATAAAAATAATAATTAAATGCTCTTCTAAAATGTGGGGTCTCATTTTTTATAATTCATCCTCTTCTCATTATCAAATCCACTAGTAACCTACGCCTATCAGAAATTTTTACTCTATTTTAACAGTTTAACATAGTACTTGCGTGTATTTTGTAAGATTACGGCTCAACTTATCTAGTGGGGATTTCTAAATAAAATTTATCCAAAAAAGGAGCTTGATCGCAAATACCACATTTGTTCGACATTTATTAAGTAGTCCTAAAAATTACACATTTGGATGGATAGAAAAACATGACAGACACTACAGCCACAATAAATATAACGAACCGGTTATTATTAGTTTCTGGAAGGGAATCAATTCTGTAATTTCAATGTTCATATGCAGAAAGCGTTGTTTAGTAGTGGTTACTGCAAAATATTTAATGTGTTCACGTTTATCACAGGAAGCCTAATGATTTCACTACGAAGAATGATGTAGTCGTAGAACAGGAACGCGGAAAAGCGGAAAGTTTGAGAAGGGTGAAGGGAAGAGATTAAGAGGCGGATATTGCCTTTCGTTCTGTTAGACAGCTAATTAGAGGCGATCTATAATTCCGTGTACTAACCCGCCCGTCATTAAAGATATGAGCCCCCTAAACTAAATTTGAATAAACTGAGCAAAGAGAAATATTATTTTGTTACTAAGTGATATTCTACCTTTATCCAGTTATATAGGTTCCAAGAACGTCAATAAAAGTTTAGTGAACCACAATTACCACCGAAACAGTATCTGCAAGATATAATGCAATATTGGAGGTTATCCCAACGATACTGATGAGAGTCACGTCTTAGGTAGTGTCAATTGGTAAACAGTCACCGATTTTGGAGAATATTTCTGCCTCCAGGAAGAGAAAACTACTTTTATAGCGAAGATGGAATCAACGAGTGCCGAAGAGATGTCAGAAAAGTTTTACCGAACAATACTTATTCCCATTCGAGAAGTCTTCAATGCACAGGCTCTGATATATTTCTACAGCTAATTATGACATCGAGCAATTACAATTGAACGTTCATTTCCACAGCAGGTCATTTCTTTTTTAGTTCCCGGTTGACTACTGCAAAGCACTACGCAGTATTTTTAAACGCCTGTATCGAATTCTTTGTCAGTTTCAAAGACAAAAGAAAACGTAATGTAATTTCAGACTCATAACTTAACACAGGAATGATATTCTAGTTTGCAATCAGATCTCAAGGCATTATGGGCGGTTTACTGCAACAAAAATTTGCATATTAAGGACCTAACTCTTTTTATCATATAGTAACCAAAACATAAGGGTTTTGAAACACGGGACAACTATGTGTTCAGGCAGGTGTACAAGCAAAATTGGAAATATGTGACGTGGTCAAATATCCACAGCTTTATATTTAAAATTTATAGTTTAGAATTCAATAGAAGTTATTAAAATAAATGTTTCCAACAGAAGTAGCACATAACAAATATAAAATATCATTTCACACACGGCAGATCCTGTGTCACGCGGAAGGATACTTGAGAAATGCTTACAAATTTTAGTCGGAAAAGCTAAAGGGACAAGATTCATAGGAATTCCTTGACATAAAGTTATTCCGGGAGAGATGCCAATATTCTAGAAAAAATGTCTGTGTATCAATTCAGAGTTTAAATATTGGTATTGTAAAGGTAAATAAGTCCCGTTACAGGCCTGGAGTGACCCAGAGGGTTCCAGGAAGTTACCATTCCCAGATTTCATGACAACGGCACAGGATGTTGGTAAGGTTGTCAGTCTTATGCACCGGCAGCCTTTACCCCTAGGAAATGCTCCTGGTACTCATTTCTGTTAGAGGCTGAGTCGAGCCCAGAACCATTGTGCGATCGGATGTATTTAATATCAATGAAAATTTCCAATGACACCAGCTGGGATCGAACCAGCGATCTTCCGATTTGTGGCACAACACCTTAACCACTGTGCCACCGCTTATTGGTATTGTGGTCAGGTATATTTCTACTGCATCTAGTATTTACGTATGGAAGAGTATGGGGTCTGTCCCCAAGTGTTTGGAGCTATTTACCACATCCCTAGGGCCAGACGCAGAAAGTCATGAGAAACCAACACATAAGTTCATATTCTTTCAAATAATTTGTCAAATAAATTATGCAAGCCCAGCTTTGTCTTAGTGTCAGAAGTTCGAAATACAGAATGTGTGACGTTTCTACCACCGTGGCAAATCACCCGGAAACAAGCACACGATAAAAAAATTATATATAATTGTCTAAAGTATTACACCAGTCTTAATGAAATAAACCAATAGAGTGCCTCACTTTAGATTCGGCCATAAAGGTGTTCTGCGCGAAGTGCTTTGAAATTCTGTTCCATCTACACAACTTTTCTAGAGAAAACGCCACCCATATCTATACGGCATACATATATCTGATGGGGTGAAACCTACATAAAGTTAATGCTAAGCCCGATAACTTATCCTCAAAAATCATACAGATGTCGCAAACAAATTTAATGAAGGTGGCGACACGCAAAATGATGATGTAAAACCCGACGAAAGAAGCACCCACACTGAACTAGGTTTATCAAAAATTGTGAATGTCAAACAGAAACGAACTACAAAGAAGTGGTTTTATTTTCAACGGTGAAATACGTGCGCAGCTTCCTTCTAAGTGCCAGAAAGTCGTAGTAAACTAGTACGAGGGTGAATCAAAAAGTAAAGGCAATTTTTAAATTACGCGGTAACCGGGACAGAGAAGAGCTGCCGCATTGCGAGTATTGACAATGCCTGTTGAAGAGTTCAGCTATGTGCAGTCCAGCGTCCTACCTTCAGTCGAGTGGCAGCAACGAGGGCGAAAACATGGACGCTCCTTTGCAAGATTGCGCCATCTAAGAACAACCTAGCGTAGTGCGGTTTCTTTGGGCAGAAGAAATGAAACCTGTGGAAATTCACCGTCGTATGTTGGCTCCGTATGGACAGAACACCATGAGTCAACGAAAGTTTTATGAGTGGGTGGAAATGTTTAAATCCGGTCGAACACGTGTTACTGATGAAGGTCGTTCCGGTCGGCCATCAACATCGCGCAGCCGAAAAGCTTCTTCTCCGCAGGAGTAGAGAAACTAGTTGAATGATATAACAAATGCATTGTATTGCAAGGGGACTATGTAGAAAAATCATATGTAAAATTGCTCACATTTACTTCTATTAAAGCCGTTAAATATATTTTGCCTTTACTTTTTGATTCTCTCTCGTTTAAAGTGTATCGGCTTGCGTGCCGTGGCAACTTTCTAAGAATGACTCTAGATGGAATTAAAATATTAAAATAAGCCTTAAATAAATAAGGTGTAAGGATGTGAATTTATCTGAATCTGTGTATAGTTCATTGGTGGATTCATGTAAACACGATTGTGGTATATCACTTTCCATCATACGTGAGAAATTAATTTGCTCATATAAGCCACTATTATCATGTTAATGGCTACTCAGTGAACTTAGTTGTTAATTAGTAACTTCCAGCAAATTGATTCCAATATATTTCATTTCATTTAATAATACTGCTTAAATTACGAGATCTGTAGTAATAATAATAATAATAATAATACTTTCAAAACCTCTATTCTTTACACAGGTTAGAGTCCTAAAGAAAAGTATTAATTTTTACTTACAATTTATTTAGACACCTTTTGATTATATCATTAGTTGATCGAATAAGAGGATTAGCAGTGAATAATTAATTGCAAGGGGTAAGGAAGGAAGCACTCATACATAAGTGAAACTTGGGTGGGGGAATGCCCTTTCAATAATTTTTCTACCTCAGAAGATTTGTTTTGCTATTGTGTTGAAGGGGGGGGGGGGGGCAATTTTAAAAAAAAAATTAAGGGTGGGTGGGGAAGGGGGTGTACGTAATTAAAGGAAGTTTTCTTCGGGCACTGAAAAATGCCCCTACACCAATAAAAACA
>Ga0123355_10013871_pt1 | contig 12563 bp, 9 predicted proteins | sample TergutEmb28metaG_3_FD_89872 | JGI IMG/M metagenome (GOLD analysis project Ga0123355, IMG submission 89872) | Embiratermes neotenicus P1 segment gut microbial communities from Petit-Saut dam, French Guiana - Emb289 P1 | ecosystem: Host-associated > Arthropoda: Insects > Digestive system > Gut ...
AGGAAGCGGAAAAGAAGTTAAAATACAAGAGTTTATGTATAGAGATACAACGAATGTGGAACCTGAAATGTACGATTGTACCAGTAAAAATTGGAGCCACTGGAATAGTAACAAGAAGCTTAAGGAAAAATTTGGAAAATGTACCAGGAAAACATTCGATAGATTCACTACAAAAGTCAGCTATACTTGGAACATCACACGTAATACGGAAAGTACTGCAGTGTGAAGCTTGAGCCTGAGCAGTGGGGATCACCGCTGGTTCAAGAGAAGTACCGGGAAGAAAAGGCCTGTGACAAGAGACATCCACATCGTATAATAATAATAATAATAATAATAATAATAATAATAATAATAATAATAATATAGAATTAAATGCGCATAAGTGTATGATAAAACCGCGTACCGTTACACTTAATTTTCTACAGTGAATTTTGTGTTTATATAATATCGCAAATCACATGTTATATTCCTGGTAAATTATAGTAAAACCGGGTGTGTTTATGTTGTTTTGCGGAAACGTAAAGTTGACTCACACCCTGTTAGATAAATGAATTCGTACAGCAGTCTCAAGCGGTCCCTTTTACTGTTTACATCACTTATCTAACTCTACCTACATATTCACAAAACCACATAAACACGCCCAATTTTATTGTATTTTCACAGGACTACGAACATGAAATGTATGGTGTTTTATAACCACAAAATTCACTAAAGGAAATTAAGTGCAACATTAAGTGGTTTTATCACATATTTTTGTAAAACTAATTGTATATTAAGTGTAATCTTGTTGTGAGATGCCCTGATGATGGTTACAAGAGTCACCGAAAATATTGATGAAAAAACTGATATGCAGCTGAACATGCTTATAAAAGTACAGTTGTTGGTTTGGTCATGTGGGTGTGTAACAGTCTTTAATAAAGATGTGAGTTCCAAGTCCGTACCTGGAACACGTAAGTTTATGAAACTGCTGTTTGACAGACTCAAGCCGAAATTTACTCATTTCGCCAATGGAACAGGCAGGCTTCTTAAGGCATCGCTTCTACATCAACACAAGTGCAAAATATATAAGCGATTTGTTTCCAAACCAAGCATCTTACATTTGTTTCTGATGGTGATGGTATTTCCACCTATTTGTGTCCTTATGCTGACCGACTTTCAACCGGTAAACTACAGTGCGGCCACAGGATGAGGTCCGATGGAAGGATACACTTCTATATCTCCCACAATCCGTTATGCTTTCATCCCCAGCCTCCTTCCCTACATCCCCTCCAGCCATTATATTCACACGCATTACGGGCGTGATCACCACAAATGCACATTCGTTAGCGACAAGCTCTTTGGGCTCGTTTAAACACGCCTGATAAAGTTGGAGCGGAATACACGTTAGGCAGAGAGATGGCAGACTTGAAACAACCAACCGACGCTCCACGTCATTCACACGTAACATTCACAAGCGAACCACGACATATGGACTTGGTGCAACAACAGTAGGAAAAGTATGCCTCGCCTTGGAATACATCGAAGCTGATGGTAGTGTCAGTGTCTAAATATTAGAGGACGAAGAATATTGCAGACTGTACTACAAGAAACGGAATGCGTCTTTTACACCACTCTACTGTCAACCTCAAATCCATGTGGTGTGCGTTTTTATATGCGAAACCCTGGACACCACCTACAATTCATGAAAGGTCAATACTACTGTCCTCGGCTATACTTGGTTTACTTCATGGTATTCGGATTATGAGCTGCAGCGGTGAATGGATGAATCATAAAAAAATGAAATGAAAGGGATATGAAAGGAAGCGTTGTTGACTTAATGAAGAGAACTGTCTCGACACATATCTGTAGTAACCAAGCGAAAGTGTAAAGCCTCCAGATTACGATATAAAACGGGCGCTGCCCACTTCACTGCGATTCGACAAAAACAAATGTAAATATGTAGAATCTGATGTATGTTTGTCGGTGCATCGTTGCATGTGCGTAGAGAAGAAAGCCAACTAGATGCTACTGAATGCTTTATTGCACTTGTAATCTTCTCAACATGTTTCGGGCACTTGTCTACCCATCATCAGGAGCTCTAGACTATACTTGTGTTATTGCCGCATATGGTGTGTAATGCCTTGGTTGCTGGTGGTCGGCGGTCAGGTGCAGAGCAGCAGGCTATGCGTCCGGGATGAGGAAAGCTGCTCGAGCTTATTATTATTATTATTATTATTATTAATGGAATTGGTGGTGGTGGTGATGGTGGTAGTAGTAGTAGTAGTAGTAGTAGTAGTAGTAGTAGTAGTAGTAGTAGTAGTAGTGGTAGTAGTAGTTGTTGTTATTGTAGAGAATTTATTAAGAAACTAGGTGATATATTTATCTCCCAGTTTCTTAATAAAATGCTCGTGTTGTACTCTTCTGTATTATTGCTAATGTCGCCTATAAAGTTATCTACATATTTAGGAACAAACTATCTCACTCAGTTATCTCTTATTTCACTACACTTATATTAGTGATGTTATTTACTACCTGGTGTGACATGCTCATCTGCTTTCTTTTCCACGTATTTTCTTTTATAGATTTTCATCGTATGCAATTTTCTGACGTTCCTGGTGCTGACTCTGTGAATATAATGCCAGAAGAAAAGAATTGAATTGAATTACTACTACATCTACTACTACTACTGCTACTGCTGCTACTACTACTACTACTACTACTACTACTACTACTAATGCCACTACCAACACCACCGCCGCTGCTACCAGTGCACGCTACAAATATTTCTGCATAAACAGAACCGGCTGGTCAATAAAGAATCAAAATAAAACGAAATTTTGGGTCAATGACGCGACAAATGCAGCTGGGTTTACTGACACGCACTGCGTCACCCAGTTTCCTGCTCGGTAGTTAGGTACTGCAGATACTGTTCTACTGAGAGGGTGGAGTCACAACTATCGGCAACTGTTTGTCACAAATTCATATTCTTATTTTTAAATAGCCTACAAAATGTGATCATTCCCTGCAGATCTGTCCCACACTTCTTGAAAAGTTTCAGCTTTATTAGACAAAGTAATACACTCTGATGAATTAAATTAAACACGCGCTATATATGTTTATATAGGCTCATTAAAACAGGCAGTATGATAACCATTGCCTCTGTCGCCATTATTATAACATTCACTGCTTAATCCAAACTTTTCACTGAATGGACCATCAACACCGTAAGGACATTCCGAATTCGAGAGAAGCGCGGTTGTTAGGAAGATAATGGAGGGAACGGGCCGGGCCAGGCTGTAATTTTAGCATCGCGCGCTGTAGGGGCAGGCTGCAACCTATTTCCAGTAGCAGTCCGACCCGGGCCTGGGGGGAGGGAGGTACAGTATTCGGATTAAAACAAGAGGGAAAGAAAGATGAAAAACAGGAGAAAGCAAACACATGGGAAAAAAAAGGAAGAAAAAATAAGAAAATACGAAAGAAATAAAAATGAGGAAGGAGTATAGGAAGCGAAAAGAGAGCAAAACAGAGGTGGCCTTGCACATTAGACAGGCCCGCAATGCGCGTTTGCCAGCACAGCGCCTTGCTGCGGCAGCATACTGCCATGTGGCCTACTTCTGCATTATGTTGAGGCTCCAGTGTATCATAGTTCAAAATTCAAATGTTTGTTTGGGGCTGCTGTGATAATACAGTGCTGGCACTACTGAGGTCCCACCTAGTTGGTCTTGTTCTAAATTTAATGTATGCAATGTACGCGGCGTTGCCAACTCTGCCATCATAACCTTCTTCAGTTCACGCTCCTAGCTGATGTTTTATTTCACCCCACATAACGAATTCAAATGTCGCTGCTGTCTGTACAGTTGTCAACCAAGCACCTTAATAGGTGGACTGAGACTGGCAGGTTGCGGCAATAAAGTGTATCGAAGGATATATGGATCAAAAAAGCATTAATAAACAGGTAATGGAGGGAAAATTGCACAACATGAAGCCCCAGGTAGCGTTGTTAAGACGATTAATATTTTAATGAAGACAATTAACCTAATTTCACAAGTCTTTACATACTCAGTTCGTACCGCGTAGTAACCCATAAATCAGAAAAGAGCTGTAAACGGAAATAATTCCTGTTTACTCCAAGAATCATACAAAACACAAATAAAATCCGTGGCCAGAATTTCTGAATGTTAAACCTCGAGCCGCCCAAGGCTATAAATGAACAAGAAACATTAGTGCAGCCGAACCTGGTTATAATACTATCGGTTTATAAGACTACTCGTCTATAGCATCAGATATTCTGTGGTACCAATTGACACCTCGTCTATAGCATCAGATATTCTGTGGTACCAATTAATTTCTCGCTTGGACCAACACTCATTTATAACGACACAAAATAATCAGTCCCTTTCGTGAAGTTATAATCGAGTTCGACTGTAGTTGATTATCAGGTTATGCAAGATTTGAGATTCTAGCAGTGTTGTGGCTGATGATTCAGTTCTTCTGGCACAAGAGGCTGTGTCAGTAAATAATTGGATACCAACATTCCTAGGCAACGTAGCGTAATTTTCCAGAGACGAAACAGCTAACCTGACGAATCAAGAAGAATGACATGCCGCCAGATGTAGCACGTATGGGGGAGAGAAAAATACATACAGGGTTTCGGTGAGGAAATCTGGAGAAATGAGGCAAGACTTAGGCATAGATGGAAGGATAATATTAAAAAGGATTTTAAATGAATAGGCTGGAATTGCGTGGACAGTATTAATTTGTCCGACGATATGAACAAGCGGCGGGCTCTCGTGAAAATGGAAATATAATTAAGGCTTCTAGAGAATTCGTATAATTTACCTAAGCAGCTGAGGAACAATGAGCTTGAACAAGAATAAAAAGAACTGAGGCAGCGTAGACGAAATTTCTGAGGCCAACTACAGGATATGCCCTATGCGAATGACAAAAATAACACACGAAATAGGAGAAGGGTAAATGTATCCTACAAAATTTAAAGGAATTCTTGTGGATTACAGGCGTAAATGGAAGCAACGTTCTTTAAGAACGGAGGATATATGCATTCCCAAGACATTGTTTGAATATATTCGAAATGGCAGAAGAAATGTAGGTCGACCAAAGAAGGGACGGAGAGACCAATACCCATGCAAATGGACACGAGCCAGAATTTGGCCTATACTCGTATAATGTTGTTGATGATAACTCTGAGCTTCCCAAGAAAGATCCTCCTCTATGGAGTCAGTCAGTTAGTTACCAGCAATCTTTCAGCTACAGTAGTTACGTGACAAGTAATGGGTGGATGGTCATAAATGGTGAGTAGGTAAAAATATGACAGGAGATTATGCAGCCTAGTAAACCGTAATGTTCAATAATTGGTATGGTGCCGAGGAAAACTGCGATGATCCTTAGTGGTAGTAGTAATCTAGCAAACATACAACCAACTTGGTACTTTTAGCACATACATCTAGAGTAATGCACTTACCGTCGTGCTGTTTGGCAAAATGTACGATGAAATGCACCTGAAATTGAGCACTAAAGAGGAAGACGGAATTCCGCTTTTTTTTTTCTGGCGAACTTCAGTGGACTTAAAAATCACGTAACAGACCTTGAAGTAGTTTGAAGAGTAATATTACAATCGATTTCAGTTAAGTAAAATCTGAAGAACCTGGATTAATTTAGTTCAAAGGACGGTCGTACAGAGGGCAGTTGATGTGCTGATCATGAAATTGTGGGTTTCATGACATCAATGAATCTTTAGACCAAGCGGATAACAAGCAGCCTAATATACAAGGCCTTGTGCCAAGGCGTTGTTACAGGATGAAGCTTGCCCATTTTACGACAGCGTAGTACAAAAGTAAAAGGTATTCAGCGAAGAATGATATATAAAAAGAAGAATATAAATCGTTAGCAGCGGGATGAATGGAATGGAATGGGCCGACAGCAGATAAAGGACGAAAATATAAGACCTTACATTGGAACTCATCTCGCCATATAGACGATCGTTTTGTGTGTGTACTTTTGTTTGTTTGTTTGTTATCCTGTGGCAATAATGACCTTTAAATGGACTGGCATTCCACCCAAGGAGTTCCAATGCTTGTCTACATTTGCGGTACTCCAAAAAGAGAAGTGGCTATGACCAGAACGCAGCTCAGTGCCAGAACTGGAGACAAACAACGAATAAAGAAAAGAATGACAATACACACACAAGAGTTTAAAAAAATATATTGCAACAAAGGCTCTGATGCCGAAAATTTATTCTGACTTCGATGTACAGGCCTACACGGCACATTCACAGTAGACGGTACACGTCAGGACTCCACGTAATTACTACTGACATGTAAGAATTTGTCCCATCCTGTCATCAATGTTTGCATCCCGCTATAGACGAAATAGATGTCAAGCGCATGCAAACAGGAGTTGACGGTTTGCTTCACGTCGGCGTTCGTGGCGAATCACTTGTCATACAGGTGTCCCTTAAGAGGTCCCAACAGATGTAAACTACCGGAAACGAGACTGGGACTATAGACAGTGTGGTCCATGACATACCAGCTGCAGCGCCATAACGGTTCACAAGTCCGGTTGGCAGTATGGGGCCCAGTAATTTACACCTCTTTGGAGCCCTTATCAAGCACCTGACTGGCCAGCGAATAGTAATAGAAGCTGGCGTGATGCAAGCCGTCACCTTATGGATACAGACACTTGACATCAACATTTTCTGCGCCAGGATACAAGCCTTGTGCCACAATAGGACAAATACTTAAATGTGAATGGTCTGATGTGTACCATCTGCTACCCTTGGGCCACGTATACACATCGAGTTCAACATGAAGTTCTCGGTGTCAATGTGTTTCTACCCTTACTATTAAAAACTCTCTTGTAACACATTCATACAAGATTATTTCAGTCATTTTTCATACTCTTGACAGTGCCACAGGGAAATAAAGTACTGGGAAATCAGTAACGCTGTGATAACTTTTAGTTTCTATAGCTTCATTAATTAGCCAAGAATAACGAGAACATCAATGATATCCATATGTGATTCAGTCTGTTATCACCACTTCAGATAGAATGAGAAATTAAAGTCTCTCTAACCCTGATATTAAAGTCACACCGGAATAAATTTAATTTAACGGGACCCTCGATCGATGCAAATTCTGTTCCAAGTGTTTAAAAATTGCTACCCGCCTTATCTACCCGCTAAATATTTAAATGTTTTAGATTCTATCACTTTAATTAGAGGCGCACATGCCTCTACTTAACCTCCTAACACGTCCGCTAAACCGATAACAGCGACCGCACTGACAATTTCTTCAATATCTGAGGAACTAATTTTTTCTCAAGAAGAAATATGCTCCTTGGGATGAGTTAATAAATGGGGCAGAATATTCACTGGTTTCTGTTTTGTGTGTTTTCTGAGTAACTTCCCTGTAACATTCAAAAACCCAACATTCAAGCTACGCAGAGAGGGGTTGGTCGCCGGCATTTCGAAGGAACGTAGTGTCTCTATTTTCAGGGTACAGCAGTCCGAGGGGGCTTGGACTCCAATCTACAGCATTCAGAATACGTAAAGGAATGTCTAAGGGTTCGCTGTTGTGGTCCCAGTCAGTAACAGATGTAGCACAGATTTCTGATTATAAATGGCGCCTTCATTCCACACAGAGCATACACGCACATGTTATTTCGTTCTCCAAAGCAGAGTATGTGTTGATCTGTCGTAACAGGGATGATGCTGTTTTCCGATTTCGCAGAACAAAGTCTGGTCTATCTGTTTTGGCATATTTGTGAATGTCAGTATCCCCCTCCCCCCAAATGGCGTAAGGGCCTTTAGTGGGCCAGGGCCTACACATTATCGTGGCTTTACGGTCACACTCACACACACCACACTCCATAGGACGCCTCTATGTTTGTCACTATATCCGGTAAAATACATAAATTTTCGTCTATTCCTTTCGTGTGCTACTGAACGATACTGTCTCAGTTCCACACGAGATTTTGCATCAATGACATAAACGAAGCAGAAGGAAGCGATCTTCGTATATTTTAAGACGGAAAAGTCTGTATCAGCATTTGGTTGGAACGGATTTGAAGAACAGCTCGAAAATACGTCAACAGAGCCTGTTTTAGGATCAAGTTCAAAAACTGGGACTTCAGAAACAGAATCCAAATAGGCGAATACAAATCAGTTCGTGCAAAACTGACATGCGTGTTTTGGCCATGTAGCCCTGTTGCACTAACGTCCAGTCCACTTCTCGTTTCGCTGCATCACTGAACCATTAATCAGTTTACTCTGCAATGAACTATCAACCTGTTCCCAACTTCTCTCACTGAGCCTTCCCCTAATTTCAAGCAACATTACGTACTGCAAAAGGAGAAGACGGAAAGAAAGAGAAAAGAAAAGTAAATAAAAAACTAGCCGGTATTATGATGACGGAAGTAACTGGACAAGAAGAAAAGGTACATGCTTTTTAGAAGTGGCATAAGGGAGTGCGTTTTGTTTGTTTATTTGTTTGTTTTTGCATGTTACTTTCTATTTAATCACACTACTGATTTGCTGGATGTATGTTTCTTGCTAATACTACATGCAAGAATTAGCGCATGTACAGTATCTTGAGTCCTTACGATTTGCGTTAAAACACATGCATGGACTGCACATATGTGTACTACAGTTCCTTCGAAAGTAATCTAACAGGATCGAAACGTTAGTAATCATTTATGGTGGGTCCAGAACGTGAAGGTGCGGACCAGGATAGTTCAGTAGATGTAATGACTAGGTCACGGGCCGGAGGATTTCAGGCTCCAAAGGGTCCGTATCGGCTCTAGGGCCCACCCAGGTCATACTCAAGGGATAAACCGGGGCCCCTGTACCAGGGCGCAAAGCGGTCAGGCGGTGAAGCTCACCACTTGCCCTACCTAGATCCAAAGTTGAGAATGAGTGGAACTAAACCTCCACTTCCTCGTGTCTTCATGACATCCGCAGACACAACTTTCCTTGTTTCGCTTCACATTATTGCCTTCAGGTGAAGTGGCCTTCTAAAACGAAAGAAATTACTGAAGAATCAAAATGGTTCGCAGTTTACTGCAGTGTAGCTACACCACACTGAATGTGAGCTCCTAAACCCCAGATGGAATACGAACCCCCCGGAAAGATAAATATGTCCCCTTTCTTGAAGCATCACACCATTAAGACAGTTAGGTGCGTCGAGGTATGGACACACACACACACACACACACACATACAGACACTCCTAAACTCAGCATCTGAATGCGTCTCGGCCCCTTTGCCCTTGTGGCAAGAACCCACTGCCTATGGGTAAACGTGAGGCCCAGAAAACGACAGGACAGAGCGGTGCGACGGAAAATTCTCTGGTCTTGCGTGATTTCAGGCTCCCGCCGCCAACTAGATGAGAACTGTACTCTTCTCTGGCTTTGTAGGTAACCTAATTCCTACAACTAGCCCACACCCCAGTCACCGCATTTACTGAGATACTTATGCGCCTGTAACCATTAAATAAATGGGTGGCTGCGCCCTGTAGCGGTCCTGCGCATGCACGCAACAATTCTCCAGCAAGTCTAGGTACAATATGAACATCGGTGTTGCAGTCATGCCCAGTGTGGCCTCGCGTCACAATACAGGTCTAAAATGAAATAAGAGGATTTCACAAATAATACCGAAAAGAGAGAAAAGAGTCAATGCAGTTACGGGGTTTTCAAACAATAATACGATTCCAAAAGGAGGAAGGAAGGGGATAAACTCACAAAACATTAACAAAAAACAAGTAACAAAACGCTGTAAACATTACTCAAAATAAAGTTGTGTTAACGGTTTTCACTTATTAACTAACAAAATGCACGAAGAAAAAGAGAAGAAATGAGAATGGCAAAGAAGGAATAATAAGAGACACAGTGAAGAAAACACAGAAGGAGACCCGCCGTACAGAACTGTGACAGTTCGCACCCGGTCAGATTTCGATCCGCCAGAAGTCGATTATATCCACCTCGCGTGTACCACGTCACCACGTCACGACAGGGTCGGCGTCACACGCATGTGTCACACCAGTCAGCACCACGATTTTTCTAGTGGCCACTGTTGTCAGTGGTTAAGATCATTTCTTCACATTCAGGACTCGGTTGCAACTGAACTCTTTGAACTAAGTCTTCGCGAATGTCAACATGCTGCACAAATCTAGCTTGGAGACGTGTATTACAAAGAGGGGAGGCACCAGTTTTTGTCCATATGGGCCACGGGTGGGCCTTGCACTAAAACGTACAGAAATTTTTAACCAATCTTGAGAAAACAAACGTACTTCTGCAACGAGAAGAAACAGACAATAATAAGGAATATTTTTGTACTATTAACCCTCTAAACGCCGAGTTAAATCCCATCTGCCATCTGCTAGCATTATTCGGAGATCACCATATTCTCCACATTAGCAGGTAAAGGGTAAAATGTCGTGAGCCATACGTAATGAACATCGAAATTTTTAAGCAGCACATCCCGTTGTGTTGTATACAATAATAAAAAGAGGAAACAGTACTGCCAACACAACCGTTATTTTATTATAATTTATTTATTATTATTTACATAATGGCAATTATGTTTCGGCCTTACGCCATCTTCAGGCGAAATCATAGTCTAAAATTTATACTTCCAATAAATTGAGAGTTGTGTATGACTATACAATTTTATAATTTTACACTACATATATTGATCATATAAAACACAACCGGGATACCTCACTTGAAAAAAAAACGGATTTGTAGATCCTCTCACTGTTCAGAAACTATCACAAGTTTGCACTACAATGCGTGCATTTGTTATGTCGCAATCTCCCAGCTGGCGTAACAAGGCACGAGTTTTTGCATACTTGCACGTAACACGTAAAGATGAAATATGAAAGACACTTTCAGCTGATACGGTGCGTCTCTAACGAGCGTTGCTCAAGCGTTTTTCCGAGTCCAACATTGTGCAACTGTCAGTAGTGTTGCTAGATAAATCTTCTATGCTACAAAGCAAGATGTGTAAAGACATGAGAGTCGATTATTAACTGAACCTTGTATACCTCTCTTGCGAATGCATTATTCCTCATGCAGCTATTGTCATAAAGACAGCGTACGAAACTGCAAAACTCAAGAAAAAATTCAGTCTTTCCAGAAAGGAAAAGATGTTTCTTGTCAATTTTATGGATTTTCAGACATCAACAATTAATATATCCAAGTGATTGTTCATTCAGGGGACGTAAGAATCTTCAGAGACTTCTTTGGGTATAGACTGTTCTCCACTACAGGCCCCTTTTTACAGTAGCCCCAGCATTAAGTATGACCAACACAAACACCGACATTTATTCTGCACTTGCTGATGGTGAATTTTATGTAAGGAGGGAGGAAATTCGCGTCTAACATTGTTGATAAATGAAATCTTAACAACCTGTCAATCATTTACATACTACCTAATTACGAGGGATATATGTTCAGCCTTGGAAATATCTTTCTATCCAAACAATCCAAAGCACTGAGACCCTCAACATCACTTTTAATGGCAGCTAACTGTAGTTCCGAGTAAATATGTAATACACTGCTGTGGACAGAATTATACGTTTATTTTGCGTTTCCTGCGCCCTCAAATATTTTGTTTAAAGCTGGGTCACTTCCTTTCACAACACATCATTTCTGCATTTCCTTTTACTTTTACTGGAAGCTCACTCGACGCAGTGACATTGGTACAACTTGTTGCGGACTGGGCGGTCAGGCTATCGAATGCAGGTTAGGCCGAGATTTTCCTCCCTCGTCCAGACCGACCCTGGGGCCCACCCAGACTCCTGTAAAGTGGGTACTGGTTCTCTTTCCCGGGGGAAAGTGGCCGGTGCGTGGTGTTAACCATCCACCACCCAACTAGCGCCGAGGTTAAAGAAAGAATAGAGTTATACCTCTACTACCCTCTAGGCTTTCATAGCCTGTTCTAGGATGAACTTTACCTTTTACCGTTTGCCCACTCGTCGTGTTCTCGTTGAGCGATGCTCTGCATAGCAGCCAGTCGCACCATGCCCGCTACCTTCGTGATATGCTCCCGGTTTCTTCTAACTTCTGCTACATTGGCTCCAGCGATCTGCACTGCGGCAGACCCTCCACCCGCCACAAGATTTGCAATTTCTTTCACGATTCTCGTAAGTCGTGTACTCGTATGTCTTGTGTGACGCGCTGTTCACATACTTCTTGAAACCAGAAGGTTCTTTTGTAGACTTCTTCCAGTTGCAGCAACCGGTACTAACGCTCTGAAATGTCCTGTCGTTTTCACTGCAGCTGTACCGAACAATCTACACAAGAAATAAAACGTCGCACCAGCTTCGATACTGTATTGCGCACAGCGACGTATTCTGCACCACGATGGCTGGAAGTTTCTACTTCTCGACTCCACAATTTCGGCAGGAAACTATCTAAAACTTATTATTCTAAAATAGCCAACTTACTGCACAATATTTTTATTTTAAAAACAGTTATGTTTTAAGCAACCGTTAAAATATATTTTAATTATCAGATCTCCAACATGTTTCGGTCAGCACTGACCATCATCAGGGAGTATGTACAATACA
>Ga0123355_10013872_pt1 | contig 12563 bp, 16 predicted proteins | sample TergutEmb28metaG_3_FD_89872 | JGI IMG/M metagenome (GOLD analysis project Ga0123355, IMG submission 89872) | Embiratermes neotenicus P1 segment gut microbial communities from Petit-Saut dam, French Guiana - Emb289 P1 | ecosystem: Host-associated > Arthropoda: Insects > Digestive system > Gut ...
AGGACGTGAGGAAGTCGGATTTGCTGGCAGAGCTGACCGATGTCTTGTCAGATGGTGTTTCCCAAGATTTGTGGCTATTATCTATCGGCATTGACAATAAACCTTGGGGCCAGTACCAGCCTATGAATATAGACAGAACTGGCTTCTACACTTGCAAATAATGCCATAAAACCGAATCCCTTTGAAATCATACCACTACAGAACGCAAGGAAGGAGAACAATTGGAAGACCGAGGAAGCGTTGGCGCGAGCAGTTGTAACTGGAGACGGAACGAATCAAAGGGTCCAATCCTTGATGTTTATGATGATGAAACATTTGTCATATTTTCCACATAGCAATATGACTGGCTTTCTCTCTCTTCGCATACAATACTACCTCAGTTATCCAGATTACATTGGGATGGGCGGGTGTGCGTGTTATCCTAGGGTCCATACCACCAAAGGGAAATGGCATAGGTAGCAGGCAAAAGGTCATGTATAACTCATTAAAGTCTAATATTTTACCTAACAATATATTTATTGTTATTATTATTATTATTATTATTATTATGTGGAATTCTGTCACTATCACTTTATTATAATAACAAACAAGAGAGAACGACAGCCATGTCCTTACCGCTAAGGAGCTAAAGACCGGGTGACTTTAGTTTTTAACCTACGCCACCAGTCTCAGTGTATGGACTGACTCAGGTTTCTGCCCGGTGATCCAGACCATGATGGGGTCATGGGAATGAAAGAGATGGCTACAATTGGTCCAAAATTGTCCATATTACTGGGAGATCCAAATTACCGGGGTTCGGATAACTAACTTACTTAGTCCATGGAGCAGAGTCTTTGAGAAACTAACCAGTTCTCAGCTAGTCAAGAAATACCCACATTTTATGGAAACCTAATTTTCATTACCGCATTCATACGTGCCCGCCACCTGTCCCTATCCTGAGCCAGATCGATCAAGTTCGTGCTCCACATCCAACTTCCTGTAGATACATCTTAATACTCTCCTCCCATCTGCGCCTGGATCTTCCAAGTGGTTTCTTTCCCTCAGGTTTCCCCACCAAAACCCTGTATACACCTCCACTAACCAGCGAAAATCTGTACAACGGAACTAATCCTGGTTCTCCGACACTGACGACCAGTGTTAAGTGCCCATTCTTCACCCCCGTCCTCTCTGGGAACTTGTTCTGAAGTACGACTGAAAGAACCGTCCTCATACAACAGCACCAGCTGGAGTTTATTACTGGATGTTATAGTTCAAAGAAAAGAGTTTTCATAAGCAGGATGAAAACGCCTAAATCACGACGCACCACATTTCGCTGATATTCCGATTTTGTGCTTAAAAGGCCATATAAATAAAATACTCACTGACAATGTTCAATTACTCCACTGTCAATGGCACCGGACAAATAAACACGGATTGGAAGTAAACTGTTTTTAAACTTTTGGCGCCGGAATTATTTTTTTTTAAATTTTATCACACTCTGTATATAAAATGTGAATAAAACAGGAACCAAATAAGTTAGAATTATGAAACAAACTGCATTTTGAAGAGAAATAAACGGACAGTATATACCATGTTTAAAATATTCAGTACCTATATTTGTTGAATAAATACATAAAATGCAACGTTTAGAGGTTAGCGGTGCGGTACGACCACTATAATGGTCGTTAGGCGTCAAAGGGTTAAACACAATAATTGAGAAAAGTGGTATAGTGTGGGGTTCTGGGTTCTGTTTATGCATATTCCATTAAGTATACAAAAAATATAAAGTTTCAAAAAATGTGCAGATCGTATTTACACCTGTTTTTTATTTTACGATCCAAAATATTTTGCAACACGACAGGTTTATCGGAAAAAGTTTACGTCCGGACCAAAATGATTTTTAGTGCAGACCCACAACGTCACATTTAATGCAAAATCACTGGGTAGTTCAACACATGAAACAAGAACACTGACAAAATACTGTGCGTTTACTTTAAGAACATTCTGCAAAAACAACTTAGTAAAACCACATGTCAAAATCAGTGCTACCTGTCATTTTACTAGGTCTACTATATTCGAAGGGGTTGGGAAGTAGACAGTGGCTCTTGAAACCAAGATCTCCAAGCTTCCGTGTTTTTCTGTAGAGTATGTACAATTCCGTCCAATGTATTAATAACATCAGCACAAACCAAAAGCTGATGTTTACCACTTAGTTTCAAGCCATCCTGATTTCCTAGTGGGGGTACGTTAAAGAAAAGTTGAAAAGCAATGGCGATAAAGCATCTCCTTATTTCAAACCATTCCTAAAAGGAAACAATCCAGACAAATTCTTGTCTACCTGGGCTCTGCTTTAGGTTTCATTCAGATGCATTTTTATTAGCCTTACCAGTTTCATGGGGATACCAAACTCAATGGCAATATTATACAAGACCTCCCTCCTAACTGAATCATAAGCTTTCTTGAAGTCTATAAATAGGTGAAGCATTGCTTCATTATATTCCCATTTTTCTCAAGTATTTGATGAATACAGAATATATGATCAACAGTTGAATGGTTGTGTCGAAATCCACACTAATGATCCCCCAAAATTTCTTCTGCGTTAGGGGTTGACCTTCACAGCAGGATGTTGGATAACATTTTGTACATAGTTGACAGAAGTGGTATGTCTCTATAATTACTACATTCTGTTTTATTGTCCTTGTTATGAATAAGAAATATAAGTAAAATGACCGAATAATTACACTCCTCAGGCAATTCCTCCTTATTCCATACAGAAATAATAAGTTTATGGATCTCAGAGTGAATTGTCCTAGCCTCCGATTTAATAAATTCTGCTGGAATTTGATCAATACCTGGTAATTTGTGTCTTTTTAGATTTTCAGTAACATTCTTAACCTCAAACGCACTTGGCTCAGGTACTAGTGGCTCTGCTGTGTGTATTTCTGTCTGCCTAATGTCACTAACCCCATGTATATTCAACAGCTGAGAGAAATGGTTCCTCTACCTAGCCACAATACTGTGGCAGTCTGTAACAAAATCACCCTTATTATCCTTTACTTTATTAGATCTAGACTGGTAACCTTTCTTAAATCATTGATCCACACATACAAGTCTCTCCTAGTTTTAATCTTAGTCTTAGGTTCAAGGTCATCAATTTTAGCTTTCAGATATTCCTTCTTTTTGTTCCTGTAATGTCTACTAGCTTCACATCTTATATTGTTTTGATTAAACTGCTTTGGTTTGTATTCTATAACTGTTGCATTTTAGCCTGTTTCCTTTGATCTAAAAAATGCAAACATTATACTATCTTTAGTTGAGGTTTTGACATTCTCTTTAATGTTCTCCCAAGCTATATCTATGTTCTCGCAATCATGTAAGATATCCAAACCTGCGAACTTGTTCGATAACTCAATCTGATACTGTTTCCTAAACTGCAGCTCATTTAGCTTCCTGAGAGTAAATCTGTCCCCTTCAAATTTCTGTGCTGCTTGTTTACTTGCTGCAATCTAACCCTAACCTTTGCAACCAACAGATAGTGATTAGTATCACAGTCAGCTCCGCTGGAACTTCTTACATCTAGTATACTTGAATGCCATTTCCTCTATATCAATATTTGATCAATCTGGTTGTCAGTCTTCCCATCAGGAAGATCCAGGTGTAATTATGTATGTTTCGGTGTGGGAACATCCTGTTCATAACAACTAGATTTTTTGACGTGACAAATTTAACTACTGTAACACCATTATCTTTACTATTCTGATATACACTCTCATTCCCAATTGTCGGTTTCAAAATATTCACTCTCCTCACTTTTGCATGAACACTTTAAACACTGAGTTAAATTACATCTGCCATTTACTGGCATTATTAGGAGCTCACCATATTCTCCACGTTAGTAGGATAAGGGTTAAAACTCCTAATAGAGTTTTCATAAAAATTGTCTTTTGAATCATCACTTTTCTCCTCACTTGGTGCATGCATATTCAGAACAATCATATTACACCAGGAACCTCTCAGAACTGTATATGACGTCCTATCACCAACAAACTCTGCTCTCTTAACTGTTGATACTATTATGTGGTGAAAAAGAAGTCTCTTCCCAGTTGATGATTTTCGTTTCCTCTTCCACAGAAAAAATTATAATCCCCTGCTCTTACCATGCCCCCTTTCTCCCACGTAATGTCCTGTACACCCACTAAATCTAATTTATATCTTGCTAATTCCTTAGTTGCTGTTGTAAGGGAACCTGACCTATTCAGGCTCCTAATGTTCCAAGTTCCGAGTTTCACATCCTTTTTCCATTCCTCAGGTCACACCAAAGGATCAGTCCAGGTCCGAGGCACCAGCTTATGTTTTGTAACATGATACTTTTTAACGGTGAGGAGTTGTTAGTACCTCGCCCAACCCCCAAGCTGGAGGACCACCCCTTGTCTGCTGTCCGCAACTGCTTATTCAATATATTTGCAGTTACATTCCACACTGGAGGCCATTTCTCAATCTGTAACCTGAGGACATGCCATGTCGTGGTGGCAGGGACTCACTTATCAAGGGAGTTTCAGATTACTGTGATTAAAACTTGGGTTAAAATTAGGATTAACTGAAAGTAGCAAAGACAATAATAACTGAATACAAAAAGCTGAAGTCTGTCAAGACTGACATCCAACTAAATTAGATATGAAACTTCAGTTGTTACCTCGCAGATAGCATGGTCTCTGTCCTTTATATAGTCTGGCCAGTTAATGTCCTATACAGAAATAATATAAATTGAATGTGAAATGTGTAAACCTACTCTGTGGTCAAAATGTGGACTTACTGAGTGTTACAGCAGGTTGTAAATGTTATTACCTGAGCAATGTTAAAGGTTAGGAATTTACCTGTTTCAGGGTGGCATTGTGGAACAACTGCAATGTAGATTTCAACAGAATCAAATTTATACCTACATTGGAGATATCTTGGTGGCTGTAAACCCTTTCATTGATCTGGGGCTCTATACAGACATGGTGAGTGGCTTTTAAATATAGAAAGCAAAGTATACAGGAAAGTTATTTTAAGGAATGATTTTTATATTTGTAACACTCCAATGAGGAATATAATTTTTTGCACCTGAACAGGAGCAGAACTTGGGACCTCTCTTCCTTCAGTTGTGTAACAAAGAAACAAAAGGAACAAATACTAGTCTGAGATGTTTTCTCCCAGTTATGATATGGGACAGTGAAGTGATGTTTATAAATGCTTAAATTTCAAACAAAATTAAAATAATGTGGGTACTTTTACTAAGATTTGAATCCAAGGAAATTTTTGGGTCAGCCATACATTATGTGCATTTCCATTCCTTCATATAGATGTCAGATTCTCTTCTAAATCATGATTTTATTATGTATCTTATCAACTGAAGACATCAGAAGAGATATTTTGGTCGACCGCTAGTGCTGTTGTCTACAGATACTTCAGTTTAAAACCTGGAGATTGTTTTCCATTGCCATTTATTTATGTCAGCTTCTTAACTGCCTCCATCTTCAGAGTGCATCATCTGTTCTGGTGATAGAGGAAGAAAATCTTCTGAAAAATCTGTGTACTTAAACCAGGCTAAACAGAGCCACATTCCTGAAGACAGGATTTTTTTTAATTCCTTAATTTACCATCTGATTATTGACTGATTGGGATGCCCATATTCCATTACATGTAATTCTTCATGGCTGAAAGGGAAAACGTTGTCCTGCACAGGTGTAGGCAAGGGCATTTGAAATGAAAATAACTCCGAATGTTAGAGGCTACACTAGACTTTAAAGGTTGGATGATAAAGTATACCTAACTTTTAGCTTTTGGAGATGAAAGAAATTCTTCATTATTCATGCATATTTTTCATATAGATGTGTTTCATAACATCATTTGCACATTGAAAGAGGTAAAAAGTTTTGTGTTATTATGCAGTAATTAATTGTTATTCCATGGTAATTTTATAAATTTCTGTCTTATACATCTTTAGATATTCCCTTTGTTTTGGCTTTAAATGTTGCTTTGATTTGGCCTTTCTGGCTTGTTCCCACAATATGAAATATGTTCTGACTTGATTAGAGTTTCTAAGATCTGTGTATGATTTAAGGTTTTCACAGTGGTGCCTACATTGATATTGTCTTTTAGGATGTGACAGTGTATACCTTGTTAGATTGAACCAGTGTGTCAGAGGAATGTGGTACCTCATCCTTGACTCTTTTTTTATCTTGAACAGTGACAGCTGGTTCCAATAAGACTTCAGTACCAATGCAGTGAACTATGAACATCTCATCACAGAAAATAGTAAATTTCACCTGCAAAATGATTCTTCAAAACACTAGAATGTTTTTCATTAATAGCAAGTACTTTTTTCTTGTTAATATCCCAGTTCCTCTAACCATACTTGTACACACAGGGCTCCACAATTGATCCATTTCTATGGAATTTATTTCACTATCTGCAGCATATGGTGAGAAGCAAAACACCTTACCCTTCAATGCCACACCAGTGCACTGTACAGATCTTTAATTCTTGACATTTTGCTGGTTGCAGTAATGAATGCATTTAAGGATACTGCAAATTTAAAAAACCTGCTTACTGGAGAGCAGTTGGAATCTAAACTACAGCATCACTGAAGTATTGATATTTACAGTATACGCAACAGAGTTTCAAGGAATCAGATAGCCATGAAATAATAAATTTTTACTCAAAATTTTGGACAGGAACAACGCAGGTATCGCTGTCAAGTTCGGTCAAACAACCCACCACATATATTTGCTGTTGCTGATGCAGCATATCAAGCTGTACTACATCACCACCAGAACCAGGCTATTGTTATCAGCGGTGAAAGTGGAGCAGGAAAGACTGAGAGTGCAAATCTCTTGTTGAAGCAGCTTGTCTTCCTTGGGAAGGTAATTAAAAGTAGTGGCTTGTCAGAAAATAACATAAATAATTTATAGGAATGAGGGATAAGTGCAAATATGTCATATAAGGAGCCTGTCTTTCTTGTGAAGGTATTTGAAAGAAATGTTTTGTTTATGAACATAACATAAATAATTAATATAAATATGGATAGGTGCATGTTTATTGTTCAAGCAGCTTGTTTTCTTTGGGAAGGTATCCAAAACATTTTTGTCAATGAAAATAATGTAAATAATTTAGTGTAAAAAGGATAAGTAAAAATTGGTACTTCTAAGTGACTCTTTCAATTCAGTCTCATACACTTTGAGTGAAGAACAATAAGTACATGTTCATCAAAATATCTGGGACCAAGATGGATAAAGTAAAGTCTCAGTTTAGAGAAGCACATAGCAAGGAAGTCTGTGTTTTTTTACAGGCCATACATACATTCATACATATGTACATACATACATATATACGTACATACATACGTACGTACGTACATACATACATACATGCATACATACATGCCATTTCATGTCATCAATCGTGGTAAGCCATTAGGCTTCAGATATGAAACATGTCCTCAAGATTTGACAAACACTATCAGGCACACACAAATCAATACATCTAGTATTACTGGGCAAGTCAAATCTAGTTGCCTGCTGTGGGTTGAACCTATTGCTAGGATGAGAAAGGTATGGAATGAGTGCCAAATTTTAGCAGAAAACACTCAAATGAATGCTACTTGGAAAACTTACAAGGGGTATCGTGTCGAATTGTGGGTTTTGTTTTGGGTCCTGATCTTTCTACCAGTCAGTCAGTGATGCACGGGATCTTTAAAATGTGATGTCCCTCTATCTGAAAGACTGAAAACCGCCAAACAATTCCAGGGCTGGTGGAATGTTTTTATGGTGTCACCTATGTTACCATTACCAGGTCTAGTCTGTGTTGTCTTGGCATGCATTTATGTTGAGTATTTAACTCCTTATATAGACCCCTGAAAAATATGTCAAAAAGGCCATCAGATGCAGCGTATGCTAGGAGGAAGCAAGTGTTGCTGAGTATAAAGGAAATTTAGAGTTTTTAAGGTAACTTGATAAATCTGCCTTAGTAATTCCTTCACTTACACGCACAGAAGTAGCACTTTCCCTCTCCCCCATAATCTGCATGGTAGTTCTGTGACCACATGGCCTACTCTCCCCCTCATCCATACTTCAGGGTATCATGAACTCATACTCTACTCTACCCTGGGTCACATGGGAGGTGGTAAGAGTTGTGGAGGGCATACTCTGAAGAGGGTTGCTACAACACAAGCTGGCTAATGGGGCTCTGGTCTACCCACGCCAAGGTGGAAGGTATCGTGCTGAAGGCTGCATGGCACTGGGTTAGAGATTGCAGTGTCTTAAATGGTCCCCTTGGGGAACTAGGCCGCACCCCATTGTATGTAGGCCTTCCATCCACGTGGGGCTCCGTGTATGGTGACTAAATATTTTCCCTGTTTTCCATGGGAGGGTTCCTTATTGGGGACCCTGACACATATAAATGAATGAATTAACCATTGGCTCTGGAGATGAAGCATCTCTCTTCATAGGGATCCTGATGGGGAACGTGGAGGGGGGGCCAATTTACCGGGAACTTTGAGGGAAAGGTGTAGAAGAAAATTCTGGAGATGGGCGCCTCTTGCCACAGGGGTCCGTTGAGGAACCTGTGGAGTCTGGTGACTGAGTATTTTAAGAGACAGTTGGAGGGCTCTGCAAAGGGAGCATCTCTCTCTGTGGGAGCTCTGTTAGGGGAGCTCCTTTCTGGGGATTCAGAAGGACATGGGGAGGAGGGCTGAGGGAATGGACATCACCCCAGAGGGGGTCCATTAACCGGGAACTCTGAAGTTAGTTGTAAGAGGTCTCTGAAAACAGGGCATCTCTCTCTATGGGAGCTCTGTTAGGGGAACCTGGAGGGGGGGCCTCCTTTGCTAGGGGTCCTGAAGGTTACGAAAGGAAGGCTCTGGGGATGAGCATCCCTCTTTATGGGGGCTCAGTTGGGCAAACTGGAGTGGGCTTATCTACTGGAGACTTTGAGATATGGTTGAAAGGGGTCCTGGAGGTGTAGTGTCTCTCTCTGTGAGAGCTCTGTGAAGGGAACTTGGAGTGAGGGCTCCCTTGCTGGGGACCCTGAAGGATATGTAGAAAAGGCCCTGGAGATGGGCATCTCTTTCCATAGGGGTCCCATTTGGGGAACCTGGAGGAGGGCTCGTCTGCCAGGGACTTTGAGAGAAGGATGAAGGGGGCTCTGGCGATGGGACTTCTCTCTCTGAAGAGGCTCCGTGGAGGGGGCCTTGGGGGGGGGGGGCTCCTTCACTAGGACCCTGGAAGATATGTTCAGATAGTCTCCGGATAGGGGCATCTCTATCCATAGGGGCCCCTATGGAACCGAGGGGAACCTGGTGTCTGGCGGGGAGGCTTGTATACCAGTGACTTTGAAAGATGGATGACGGAGGGCTCCTTTACCGGGGAACCCTAAGATATGTTAAGCAAGGCTCAGAAATGGGTATCTATTTCCATAGGGGTCCCACTTTTGAGGAACATGGATGGGTGTTTCTTTCTTGGGGGCCTCTTTATTATAGGAATTTTTATTAGGTCCTTTAGAGATATGCAAAATGCCCTGTAGATGAGTGTCTCTCTCCATAGAGGCCCCGATGAGGAACCTGGAGGGGGTTCATTTGCTGGGACTTTTGAGAGAAAAGAAATAGTATATCTGGGTTCCTTTCTTGGACCCAGAGGTCATTAGGATTTTAAGTCTGGGGGCCATCTGGAACTTTTAGTAAAGAACTGGGCTCTCTTGAGTTGATATGAGATTATGTGGCACAAAGGGCCTATCTGTAAGGCTTAGGTGTATCGGGGCCTTAAGGGCTCAAACCCAATGTTAATCTATCTATCTGACCTACTCTCTCACTACAGCACCAGTGACATGTAACTTTTTCTGTGTTCCATTTTCCATCCATACACTTTCCAAAGAATGGGTCACAGAGACTTACACGAGATCACACTTGATGGAACATTGGCCTTAACAATTCCCTTGATATTCTCTTCACTGTTCTTGATTAAATGAATCATCCATTTGTTGACACAATAACAGCATATGTTTGTGGCAGTGCCCATTTCCCTGTACAGATTCTCCAGCACCTTCATTTTCTCTAATATGGACATAATTTTCCTTCACTTTTTATCCTTAGGCTCTTCATCAGCAGATTTATGATCATTTCCAGACAGAATTAAACCAAAGGAAAACAATTACTCAAAGTTACTATATTTGGGGATATAAACATAAATTATCTTGAAAAGTGTACCAGAAGACAAAAATTAGACGCAGTGTTAACCACTTATAATTTAATTGGCACTGTCCACTTTCCTACCAGAATTACAAGTGGATCTATTTCAGTAATAGACAATTTGTTTACTGATAAATCAAGAAACTATACTATAAGTCCGTTTATTAACAGTATGTCCAACCATGACACCCTGAATAATATTTTTTTACAGAAAAGAGTAGTCCATGCAACTCAGTACTTAAGAAATATTAATAGCACCACTATAACAGATTTCCAACTAAAATTAAGTTACAAAACTTGAGACAATATGTGTGAAAGAAGTGTTGTAAGTATTATATTCAACAATTTTCTGATCACCCAACTAAGAATTTTCTATTATAGCTTTATTAAGAAAACAATAACATTTAATCACAAGTATAACCCTTGGATAACACCGAGAATTAGGATGTCATGCAGTAAGGAAAGGGAGCTTTACCTGAAATACAGAGTCAGTAATGAAAATGACCTTAAATTTTATTATAAATGATATTGTAAGATTTTATCTAAAGTCATCAAAGCTGCAACAAAACTATATTATGCTAAAATAATTTTGAACTCTAAAAAAAAAAGGAAACTATGTGGAAGATTATTAAAACAGAAACAGATAAAAAAACCATGAATTGGGAGTTCAGTCACTGAAAATTAGTGATACAGTAACGGATAACCACGTTATGATTGCTAACACTTTTAACAAATACTTCATATCAGTAACAGACTCAATCATCAGCACTGTTAGGAGTGTTAATAGCGATCATGAAAACAATACTGATCTTATAAAATATTTATTTAATAGCCTTAAGCATCCATTCCCAAATATCCAATGGTTTTATACCCCAACTGGTGAAACAGAAAACTTTATTAAATCCCTAAAAACTAAAAACTCTGGTAGTTACAGTGAAATCCCTATTAAAATCCTAAAAATTAGTGCTTCTTTTATCATTTCCCTTTTATCATATATTTGTAACAAGTCTCTACCCTCAGGAGTTTTCCCTGATAGATTAAAATTTTCTATAATCAAATCAATATTTAAATATGGGGATAAACTTTTCACCTCCAATTACATCTTTGCTAACTTCTTTATCCAAGGTCTTTTAAAAGCTTATTTATAGTAGGCTACTCACACATATATGCATGAATGACATACTTGTAGATGAACAATATGGCTTCACACCCAACTTTCAACTAAAATGGCATCACACTAATTAATAAATGAAATTCTAGTTGCAATGAATAACAAAATGTAAGTGGTGGGGGGTTTATATTTTGTGACATGGAGAAAGCTTTTGACTGTATAAATTATAGAATACTACTAGACAAATTAGAATTTTATGAGATTGATGGGAAATTTCATTTGTTAATAAAATCATATCTCTATGAGAGATTTAAAAGAGTACTTAATGATAATACAATTGCTCATGATAATGTCTAATACTTCAACTGGGAAGAGGTTAACGATGGGGTTCCACAAGGCTTGATAATTGGTCCTTTGCTTTTACTGTTTTATATCAATGATTTGCACAAGATACCAACTAGGATGTTAATATCATCTTGTTTGCAGATTGTGGGTAACTGTAGGAGAGGTTGCTGTTATGAATTAACAACTACAGTGAACACATAAACTTATTAATTAAATGTCCTAGTCATACATAAGTCGTTACCTAAGTCGGTCTGCGGGTTTCGGCCTAGGAGCCGGGATTGTACTTTCACCAATACCAGGTTACACAACCCCGGTGTTGGTCTAACGCATGCGAGGGAATCTTTGCAGACAGTTGACCAGCGATGCGCAGTAGGATGCGCGGCGGAGAGCTGTTCAGAGGGCAGCTCAGTCGAGGCTGAATGCTGCTAGCCACAAAACATCTGGTAGCTGCTAGTCTTGTGGATGATCTGTGCTTCTGGCTGAGCAATGAATTCCCGGTCTAGCGCTGCATTGCTACTACTTTTGGTGCCGGGTAGGGCATATATTTCTGCTGGAAGATGTACACTGTTTGGTAGGCAGCGTGGTTGTACTGCCAGATGTTGATACTCCTCTTGATTAGCAGTGAATGCTATGACTCCTTTCGATGAGCAAAGAAGGCTGTTAGAAGCCAAGCCAAAGGGCTGAGGGCGGAGACTTGTGCGAGGCACAAGTAGACATCCTTCGGTCTGTTCAGCCGTTCCTCCTTTTGATCGTATCGCTGGGCTTTGTCACCGACACCTTAATCTCTAACTCGGGAATGTATACACGCTAACGATTTTAAGTCAGGCTGAAGGCTTGAACGAGCTTACCAAATACTGGTGCTCATGTAGTACTGAACCTAGTTATGGGGGGAGGGGGGGGGGGGGG
>Ga0123355_10013873_pt1 | contig 12561 bp, 13 predicted proteins | sample TergutEmb28metaG_3_FD_89872 | JGI IMG/M metagenome (GOLD analysis project Ga0123355, IMG submission 89872) | Embiratermes neotenicus P1 segment gut microbial communities from Petit-Saut dam, French Guiana - Emb289 P1 | ecosystem: Host-associated > Arthropoda: Insects > Digestive system > Gut ...
GACCATAGTTTTAATTATGAGCAATTTAATATAGCAGAAAGTCAATGGCTTATCCCTGCTGGTGTTGAGTTTGATGAGTATGCCATAATTGATTATCGAACAACAAAAGAAGATGCCCAGGACGTTATCAAAAATGCTTGTGCTATTTTTCTGCTCGGTGGCAAGGCGGCTGTACAAAGGGCATTTTTGGATGAATATGACATTTTAACGGCTATCAACGATAGCAATGCAAGTGTTATTATGGGCGTTAGTGCAGGGGCTATGAATATGAGTGCTATGAAAGTGTTATCCGTGTAAAGGATGATAAAAAAGAATTTTATGGTGATGTGTATTTGATTTCTAATTCCAACATTCTAAAAATGAAGGAATCTAGTGCACGCTGAAACGTTAATCAACTAACAAACCAATCGGTAAAAAATGAAATTCGCAGACTTATAGTGTGTAGCAAATAAGCATAATCTGCGTTACTTACACCCTTCACAACACACATCCTACAGATTACTAGTATGTAAAATGTATAGTGATCCCCCTTTAAATGAAAAGCTCACTTTAAAGGGGGATCACTTTTTTATTGTATAACACATAGATATATTGTATATTTTGCGATACATATACGATTTTCGAAAATCATCGTCGACAACGCATCGCGAAAAACGGCTTAAAGCCGCCGATTTTCCGCTCGGTTGTCGACGTGATTTTCTGAGATTCGTATTATGTCAAAATCAATCAAACTCAAGCAAAGGACGCCTAACTCAATCAAAAAGATCGGCGCGGCTTAGTCTATTTTGGGAGGCGATAGAGTTGTAACGAAATTACATTTGCGACCATAAAAGTCTCGGGCTTTAACAAGCTGTTATGGTCGTCATTCGGTATTTCGTTACAACTTTAATGATTATAGTGCAAAGAAGTATTTGCAAAATTTTATTCGGAGGCAATTGTCATGCTATCTGATTTTAATACTCTTTTTTATGATGCTGAATTGAATGATTTATTATCATCTATAAACGAAACAGACATAGATGTATATACTGCATGTCACGGCAGCTACCATGCAAAATTTGTAGCAGCGAGGATTGGTAAAATACTACTTGATTTGCATTTTGATAATAGGACAATAGAAATCGGTAAGATTACTGGCTTACTGCACGACATAGGTTGCATTGATGGCAAGCATGGTCATTCCATAAAAAGTTCGAAAATGTGCGAGAAATACTTACGCAAAATCAATATATCGACATTTGAAAAAGATGCAATAACCCAAGCCATTGCGGATCACTCAAATGGAGACAATATCAAACATGCAATCGGTGCCGCTCTTTTGATTGCAGACAAAACAGATTTATCAAAAGAGCGAGTGTTGAATCATGCAAACATAAATAGTTACCACAAAAATTTACTAGAAGTCGAAAGCGTTGATATTACTATACAAGAGACCGATATGATCATTAATTTTATTGCAACTGATAAATTTTCGCCTATTTTACTAAACAATTTGTGGAGTAAAGCATTCACAGTCCCTGTCAAGGCTGCAAAACACCTTGGATTATCTGCTCGTTTTATGATAAATGATGTGCCACTTGAGCTTTAAGCATAGAAACTTTATTTATGACTATCCACATGACTCAGGGAAGTCACAAAACTCGCACTTCGTGCTTCTTGCGTTTTGTGATTTCCCTGAGCAAGGTGGATAGTCATAATTTTATTTTATATAAAAGGTTCAACTACAACAAACAATTGACAACTCTATCCTCTATATGCTATACGAAAATTTAATTATATCTCTGGAGGACAAAATTATGTTTACCAACAAATCAGCGGAAATTTTTATTCCAAATCAGGCTGACCCTCTCTCTGTACTGCCACAAACTACAGACCTTTGTATCGGTGCTCACCAGGATGATATCGAATGTATGGCGTATGGGCCTATTGCCCAGTGTTACAAAAATCCCAACAAACATTTTACAGGTGTAGTCGTCACAGATGGGGGCGGCTCTCCGCGCACAGGCGTATATGCCGACTTCACAGACGACGACATGAAACTTATCCGCGTAGCAGAACAAAAAACCGCCGCTCAAATTGGTAGATACTTAGCACAAATCTTTCTTTCTTACAAAAGTAGCGATGTAAAAGACCCTACAACCTTCAGCTTAAAAGAAGAACTCAAAACTATTATAGAGACAACCGCACCCGAAACCATTTATACTCACAATTTAGCAGACAAACATGATACCCATGTAGCAGTTGTACTGCATGTTATACAAGCACTGCGGGAAATGCCAATAGAAAAGCGTCCAAAAAAAATCGTGTCAATGGAAGTTTGGCGGTCTTTGGATTGGCTTTGTGACGAAGACAAAGTTGTACATGATACTGGATTATACCCCAATATATCTGCTGCTTTGATTAGCGTTTATGACTCTCAAGTGTCAGGAGGCAAACGGTATGATCTTGCGACCCAAGGCCGCAGATTGGCCAACGCAACTTTTTTTGCAAGCCATGCAGTAGACGATTTTAATGGTTTAGAATTTGGGCTTGATATCACAGACCTGGTAAACAGCGATATAAAGCCAGCAGATTTTATCACCATGTATATCGAAAGATTTAAAAATGATGTAATAAGCCGTATCAATTCATTGTCAAAAAAATAAAAATCCACTTCAAAAGATAATTGGAGGTAAGTGTGAAACATCCGCGAAGCGGATTTTCATACCAACATATTTGTTCCACCGACGAAGGAGGCATGAAATAAAATATGAACTTTCTTGGTATAGATGTCACACCAAAGAACACCCCGATATACGACCCGGATTTTATCCCTTTGTCTTTGTTCAACAAGGCTTTTTTACTAAAAGCAAAAAAACCAATAGCTATTTGTGTAGAGCGGGGCGGCGGACTCAGATCTGTGTTTTCTACATTTATTACAGGCTCCAATCATGCAGCAGACCGCTATTATGTAGAGCGGATGGTCAAGTTTATGTTATGGGCTCGCGGAGGATACAAAGTGATAATCTGCGGAGACGAGGATATTGCCACGTATATAAAAGACACGTACTCAAAGCTGGGCAAGAACGCTTTTGACAACACAACAATGACAAAAATCTACGAAAAGCAATTTGAAGTTCATAGCCTATCTTTTGAAGAAACCCCACCAGAAAACGAAGCGTCCACCCCAGTAGGCGGCAAAAATACCGGTTGCAGGATAGGATTTGACGCGGGTGGATCTGACCGCAAAGTCTCTGCCGTAATAGATGGCGAGGCCGTGTTTAGCGAAGAAGTGGTTTGGCACCCAAAAATAACACCCGATCCTGATTATCATTTTGATGGTATTGTCTCTGCTATGAAAAAAGCCGCATCCAAAATGCCTAGGGTTGACTCAATTGGAGTAAGCTCTGCTGGGGTTTACATTAACAACCGCACAATGATTGCATCGCTTTTCTTAAAGGTTTCCCCAGAGGATTTTGAAGCCAAAGTCAAGGATATTTATATAAGAGCCGCAGCACAAATTGGTGATGTACCCTTAGCTGTTGTCAACGACGGTGATGTAACAGCACTTGCTGGGGCCATGGAGTTTAACGACAACAATGTGCTAGGCATAGCAATGGGTACAAGCCAAGCAGGAGGATATGTTGATGCTAGCGGTCATATCAAGGGTTGGCTCAACGAGTTGGCGTTTGCACCAGTAGATGCAAACCCTGATGCAATAGAAGACGAATGGTCAAAAGACATCGGTTGCGGTGTAAAATATTTTTCCCAAGACGGCGTTATAAAACTGGCAGAAAAAGCAGGGATTGTATTTACAAAAGATATGTCTCCAGGAGAGAAACTAAAACAAGTCCAAGATATGATAAACGAACCTGCACACAAAGACATGATTTGTGACATTTTTAGCTCAATTGGTTGTTATTTGGGTCACACACTGCCATATTATTGGGATATGTACGGGTTTAAACATGTACTGCTACTGGGCAGGGTTATGTCAGGAGAAGGCGGAAACATAATATTGGACGTGGCAAAAAAGATTATTAAAGAAGAATATACCAATTACAAGTTTAATATCCACACCCCAGACGAAAAAGCTCGACGAGTCGGGCAGAGTGTAGCCGCTGCTAGTTTGTAAATATTATAGATAATTGTATCAATCTTATCGCGAAAATGGGCACTTTTGCTACAACGTTGATACGAAAACACCATATCAAAGTTATAGTTAAGAGGGGTTGTCTAACCAGACAGCTCCCTTTTTTTATCAAAAAAATTTGTCCAGCATAAACTATTGACAAAATGTTAAGAAAATATTAAGATAATAATACAAAATATGACACAGTTCTCAAACAGCTTACATAACACTTCAAGTTTTTAACACAAACTTGTTTAGGAGAGGTACATCATGAAAGAATTTTTTGTTGGTGCGGCGTTGTTATCTTGTCTAGCCCTTGTCCCAATCGGCTCAACTTCGCACCAAGTATCAGCTAGTATTTTAGCAGACACATCTGGCAACGAAATGTACGTAGCTTACAACGAGGAATATGGCGAATATGTAGGAGAACATCCAAGAACACCAGCAACAAACCAAGATGTCGAATATGAAACTGAAGATGAATATGAAGATGACTCACCGCTTATATACCGCACAAGGGTAAGGCTAAACCTACGTCGCGGCCCTGGCACTGGTTATAATCTTGTCAAAACCACCAACCCAGGCCAGCTCGTACACGTAACAGATACCAGAGATGGGGAATGGTTTGCCGTAGAGGTAAACGGGCAAACAGGTTTTATGTATGCCTACTTCCTCGAAAAAGCACCGGAAGCAACTACAGAAGATTTGGATGTAACAACAACATTAGTAAATGGCACTGTAGAGCGTCTCGCTTGGAGCGAAGCGCGCAATGTCCTAACCAGAGGTCAAGCATTTACTGTAGTAGACGTACGTACAGGCATAACCTGGCAAATGGCCAGTTTCTCTCACGGGAATCACGCAGATTCGGAGCCTGTTACCGCAGCAGACACAGCAGCAATGCTAAGAGCTTGGGGTGGACGCTGGTGCTGGACTCCTAGACCAATCCATATACACGTAAACGGCAGGATACTAGCAGCATCTGTAAACGGTATGCCCCATGCCGGTTCTACAATCCACAACAATAACATGCGCGGTCATGTATGTATCCACTTTTACGGCTCCAGGACTCACAATGGCAACCGTAGTCATGAACGGGATCACCAAAACGCTGTAAATGAAGCATTTAACGCTGGTGCTTAAGTGGTTATAACGTATCGTCTTGGCAATAGCTTGTATTTAAACATAACCAACAATTGTTCTTGTGATTGTTTGTTTTGTATCAGAAACTTGACCAAAGGCGTTGGGGATGCTGATAGTTTGTGGCTAGAAAGAAACCCCAGCGTTGAAGAAATAAAGTTAGCTCTGGAAGAATCCCTCCGTAAACAAGACGCTAAAGAAATTGTGTTTTGCGGATATGGCGAGCCTATGATGCGCGCCAATGTTGTTATAAATATATCAAAATATATAAAAGATAATTTCTCCTCTTTATATGAAAAGCCAGCTCCATTGGTACGTGTCAATACCAATGGACTGGCTTTTCTTATGCATCCTGATTTTGACGTAAGTCAGCTAGCGGTCGTTGATACAGTTTCTATAAGCCTCACAGCCGACGATAACGAAGAATATCAACGCTTATCCCGGCCTATGTATGGCCGAGCTGCATATCCAGCTCTTTTGGCGTTTGCAAAACAAGCTAAGGAACATACACAAGTAGTTTTTTCTATAGTAGAAGGTACCCTTCCTAAGGAGCGAGTTAAAAACTGCATAAAAATTGCATCAGATATGGGGATTGAACTACGGATAAGAGAGATGGAATAGAGAGATAGCCAGGCAAATCATATGTTTTACAAGGAGGGATTTGCAATGAGTACAACAGTAGGACAGTTATTAAGCGAACTAGAAAAACCAGAAAACGAAAGCGAAATAAAGCATCTAGTTCATCTAAAAAATCTAGACAATCTAGAAGGGTTAAAGCAAAAGAGCGGCATCGGGGGATTGTTTACACGCGTTATTTTAAGATTTGCAAAAAAACATATGGAAGCATTTATGGTGCTTTCAAAATGCCAAACCATTACAGATATTATTGCATTTAAACAAACAGAACATTACGAAAAGATTAGGTCTACAGAAGTAGGTCAAAATTTTGACATAAAAGATTTGGCAAGGTTGGAAGAATTAAACCAATTGAAAGACGTGAATTAAGATTTTTTTCATTAAAATAAAGGTTACAAAAAAGCCGATCTTCAAGTCGTAAACGCACTTTTGTGCGCTACGACTTAAAGATCGGCTTTTTTGTTGCGTGATTGCTATAATACCTATTCTCTATAGCCCATACGTTTTAGTCGATCAATTTCGGCTTCTAGTTTTATCCTTCTCCTTGATTCCCAGTCCCTTGGTATGTTAACAGAATAGTTTTTGATAAAAGCGCGTAACTGAGTAATAAAGTACATTGTCCACATACCCCATGCTATACCCAAAGTCAAAAAGCTCATATGGTGCATACGTCCGTCGGTCATAATATTCCAAAATATCGTAAATGCAATATATCCTGGGATCAAAAGTAGGGTATGAATTATCATGCGCTTACGATCACGGATGCGTTTTTCTGCCAAGATATACAGTGCCTCTGGGGATTTTTCTAGCCTGGATACTGGCAGTTCTTCTTGTGGTTGCTCCCACTCCTCTTCATGATCTGGTGCAAATTTTATTGCGGTATGGGAATCATCTGCCCATATTGCTCGCTGTTGTTTTACCAATTGTCTTGCCCGGCGGGAATATGTCTCGCCTATTTCTACGCCATTTGCGTCTATTAATAATACTTTTGCTTCCATTTTGTCACCTCATTATATTATTAGGCGAACTTTGCTGTTTTAATGCGGTATGATCACGCATCTATGGGTGCCTCCCCCATTTGCTCGCTGCTTTTGTATACGTGAAGCAAGTAAAAAAGTATGCTCTATTCTACAAATACAGCCGAATACCAATTGGTTTCGGAGTCAAAATCTTGTGCTACAAAGAGTGGCAAGTCAAATTTCTTTACCGTTTTGAATACATCAATGCCTATAGAATGAAATGCAGGGCGCGCTTTTTGGGGGATCCTGCATTCCTCACCTTTTACTTTTGAACAGGTCTTGCACAATCCGCAATCACTTAGCGAAAAGGCAAAATGATACCCATCTAAGAAGCAAGCTCTTTCTATTTCAAACGAAATCGTTTGGGATATACTTTTATTTGGGCATCCGATGATTATCCCCCAAGAATAATGTTTGAATATTTCTTGATATTCTTTCATAGAAAGTGGGGACTTTTGGTATGGGCAGGTATGATTTTTGCCAAAATCTCCACAACCAAAGATACACTTTAGGGCAACCCTAGGGTCAAAGACTATATCTTCTATGTTAAACTTTACTGCGTTTTTCGCACCCATTTCTAAGGCCATATCTAAGTATTTCTTCATATCTATCTTCCCTTCAAAATGATTTTATCGTATGATAACAGCAAATGTATAAACATGCTAATCGATCACTTGAAAAATTACAAAGATTGTATGGTTATAAAATCATTATAACGCTGTCAAAAAACAGGTAAACTAGGAGGCTTATATGGCACAACTTTCTATGGTAGTCAATTCTAAATCTTTGGGATTTCACACCCACCTAAACGTAATTATCCCAGAGCATGAAAACAAAATTTCTAGAGTGCTTTACCTGCTTCACGGCTTGGGTGATGACTGTACTGTTTGGAGTCGCATGACCCGCATCTATCACTATGCTATGCAACATGGTTACGCGGTCATAATGCCAGAAGTACAACGCAGTTTTTACAGCGATATGGCTTTTGGAAGCCAGTATCTCACATACATGATCCACGAACTGCCCAATCTATGTGAAAAGATATTTAATATCAAGCACAAACAAGAAAACACTTACATTGCAGGACTATCCATGGGAGGATATGGCGCAGTCAAATGCGGCCTAACAAGACCAGATTTTTATGCCGGTATAGCCAGTTTGTCTGGAGCAATGGATATGAAAGAACGCACAAATGCTACAAAAGATGAAGTCCCACCACCTTTTCCCGAAATGAGAGCAATACTGGGAGATATCGATGTATATCCAGATAAAGAAGATTTATTTTTCTTGGCAAACAATGCAGTAAATCTATCATACAAACCCAAAATGTTAATTACCTGCGGTGATGCCGATTTCCTACTAGATGATAATCGGCGTTTTGATGCCCATTTGCAAACACTTGATTATGGTCATACCTATATGGAATGGGCTGGCACTCATAATTGGGATTTTTGGGAAGAGTGCTTACCCATTGTTTTTGATTTTTTTGGTAAAAACATATGACAGATCCACTCTGTGATATCCATCACTACAGCCCAACCTTTACCATAAACCAAGTCTTAAAATTTATCGAAAAAAAGGGGCTGCACGTAAGCCGTGCTATGATTCAAAATTACATCAGAGCAGGCTTACTGCCTCCTCCCACAAATCGCATGTATAAACATGAGCATTTGGCAGCTTTGATAGTTATTTTGCGGCTAAAGGGTTTGTTTGATATACAAACAATAAAAGAAAAACTTACACCATATATGAATAAAGACGGCCTCCCTCTAGATAAATACAAATGGCTGACAATAAGACAAAAAGAAGTAATGGATTTATGGCTTTCAAATATAGCACCAACAGTTGCTGATGAACCAGAAGATATACGCGAATTGCTAATAATGTCACATATGGCAGACATTTATAAAATGTAGTGATACTAATCTCAGCTATAAAGTTAAATCCATTGCGGTCTTTTTACCGCAATCCCGCGTTAGCACCTCCTAGCGGGCCTTCTTGGCCCGCGTCGTCAGCACTTCCTTGGCTTGCGACAAAAATCCTCGCACTTTATTTAACTTTATAACTGAGACTAGTATGAGTATGGGGGCGTTATGGATTATTCAAATGCTATCGAACAAGGTAATGATGTAGCCGTATTCAACATAAAAAACTTTTCGCTCGATCAGACACTTGATTGCGGTCAATGTTTCCGCTGGCAATCTACCGACGAAGGTTATGTAGGCGTTGTAAATGGTCGTCAGCTTAGTGTTCGTATGCACAATGATAATCTCATCCTAAAAGACATGACCATGGATGAATTCCACTCTACTTGGAAAGATTATTTCGACTTAAATCGCGATTATTCGCAGATAAAAGACCTTTATTCTAGTGATACTCATCTTGCAAAGGCAATATCATTTTCCCCAGGCTTGCGTGTTTTGCGCCAGGATCCATGGGAAACACTTATTACATTTATTCTTAGTCAAAATAGTAATATCCCCAGAATCAAAAAAATGGTATTGGAACTGTGCGTCAATTTTGGCGCAGTTCTTCCTTCTGGGGGGCATGATTTCCCGACTCCATGTGCTTTGGCATCACTCACCGTTCAAGCACTTGCGCCAGTAAAGGCTGGATATCGTGCGCCATACATAATTGATGCAGCCAAGCAGGTAGCAAGCGGTAAGATCTGTTTGACATCCTTGCAAAATCAATCTAGCGAAACAATAAAAAAGCACTTATGCCACATCCATGGAGTAGGGCCAAAAGTAGCAGAATGTGCGCTTTTATTTGGCTTTGGTCGGGTGGAGATATGCCCAATGGATGTATGGATAAAAAGGGTTATGAATACTCTATATCCTATGGGTTTCCCTGATGTGTTTTTACCCACTGCTGGGATTGCACAACAATATTTGTTCCATTACGCAAGAAACTTTCCTGAGGAGCTTGTAAAATGAAAAGAATATCGCGATTTATCTTGGTTACGATTCTTGTTGTAGGATTTTTGATGATTGGTTTACCTGCTAATGTACATGCAACTCATGGCTTTAGTTCTGAGATGTTTACTATTTTAGTAGACGGGCAGCACTATGAGGTATGGGGATATGGCGGCGACGGGCCAGTTCCGGCTCTAAGATTACAAGACTTGGCATATATTTTGCGAGATACTCCTGCACGTTTTGATATCCGAGAATCCGATGACCCAGATCTAGATTATTGGATCATACGAGGCGAAGGCTATACCCCTATTGGTACCGAGCTTGCCGCGATACCAGAACAACGATGGGGAGCATTTGGATCATATGGTTTTTTTGATTGGCATGGATTTGATGATTATCCTGTCCAGACCATTATTATTGGGATTAATGGGGATTATACGCCCTACACTGCTACTGCTCTTAGATTGATACAAGATGTAGATTATACTTACTTTCCTATAGAATTTTTTTCTGCCTTGCTTGGATTTTCTTGGGACTGGGTAGGCAGTGGTGATTATGACTATGCAATTACTACAGGTGTAAATCCTACTGCGACACTTCATGCACAGTCGCCACAACTTGCACGGCTTATGTCTAGGTTGTCGGGTCAGTGGGTAGATGAGATGTATTATTATAGCACTGTCATAGACGAAAAAGTGGTATGGCCTGTAGAACTTGAAGTCTCGGTTCATGGGATTACAGATATCGTGCAAAACACTGTTGCCCCAGCAGGGTCACAATTTCCTACATGGCCTCAGTGGTGGTACCCAGTTTCTATGACAACATTGGAAAACGGTTTAGTAGAACTTATTGTGCCGTCAGGCAGTAGCCCCAATGTCTCTTGGCCTAATAGGGAAGTGCTAAGCACAGACACCGAAGAGCCTCTACATGATCACCGTCGGTTTGATAATCGCAGAATCGTTGTTGACACATCTTTAGAGTATATCGACGAAATTATTTTTTTTATCGACGATGTCGCTCATAACATGACAAGATTTGAATGGGACCGCAGCGCAATGCGTTATACTACCGAAGCGGCGGATAATGGAGGCATAACTCTTAGATATATATTGGATCATTGGTCTTTTTTATATGATGTAGATCTAAGGGTATACCGTTCTGCTGTAGAAAGCGAACTAGGCGAACTTTTGTATAGTAGGTTTATAACCGACCACCAAGATTCTTTATTGTGGCAATTTACAGACAATACTATAGAACATGAGCAAGTTTACTTTTATTCACTTGTAGAAAAAAGGCCTCAATCTTCGTTTTATACATCGCTAATGGGAGGACAACAAATGAGAGTGGATGTAGATTTGGTTTTGGGTGAGCCAGATCCAGCAGATGAACCGTCACCAATGCCAGAACCTACGCACGAGCCAACGCCGTCACCACTACCAGAGCCAACAACCAACCCATCCCCTACCCCCGAACCGCTTTTGTACGAACCTTCGACTATAAATCAGTGGCCTGTTGTTATTGTTGTGGCTGCTTCTGCTCTAGGGATTGGGATAATCGTAGGCTATATAATTGTAAGAATGTTTCAAAAGAAAAGGAGGGTCAGATGAGGATAAAACTGATTTGTTGTGATGTGTTTCTTAGGCCAGTGAGTGCTTTTGTAGCCATTTCTCCACATACTATTGATGTTGAATATGTGCCGATGCTGGCTCATAATGAGCCAGATAAGCTGCGAAATGAATTGCAAACCCGGATAAATACCGCCGCTTGTTTACGCAACTATGATCTGTTTATCTTGGCGTATGGTTTATGCGGCAATGCGGCACTCGGCCTTACATGCCCGGTCAAGATGGTCATGCCAAGAATCCATGATTGTTGCGCTATGTTCATGGGCTCAAAAGAGGATTTTGCCAACACATTTGAAAACAATTTGAGTATGCGCTGGTGTACAAGCGGATATTACGAACGTTGTTATCTAGAAAACGGTCTGATGGGAGACAATCGTCCTAAAGAAACATATCCCGAGTACCAGGCCTTAATAGAGCAGTTTGGGGAAGACAATGCCGAGTATATCTGGGAAACCATGCATCCAGAAATAGAAACACCAGAAGCGGCATATATAAAAACGCCAGAGTTTGAAATACCTGGTCATGAAGACGGATTTCGCAAACAAGTGGAAGAGCAAGGCAAGACCGTAAAAATATTGGAGGGAAGCACTGCATTTCTTAATAGTTTGATAAATGGGCCTTGGGATGACAAACGCTTCTTAACATTAAATCCTGGCGAAAAGATCGGTGGGGTTTATGATATGGATGAAGTGATTAAGGCAGTACCGGTGTAAGACCAGAAATGCCAAAAACGTAGAATTTTCGCGAAAAGGAGCTGTCACGTTAAGCATAAATCATGCATATATATGCAACGTTTGTCATTGCGAGCGCAGCGAAGCAATCCAAGACTTGTGTAAAACAGGATTGCTTCGTCACTGCGTTCCTCGCAATGACAGAGCAAGTGCATATATATGCAGAAAAATGCTTATCGTGACAGCCCCTTTTTACTTTAAATTACATATTTATTCGCGTACATAACTCGGTCAAAGTTGTGGATGAAATACAGTATCTTGCACGGAAATCAACTTTCAGCCATAAACAAAATATTAAGGATTTCAAGTGGTTCAAGCATGCAGTCAAGCATGATTTTAGAGAAAGGTCGCTTACTGTTAGAGTTGTCTTTGAATCGCCGAAGA
>Ga0123355_10013874_pt1 | contig 12561 bp, 7 predicted proteins | sample TergutEmb28metaG_3_FD_89872 | JGI IMG/M metagenome (GOLD analysis project Ga0123355, IMG submission 89872) | Embiratermes neotenicus P1 segment gut microbial communities from Petit-Saut dam, French Guiana - Emb289 P1 | ecosystem: Host-associated > Arthropoda: Insects > Digestive system > Gut ...
ATGAAATAACTCAACAAATAAGTCGCAAGCTCCTGAGGATGGATGTATTAACATCCGAAACATGTTGAGCATTAAGTAAAGAAATAAAGCAAGTGACATCAAGTTGGTCTCTCTTTACTCAATGACCATTATTTGTTATGTGCAAAAGTAAATTTCTCACCTCATTGGTTAAATAAATAAAGGAGTTTCAGTGAGTCAAAAAGCATTTTTTAATATAAGACTGTCAAACAACGAAGGCCTAAAATGGCTGTACACACAAAGAGCGGAACTTCAGTTACACAATACAGAAACAAACAAAAAATATGTTGAGAAAAAAATTGAAAACTTACCAACCTACTAAAATCAGCAGCATTCAAAAGTTAGGACATTAATGAGAAGAAACAGAAGAAAATATTTAAAAATATAGGATGACCGTATAAAAACATTTAATAGAAGCGAAGGTAACGTTGTGTAAGAAATGCTTGGCTTCAGAGGAGCTAGGTGACAAAATGGAATATAGAGGAAACAAAGCACTAAGCGAAAAAAGAAGTGTGAAGATGACACAGAGCCTCCTTAGACAAACTTGTCACAAATTTAGAACAAAAGACACACAGGACTCGACATGAGATGTACAGAATTTTAAAACAAATTAGCAAGGATATAAAGAAAACAGCAAAAAATTCACAGAAACGTAGATGAAAATGTATTCCTGCGATACTACGAAAAATTGTGGAACGCAATAAACATAGATGTGTAAAAATTAGAATGGAATTTGAACAATCACATAGACACTTTAATAAAATTAGCCGAATTTGAAAAGGCATTAAAATTAATGAAAAATTATAAAAGCCCAGGAGAAGATAACATTAAATCAGAGTTATAAAAGTACACACCAGAAGAGTTCAAACTGAGATTACTACAATTTTTAAACAATATATACTCCAAAAAAATTCTATTCCAAATGAATGGAGAAATGCCATTGTAATCGCAGTATTTAAGAAAGTTGACAGAAGAGGCACAAAACATTACAGAGGAATTAGTATTCCTAACACCTGCTATAAGATCTGCCCTAAAATCTTTAATATGAAACTGTAGAGTTACTCAGAACAGTTTATGACAGAAACAAAAAATGGATTCGGCATGGAATGTTCTTGCACAGATTGAATATTTTGCCTTAAACTGTTAATTGAAAAATGAAGGGTATATAATTTGGAAACACACTTGTTGTTTATAGATTACGAAAAAGCATTTGATAATGTGCAAAAACATTTTATTTGATATTTTGAAGTCTAAAAATATTCCATATATATTACTAAAGGAAACAGTGGACATATACACACAAAACAAAATTTTAATCAAATATAACTCCATACTGTCAAAACTGTCTGAAATTAATAAAGGAGTACGCCAGGGTTGTCCTCTCGCCTGCTCTGTTTAATATACCTTGATGGAGTAATAACTAAATGGCAGAAAGAAGACATAAACGGAATTCCACTCTTAAGAAATCAGCAGCTGTTAACTCTGTTATTTGCTGATGACCAGGTTATAATATATAACACAGAAGATAGCTTGCAGAAAGTTGCGTACAAATTAAATCAAATAATATCAGGACAGTGTTAACTATATGTGTACAGAAAACAAAACTGATGGCATTTAAAGACAAGTTCAAGTTAGAAGTTAAATTGCAATAGATAACAACCTTATAGAACAAGTATATTCCTTGAAGAGCTTAGGAAATTTGATATCTTATGAAAAGGAAGTGGACTTTGACAGAAATGTATTAACTGTTTAAAAATAACAGGCGTTACAAACAATATGTTTAGACCACAGAAAACTGTAAAGAAAACAAGAATAAAATTGTACAGTACATTGGCCCTTCCAGCTTTTGTGTATGGTAGTGAAAACTGGACCATTACAGCAAGAGTTGCAAGAAGAATAACAGCAGCAGAGGTGAAATATAAGGGAAAAAGCAGCAGGATAAACTTGGACAGATTGCAAAGGAATTAAATATAACCCAAGTTTTGGACCAGATATAGGACTGCAGAAGAAATTGGTTGTAACATGTGAACAGAATGCTGCTTAATACGTTACCAAGGGTAATGAAAAGCTACAGACCAAAAGACAAAAGAAACCAGTGGAGACCATAAAAGACACTTCTAGTTGTGTGAGACCGAACAGTCAACAAGTGGCCCAACTGCATGTTAGCTAGATGATGATGATGATGATGATGATGATGATGATGACGATGACCACAATTGTGGGCTATTTAAGTGCCCTTCTGCATTTTTTACTGTAAATTTTTAAGAGGTTGGTGGTGGGAGGGGGTGTCAGAATTAAGCACAAGATGGTGTGTGTGTATGTGTGTGTGTGTGTGTGTGTGTGTGTACTTGTGATACGTACTTGTTCAGTGTTACTGAAGACCTGATGCTTGAGGGCATCGTCACCAGTTTGCTAATTATTGTGATGATCAAGAGTCGCTATTAAGGAACTGAAGGTTATCACAGTCACCGTAAGCCATGCCACTGTATGTGATCTTGAGCCAGTTAATCGCAGTTTACATCCCAGTAACCTAGCTGTCGAAGATCCGTTTTACTAGCCACAAGCAGAAATGCTGTTCCTTGACTGGGATGTGGTTGCTTTCCCTGTGTCACACTACACAGTGACAAAGATTTTAATGAAGGAAAAATGCTTGAATTAAGAAGTTAAAATTTTGTTATGTAATTAGTAAAACTACTGGGAATGCAGATTCATATCACATTCCATAATTCTACTGAAACACTTGCACATTACCTTAAAGTTTGTAGCTGCTGTGTTTATCAGGAAGATTATGCAGTAAATTTCATAATATTTGTGCTTGTACAGTTGTGCTTGTACAGTTCAGTTACATTAATATAGTGCCATTATATTATCTGGCAACCAGGCCTAATCACTTGCTGTCAGCATTGCACTGCCCTACCCACTCACATATCTAGCAGCCTGAGGCTAAATCTGAGTTCCTGAGTTTGAATGTCATGACAAATGTGCAGAACACTGCTGTAGGAAGTGTTGTGTACATTCGGACAGCAATTTGCAAATATGCGATGAGGCTTTGAACAACAGCTTCCATTCTAGATTGCAGAAAATTGTACAGGAGACAAGTGCATACTGCATCCACATAAGACAACTAACTGTGGGTCACAAACTCTATGACACAGACCATGAAGAAAGGCTAATTTTTGTAAATTGCTGCCTGCCTGGTGTATGTGATGGATAAATACACCCCACACACATTGTGTTGAGTGGCAAAATTTAGTTCCAAGTCTGTGGATGTGAGTGTTGAGTGAATATAGGATTATTGGGCCCTGTTTTTTCCTGACTCCAAACTGATGCTGATGTGCTAGCCACAGACTGATGTCCGCACCTGTCTACTCCCTAGAGATGTGTTATTCTTCATTTTCAACCTGATGTCTACAAGAGAAATGTTGCATGTGATTGTGTTATTTCCTGGAAAGACTGACCTTTGTGTATTTGTCGTTGAAATGTCAGCCACTTTACGAAGGTACTCTGTGAAGCACCACAACCCCTGATGGCACAGTTTGACATGCTTGATTTTGGTGCAAGCTGTAAGACAAAGAGCTGAGTGTTGTAAAGTTATGCCTTCTCGTCACTTAACTCTACCTGCTCAAGTTCACATCTCAAAACTGTCTAATGGCTCCTGTAAACTGCAGTTGACTGTTACCCTTTCAGTTGAGGCTGAAGCACAGGAAGAAACGAAAGCAGTACAGAGCAGTATCGCAGCCAGAGATGCAAGTAGCATTTTGGCTTCTTGGCTTCAGAAACGGGCACAGAGACAGCTTACTGCACAGCTCAAACCTGAGAGCAGCCAACTTTGGGAACTGACACCGACCTTTCGAGATCAACCGAACCTACCGCCATCTCTGCAGCCAATCACAGCAGACAGCTTCTCAGGCTCGGAGTTTGAGGAGTGGGGATGAATTGTGAACATTTTTTTTACTTGTTTATTTTTTAAACTGTGGCTGTTCACACAGTTTTATTGTTCATCAAACAACTGTGTTCATATTTGCATGCAGAAAGGAGTTCCAGCTTTAAAGTAATTTTGTATACACTATATACTGTTTTACAATACATTGAAGTATATTTTTAGAATTACAAAAACATTTAATCTCAGGTAGTGTTTGTTATGTGCGTTCATAATGCAGGCAACAGGAATGTTTGTATGTTGGTCCATTTGTCCTGCCTGCCATCTGGTGAGAGCGGCAGTAAATCCATTGTGTTTAAATTCTTTCCAGCTAACGAACGTTGGAATGTCACCGTCCTGTGATGTTGCAATAATTCACGTGGTGGAAGGCAGTCTTGTTTGAGCAGCTAATGTTTGCCCAGCCAGTGAAATCCTCCTCCTCCTCCTGCCCCACACACACACACTTCAGACACCCACCCTATTTGTTTAATATCCATCCCAAGTGCTGTCTTCTCTAGTTGTATTTACTGAGCAAAGTTTAGCGTGTATTTCTGATCTCTGTACATGCTGTGCCCAACTTGTGTGCCGCTTGGTGAAGATTCATGTCTTATGGGTTTCTGATGCCATATTTTAGTGTGCATTTAGTTCCTGACATTTCAAAGGATCAAAGTGCTTAATCTCCATGGTCAAGCAGTCAGAGTCTTCATGGACAGCAGTTTGAAATGTGAGGAACTGCACTTCAGTACTGTTATGGGAACCTAACATCTTGCATCATCATACTCCTCAGTCTGATCGCTGTTGCAACACTGGGTACAGAGTTTCACTTATGAAACTCCTCATTTTTCAGTTTCTGCATTGTACTGCTAATTTCTGTCAGTAGCATCCAAGTGCCCTTCTCAGTGCCCCGTTCTCAAACAGCCTTAATTTTGTACACTCCATTACATGGTTGTACTGTGCTTATTTCATTGAAGTGCAGAACCTAAGAACAGACAGTGAAGAATTTCATTATTCCAGTGGAGAAGTGAATGCATCCTCTTGGTGTCAGAATGCCACACATTCTTTAGTGATAAACTGAAATGTAATTCAGTTGAAGAAACAGCATGTCACTGCTGAAGCGTGTTGATTGCTTATGTTGTGCTGGCAGAGCTACCTCAGCTATGTTATTCATTTATGTACTTGGGTACGAAGAGAGACAGTATGAATGTTGTGTGTACTTACATAACAAATACTGATGTGCACAATATGAAGAGACGCATACAGGCAAATATTTTTTAACACCAGTAAAGGGAAATGGTGTGATCAGGGAACAGATGGATGACATGGAGGCTGCGGATCATAGTCCATAATTGTGTATGCTGCTCTTCTGCTTAACTACAGGGTCGTTATTTTGTTGGACAACAATCTGTTGGCACTTCCTGTCCACTTGCTTATCATATTACTGCAGCCCATTCAGCAACCACCCATATGTGTGGCAAGGCAGCTGCAGGTGTAAGAAGAGGACACTAGGCAGATAAAATGAGGGCCCTGTAACATGTGACAATATACACAGTGTGTTAGGGGTGAAGTTGTCCTTGCTGAATTATACAACACGTGCATATGTGTGTGTGTGTGTGTGTTTGTGTACAGCTGCAGCTTCACTCTCCAGCCACTTTAGCTCAGAGCATGAACATCTGGTGCCCACTGGATAAGTGAGTAGGTAGGTATGGCTGTGCAACAAAGGCAACAATGTCTGAATCTGTTAGGAAATGAACCCTAGTTATCTGGTTTTTTCTTTAACACCTCATTGAGTGAGCCAGTGGGGCTTGTATCTAGACAGTGAAGGGGCTGCAAGATATGCTGCTCTAGGACTGGTGACATCTAATGTAGTGTGTTTGTTTAATGCTGATCCGAACAACTCTCACTTTAAATTTCACACATTCTACAAACGTTGCCCGGACTCGCATTAATGCTGTTTTCCCAATCAACTGGTGGATCTCCAACAGCCAGACTTGTAGGTACCTTAATTCTTATGGGGAAGAAATGCTGTGTTTGTTGTTTCTCATGGTGTTGAGATTTTCAGGGGCTTACTGTACACAGGTGCATTTTTGCTGTTTCTTGCTGTGAACATAATGCAGAACATCCAGCTGTAAAATTCACCCTGTACCATTACCAGAATTACCTACATGACAGCCACACCTGATAAGGCAATGTGCAGGTACAGTTTATGGATGTGATGTGATGTGATTCGTGTTGACAGCTCAGATTCCTCTTTTAATTTGATGAGTAAATTTGTTAATTCCTTAATTTGAATGCTGTTCCTTTCACAGAGTTCTGGCTGCTGTATGTTGCTGTACTGAGAAGGCAAACAGCCATATATTGGACTAACAACCCATGCTGCTGTCTATCAAACATAAGCCATTATGCAGACTTCCTTTTGTATCACATATTTCTGTAATAAGAAATGCCATTGGATGGAAGTTAAACAGTACATTCTGAGAATAGCTAGGTATTCATACTGTCTGAATTAATTAAGCTGACAGACAAATTCACGTTTCTTGTCATTTTTAATCATTCTGTAATGTTTTTTCTCCTGTATCTAAACACCTTTATTGGGCGTTCTTGACTAAGTGAAAAAGAAGACCCCTCATGTGTAGGCCATGGCCATCCGTCAGAAAGCTCATGTCAGCAACTAAACCACGTGTTCTGTTTGCATGAAATTATGTATTACAGTTTTTTTTTTACCAAATGTCGACAACTATAGGTTTTGCAAAAATCTTATCGGTGACAGCTATGCTATATTAGGAGGGCATATAAAAATTTCTGCCCCTATTTTACGCATTTATTGCCCGGTATGGGTGAAATCCGCTGTAAGAGACCTGAACATAATGCTGTTTAGCATTTCGAGTTTCATGAATATCGGCACACGGAGAATCGTACTTTTGTTAACGTAAATGCACTTCTGCGCCATATGACATTTTGACAATGAAAGACACCTAGATAGAGTCTGTGCGCTACGTCACCAGAGCGCAGCACGTGCATTCTTCTTCCACAATGGCCCTTCGTCATACGGCCAGACACTCGGACGACCTAACGTGTGCCCTTGATGACCTTAGGCGTGTCGCTAACCTGACAGGGGGCACTGACGTGCTGCTTTGGCGAGGACTGCATTCGGTGTGCGTTCGGCCATGACGATCGTGTTCGATAGATTCCACATTCAGAACGACGTACATGCGGCCGAACGCAGTCAATCAGTCTCGGTTTTCGTGAACCTCGTTGCTCGGGAGTCGACCTATCGTGATCAGCCATTTTAATATAACTGTTTCGACCTTTCGCAACTGTTTCCGACGATTCGGATTGAGAGCACGTGTCTGTCGAGTCGGCTTACCGGACTGTCCTGCTATTGTGCAGAACACATTTAGCTCAGTCAAGTTGTGTCTTCCATTAAGTGAGATCGGTTGCTTTCATGCTTCATCTAGTGAGACTCTTCATGTATTTTGTGTTTCCGAAAGGTGTTTGTAGGCTATTAAAAATAATCTGTTATGCTGTTTGTGCATTTGGAATTTTTTTTGTGTTTTTATTACGGTATTTTGAACGTTCTTGAAACCCGATCGTCGTTGCGATGTGTGTGACGGTTTTATCGGCCCAAATTTATCACGAATGTGAAACGCTGTGTCCTGTTCTGTGCATATGGCGGCAGAATCCGTTGTTATCTGCTCTATGCAGACTTACCGTAGGTCCGTTTACCACCTACAGCAAATGTGACGCAAGTTCGAAGGAATTAGCAATGTTTGTTCAGTCATGCAATGGAATCTGGTTGCGACTGTTGATGTTTGCACAGCGAACACTGTGCAGACACTCTCACTTGACGTCACCTGCAACAGTACAGTGCATCAGGCTTGTCACTATACTGACTGAGCTATCCTGGCTACCGCGCAAGAATGTAAAACAAGGCAGGCAGTGCACGTATAACGTAACACTGAGGCGCGTTCGTGGAACCATTGTTGCAGTGGAAAGGCAATAAGTATTACATATTTTGAGTGTGTGTTTGTAGTCTTAGGTATACAGCATGCAATGCGCTATATTGTCATGCGTGATCTGTCCGGCTGTACAGTATTTTTCCACATTATCTAATAAACGGCACGATTTAAAAAAAAATATATTTAACTTAAAATGTGTTCGATTTTCTGTACAGCTTTTGTCTGAAACATTCATTCTAAGAATAATTGAGCGCGATATGGTCAAAATATGTATTGGTCTTCAGGTAACGTGTCCGTTATTATTCTTGTCCGATTTTAACGAAACTTGAAATTCCCAGACAGATTTTCGAAAAATACCGATACCAAATTTTATGAAAAATCGATCAGTGTTAGCCGAGTTGTTCTATGTGGACGGACGACGGACAGACAGACATGACAAAGCTAATAGTCGCTTTTCGCGATTTTGCGAACGCACCAAAAAAAGTCTTGCCTCGTACTCGGATTCGAGTCCCGGACCGTCTAGCCTGTAACCCAACTTCAGTGCCGAATGCTGTCCTGATTCTCGACAGCATGTGCCTAATGTTTTTAGCGCCGTTAGTAAGCCAACAAGTTTTATATATTTTTTATCCAGCCCAGTACAGTTTCCCTCTTCGTTGGTCGTTGTCCCACTGTGCGCACTTTCAGGATGCGTGGCTCGTAATGCGGTCTTTACACACCATTGTAGTTGAGAGGATAAATTGGATCCCTTGCGTCCATGAAACAGAATTCCATAGCGTCGGAATATAAAGAAGGCCTCTCTGAGTGGTAATGATTTCCTCTTAACCTACAGTGTTATTTATCAGACATCGTGGCGGGGGGGGGGCAACAAACGACCTTGAGGCTAGCATCACGTGACCCAACGCAGAGGTACGCCGAGTCGAACGGCGCAGAATCATGCGCACTAGTTACGGTTTAATTTTTTTGGTTACTGTAAACTTAAAAAAAGGTCCCCATCATTAGCAATAGCGGGATATGAGGCATTGCAGCGTTGTTCCCGCTGAATGGGTATTCATCTGTCCATCTTTTCTATGGTCGACCTTCGTCACTTCTGTAGGTTGGACAGTGTTCTTACACTAACTTAGAACTAGTTGAAGAATAAGAGACCAACTTGATGTCACTAGTTATTAAGTTTTATTTCATTTCTATGCTCAACATGTTTCGGACATTAATGGATCCATCATCAGGAGCCGGCGACTTTTCTATTGTATCACCACATTGGTTGTGTGTTCTTGTTTCGATGTGTGTTGGAGTTGTATCCGTGTAGCAGGCTGAAGCCTGCAACACGGATACCACTCCAACCAGCCACACCGAAACTTCAACACACATCGAAACAAGAACACACGACCAATGTGGTGATACAATAGAAAAGTCGGAGGCTCCTGATGATGGATCCATTAATGTCCGAAACATGTTGAGCATAGAAGAGGTGAAATAAAAATAACTAGTGACATCAAGTTGGTCTCTTATTCTTCAACTATCACAATGATGCACGGCCTAATATGCATAAGATTAACTTAGGACTGTTTGTATCGTTAATTCCTAATGAATGATGTGTCTACTGGCACTTATAAAAAGGTGGTGCTTTGGTGCGGTGGCAGCTATGTGTACTGTACATGCTGTAAACAGACAGTGGGCGTTCTGCCCACCCTGTGTGTTTATGTGCTTTGTGTGGATCTGAGAACAAACGGCGATTATTTCGCTATACAGCGTTAACTGACTGGCTTGTATAACCGAGACGGGGTGTGTTTACTGCGCGGTACGGACTGGGTCTTTACAAATATAATTCACTATGTTTAACATTCAACAATTCTACGTTCTGCCCACACAGTGTGTTTTGTGTGGATCTGAGAACAAACAGCGATTATTTCCCTATACAGCATTAACTGAGTGGTTTTTATAACCGAGACGGCGTGTGTTTACTGCGCGGTACGGACTGGACATTTAAATGTAATTTGGGTTATATGCTTTATATGGATCTGAGAACAAACAGTGATTATTTCCCTATACAGCATTAACTGACTGGTTTTTATAACCGAGACGGAGTGTGTTTACTGCGCGGTACGGACTGGGTATTTAACTGTAATTTGGGTTATATGCTTTATATGGATCTCAGAACAAGCAGCGAATATTTCCCTATACAACATTAACTGACTGGTTTTTAATACTGAGACGGAGTGTTTACAGCGCGGTACGGACTGGGTATTTAAATGCAGTTTGGGTTATATGCTTTATATGGATCTCAGAACAAACAGCGATTATTTCCCTATACAACATTAACTGACTGGTTTTTATAACCGAGACGGAGTGTTTACTGCGCAGTACGGACTGAATCTTTAAATATAATTCAGGTTGATTTTGGTCTTTAAAGGGTTAAGGACCGCGCAGTGGACGCCTATGGGATTGGAGGGATAGCTCCGCTCATTCTTATCGTCGGCACTAGACGGAGGTGACTCATTTTCGCGCCTCGACCTCGTTACCCGAGGGACAGATCGCCTGATACCCATGGAATAGGGCGCTGGGTGGGCCCCAGTGTCGGTCCGAACGCTTTGGAGATGAGAAAACATGTCCCGGAACTGGAGTCGATCTCCATTTCCTCGCCTGTCTGGTACGTTGCTTGGCCACTATATCGACTGAGCTGTCCAAATAGTCACCCAGCTTGAGAATTGTGAATGTCGAATTGGTTGAACAAGTGTGTTTTTAGATTCAATAAGTACTAGCAGTACAGCTGTAGTCGATGTGGTTAGGAGCGCCAGTGCTGCTTGATACAGCTGTGTCAGTGGCGTTGCTTGTTTCGTTGTGTTAAGGTCGCGACTTGTGCGAAGTTCTGACGTGCTGGAGGCGTGTATAGGGTGGAGGAGACCAGTAATGCATACCGGCACTGGTTGGTGTTAGTGTGAGGTGAGGGAGATGGATGTAGCTGGCTCAGGATCGTGCCCAGTAGCGGCCTTTGATACAGCGGTGCTGAACTCTCCCGGTTTTGCTGCCATAATGTAAATTACGTTATCGTGGGGTTTTAGCAGTCGGTACTGTGACCTTGCTTCAGGTCAGAGGGCAGGGGATCAGGGTTACGTTCCGACCGGGACCGTCCGAAGGGATGTACCCAGCCTTCAACTTGTATTGGGTGCTCTTTCCGTTGGTCAAGACCGTGACCACTCATCTCCATCTAGTACAGAGGTTAAGTACGCTTGGAGCTGTGCCTCCACTTCTGTATATGCCTTCATGGCATGGTCATTATTAACATAAGGGAAATCTTTACCTTTACCTAAAGAGAAACGTAATTTGTACGTGCTTACAGCACGGTAGGCGTTGACGTTTCGAAGTGGTATTTAAAAATGAAATGCTGACGTCACAGCAAACACACGGCGTCCAGCCCGTTAATCATGTTAGGGAAACAACTGCTGTTTGTCGCGAGCGCCATACGGAGTGCGTAAGTGCAATGTGGGAGAAACGTGAAGTGTTAAAGCTGGCAGTATGTTCCACATGCAGTAGACTGCGTTTGAAATGTGATGGCACACCCGCCGAAACCAGATTTCGTCTTTCGGCGAAATGGACGAGTCCATTTAAATAGGCGGAGGCGTCAGTTCGGTTGACTACTGGCAGCCGAGGTGTGCGCATCAGCGGTAGTAATACATCATGTACCGAGGTAGTGTGAAGAGTACTGGCGACCCACTCCATTCGCCAGTTTCCCCTCCAGTGCGTCGCCGTGTGCCGTCACATGTCAACTGGACTGTTAACTATTTTTGCTTTACTCTGTAAAAGCACAGTAAAAAAGGTAGAGGTAAAAAGTAAAGTTCACCCTAGAACAGGTCACGAAGGCCCAGAGGGGGAGTAGAGGTATAGCTCTACTCTTTCTTTAACCTCGGCGCTAGATGGGGGTAGGTGGTCAACGCCACACCCCCGCCACTTTACCCCTGGGAAAGAGACCCGGTACCCATTGTATAGGAGTTTGGGTGGGCCCCAGGGCCGGTCTGGACGGGTGCGGAAAATCTCGCCCCCACCGCGATTCGATTCCCGTTCTTTTCAGCCCGTAGCGAGTCGCTATACCGACTGAGCTATCCCGGTCCACATTAAAAGCTCAGTGGTTGCTATATGTACACATGCTTTAACATTTAAAGAAATATTAATGCTGCCCACAGAGAGTGTTGATGTATTTCGTTCGATTTTCGCCACACACAGCGATTATTCACCTGTAGTACATTGACCGGTGGGTTTTTTTAATAACCGAGACGGAGTGTTTACTGCGCGGTACGGACTGAATCAGTATATTCCCGCAGCAGTGACCATTGTATCAACAGTGTGTAGCCGCTGGCTTATGTCACTAATTATGTTAATATTGGCTGTCTCCTACACACAGGTTCACAGAACTTACGGGCAAGCGTGAAGGTCGTTTATTGTCACTATGCACCTTGGATACTGAGGATCGGCCAGGCCCTGGATAACATCCGTTCTTCAAAACTGACTAGTACCAATTTATCGGGGTAGTACCTGTCCCTAGAACCTCCTGTTGTCATAAGGTTCGTCATCCCCGTTGTGTTTATAATAAACTAGATTGGAGTTTCTATACCTGTCTAACACAACTATATGGTGGTATAGATATGTATAATTTATTACATAAAGAACAACTACATG
>Ga0123355_10013875_pt1 | contig 12561 bp, 15 predicted proteins | sample TergutEmb28metaG_3_FD_89872 | JGI IMG/M metagenome (GOLD analysis project Ga0123355, IMG submission 89872) | Embiratermes neotenicus P1 segment gut microbial communities from Petit-Saut dam, French Guiana - Emb289 P1 | ecosystem: Host-associated > Arthropoda: Insects > Digestive system > Gut ...
AATTGCGTGATACCCACATCGTAAGTCACGAGCGGGCATTTCAATTCGATTGCTGTCGCAATCAGAAGCCTGTCCGCCGGGTCGCGATGTGCGAAATGGTGAAGCTGGTAGCTGCGAGCCGCGGCGCGATGAGCCAGCGCCACCTCCTCGATTCCCGGCCGGTCAAGAAAGCGCTGGATCCACACATCTACGGGGACGTCGAGTTCGACCCGTCCCGTATCGACAAGCAAGGCAATTTCCCAGGCCGTGACGGGGCTCAAGTAAATGGTTCCGCCGTTCTGCCAACAGGTGTCGATTAAGCTGCGGGTTGAGGGCCGCAAGCGATCATCGCCGCTATCGAGCCACAGGACGACATGCGTATCGAGCAACAGCGCTTCCTTCATCGTTCAACTTCCCGGCCGGTTTCCGCGTCCGGGGGGACATCCAAAGCGGGCGCGGTCAGGTCCACACCTTCAGGAATTCGGACTGATCCTTTGTGAGCGCCGAACAGCGTGCCTGCGCGTGCGCTCTGCTCCAGCAAACGCCGCATTGCCAACGCGACCGCTTCGGTTTTATTGCCGTCCGTCAATTGTTTGGCAGCCTCCTCTATAAGCGCCACGACATCAGGACGATTGATGGTGATCACGGTCGCCATAGCTAACCCCCGATCATTATATATGTATTCATATAATGATTACACAAAAAGGAAGCAAATGGGTGCCCGGAATCCTCCGTTTAAGGTGAGTTGTCGAAGAATGCCGGAAGGATTCACGGTAACGGACGGCGAGAACGACTCGTGCTCATGGGTGTCCAAATTGTCGACGAGCGGGAATAAATCCGCTCTCCAGGTGTCTCGTCCTAAGCGGAAAGGTTGAAAAGTGAATACAGAAGCAAGTACCGGCGCGATTCTGCGAAACCCGTCGTTGGGTGGGCGTGCTGCGAGTAGTCGATTCAAGCAACCATGACGCGGCGGACCCGAAGCGGTGAAGTGACTATGCAGAGTGCGGCCACCTTTCGTCGAAACCGGGGTGATCAAACTGTAACGCAGGAGGCACTTCGAGGCGGATGCCGGTTTACCGGGAAATCGGGTCTTGCTCACATTTGCGCCGCAGCGCTTGCGAGGAATCTCCGAGGAAAAGACGCACTGGCCCAACGACGACTGGCCATTGATCTTACCCGCGAAATCCACGAGTGAGAGGAAATATTATGAAACAGTGTAGCGGATCGATTCTTATTGCGGTCACGCCGGCACCCGGTCACGTGAACCCTATGTTGGCCATCGCCTGCTACTTGCGAGACCGCGGGTACTCGATCATTTTCAATACGGCGGAGGCATTTCGCAGACAAGTCGAGGCCGCGAATTTGCGCTTCGTTCCCCTTAAGGGCTTGGCTAACTTTGACTACCGCCGTCTCGATGAAGCATTTCCTGAGAGAAAGAACTTTAAACCTGGACCAGACCTGTTTGCTTATGACGTCAAGCACATCTTCGGAAAAACCATTCCCGACCAATACCGGGGAATGCAGCAAATCATGGACGAAAACGAGATTGATCTCATCTTCACCGACCTTACATTTGCGGGAGCCTTTCCTCTGCTGCTTGGACCGCGAGAAGCGCGGCCTGGGGTCATTGGGTGCGGAGTTACACCGGTGCTCCTCAGCAGCATCGATACATCTCCATTTTCTCCTCCCGATTCCAGTCCGGCGGGGCGCGCTCGAAATGAGCAAGATAACCGGCAGTTTCAGACGATGTTTCAGTCCGTTCAGGACTATATGAATCAGGTCTTGAGCGACTGCGGCGCTCCGGCTTTGCCCCGGTTCTTTCTCGAGTGCTTCTACACTTTGCCTGATCAATTTCTACAATTCACTGCGGAGACTTTTGAATACCCTCGAAGCGATATGCCTTCGAGCATCGCGTTTGTTGGCCCAATTCCGCCTCAGGTCTCCGCTGACTTTCACCAGCCTCAATGGTGGAAAGATCTGGATGGTTCAAAGCCAGTCGTTCTTGTAACACAAGGAACGATTGCCAATACAGACTTGACCGAACTTATAGAGCCAACGCTTGCCGCTCTTTCAGCAGAAGATGTGGTGGTCGTTGCGGTGACGGCAAGAGAACCGGGAGCGATTGCCGCACCTGTTCCTTCGAATGCCATCGTGACCCAGTTCATTCCTTTTTCAGAGTTGCTCCCCAAGGTTGATATCTTTGTCACTAACGGAGGCTATGGCGCTGTAAACCAGGCGCTGAGTCATGGAGTGCCAGTTGTCGTTGCCGGCGAGACTGAAGATAAAGCTTGGGTTGCGGCGCGTGTTGCCTGGAGCGGCGCAGGCCTTGACCTAAGGACTTCGCGGCCAACTCCAGAACAGGTGCGCCACGCAGTTGGTGAAGTGCTCAGCAAGGGCTCTTACCGCACAAAAGCATGTGGCTTGCGGAGGAACTTCGCGCAATACAATGCGCTGGACCGCGTTGCAGGCTACGTCGAATCGTTCCTGGGTTGTGAAGAAACCCTTCGGGGATCTACGAACGTGCCTCAAGAAGAGAGGGCCACAATATAAAGGGGCCGAAGCCCGAGGGGAGGAGGTACGTACGGATTCTGTGCCGCCATTCATTGGGTGGAGAGAACGGCATCGAGTCGAAGTACCTCCTCGACCTGACGGATCCCTGCTGCGACTCGTTTCCCCATGCCCCAAACTACCGGGTGCTGTGGATCACCGACTCGAGGAGGGTAGCGCCATTCGGGGAAACGGCGCAAATGACCGGTGGTATTTGAAATTTGGCTTTATGGCATTCCAGCAATCGAGGTCAATCGACCGAAGGTTCGCACAAGAGGAGGAACGCATTCGCGGGGGATCGGTCTTCCACTTTGTCAAAAGCAGCGACAACTATTGGGCTGCAGCTGGCCAAAGCCTCGAACGGAGAAATCGGACTTCGTGCCAGTCGGAGGTAGACGTGATCCACGCAGCCTCCCTTGGGTCTTAAGAACAAATTGCCGGACACAAGACCGTTGGGGGAGAGAGTTGTAGACTTCGTACGACAGAAAACATCGGCAAGACGAGAAGGCCACGGAAGAACCCGAACCATAGCAGGAGTTGGACCGAAGTTGCGTCTGGGGGACATCCGCGTGGAGCAGGGCAGGGTTCGTATCGTGCGTGAGATCGCCAACTTGCGGCATGGCGGATTCCGCTTCCACGACCGGCACACCTTGAGCACCCAGGGCGCAGAAGCCGGATCAGCTCGGACACACGGATCGCGAGAGCTCCCGGGAAAACACCATCACCTCGAACGCTCGAACCGGTCCGGCGCCCATACCGCCGAACGGGACCTGTAGACCATCTAATTCACGCTGCAATTCCCAAACGAAAATTAGGTAAGCCGTCGCGGTGAGACTTGCAGGGCTCCCCGCACTCAACTTCGAACCAGAGAGGAGTACTGCCATGGCAAGTCAGCGTAAACCCAGCATCGTATTCGTCCACGGACTGTGGGCCGACGGCTCATGCTTCGCAAAGCTAATCCCAACGCTTCAAAAGGAAGGCCATGACGTGATCGCTTCACAGCACGGCTTGGACTCACACGCCGGCGACGTGGCCAATGTCAAGCGGACGATCGCTCGGGTTCCGGCACCGGTAGTATTGGTCGGCCACTCGTACGGAGGATCGGTGATAACCGCTGCCGGTACCGACCCGCGTGTCGCTGCCCTCGTATACATCGCGGCCTTCGCGCCAGATAGTGACGAAACAACTCAGGCTCTCCAGGAAAAGTTCCCTCCGACAGATATCTTCTCGCATATCGAAGTGGCCGATGGACGAGTCTGGCTTAAGCCAAATGGTGTGCTGGCTTTCGCTGGAGACTTGTCAGAAGCGGAGCAGAAGCTCGTATGGGCGACACACGCTGCCCCTACAGCAGATCTCTTCAGTCAAAAGGTCGAAGGGACCGCATGGAAATCGAAGCCGAGTTGGTACATCGTAGCCACTAAGGATCGCACCATTCAGCCGGAATTGGAGCGATTCGTGGCTAAGCGCATGGGGGCGACCGTCTTTGAAACCGCGAGCAGCCATGTCCCAATGCTGTCCCAGCCCGAGTTCGTTTTGGATGTCATTCGTAAGGCCGCAGCAGCCGTTGCGGAAAAAAGCGAACGCTGACTCTCCCACTGTTCCGAAGTCAACCGATGCTGAAGAGATCATCCCGCGTGTTCTCTTCAGAAAAAGGATTAAGGGTTGTCTCGGGTTTCGCGTTCTGCGGCGTCCTGCTAGGATGCAGGTTCTCTTCGCCAGCACGGGTTCAGCCGGGGATTGTGCGAATTGCCCTAGGTTCCTTCGTGACGGGACGGACGGAGGTTTCGAAGAATTGGGCGCAAATGTAGAGCAGTGAGCAGTGGTTTTCGGATTTGGAGATTATGAACCGCAATGGATCGGGGAGCGCGAAGCCTCCGAGGCTAGCGGCGGTTCTGCGTGCCTTGGAAAGGGATTGAAAGATGTTCAGACGGGGTAAATCAAACAAATTCATCAGTCCTAACGACCCCGTGTTTAACTAACTAGAGCGCGACACGTCCATAGTGGGGTTGCGCAGTCATTTGTTGTCACCTGCTGCCGCCTCGCGTAAGCCATCGATCAACTCGTCCACTTCTGATTGTGCGATTCCATTATTTTCTTCGATGACAACATAAAGCGCAGCTGCTACAGGAATAGAAAGGTTGCGAGAGTCCTTGTACAAGGAACTCAGACCGTCGACTAACTGCTGCTTTGAGGGATGGCCTAGTTGAACGTAATCCTTTGGATATATCTTCTTGAAAACCTTCGGGTGTTTATCTCCCAGGAGCACTCCATAGGTGCCGATACCGTCGAATGCACCAGACGCATATGCGAGTTTGATCGAGTCTTGTTGCTTGTTCCACCAGTTTCCATCTCGCGTGTCTTGGGCAACTGGCGGTGCAGCGGTCTGCGACGGCATGAAATCCTGCCCGGCATCGAGTTGGAATCTAAAGCGCTCAGAGGCTATCACGTACCCGTGGTCCGATTCAGTTGTAAGCTCGACCATTTTGGGAGCATAGCCCTCTTTAGTCAACCTGATTCGAATCGGCGCTGTTCCAAACCTTCGCTCAATCCCTTTCTCCCAGTCCATCCAAACAGGCCTGAAATAGTTTCCGGGAACACCGATAGAGCAGGGCGTCGTGCAGGTAATGCTGCCGTTTACCTCAACGTGTGCACCTGGTGGAACGGTTTCGATTGATACCGTTTTATCGCGCGCCAGAGCGTGTGTAACGCCAAACGACAGGAAAAGCGCTGCCATGAAACGCAGCTTGGGTAGTTGCAATTCCGACCTCCATTGGAGGGAATAGGGTGCCGAACTTCACGTACGCAGTCAATAGGGCGAACCCCTTAACTGGAGAGGATCTCGAAGCTGCCGGGCCCTGGCCCGTGGCGCGAAGCCCGGATGGCCTTGCGATTCTTGAGTGAGTCACACTGGACGTAGACAGTCGGGGCTGTGCGCCGTCCGCTCGCAACTCGTGCTGCCAACATTGCCAAGGCATTAGCGACACACCTAGCTTCAGAACGATTCTGACCCACGGCCCAGTGTTGGCGCTTCGCCCTAGACTTCAGTTCGAGGAGCCGACAACACTGCCACATTCCCGCGAGCAGTTCATCCAGGCCGCGAGTGAGAACCACTCGGTCATCGAATTCCGTAACGGTAATAGCTTTTGGGCTTCATGCTGGACCGAGGAAGTACTCCGCCGCAACCCACCGATGCGTGTTGAGTTTGAGCACGCCGTCGTCTTTGGCTCGTTCGTCGAAGCCCGAAATCTACGTGAAGGCAAGAACGCTTGGGGCCGCTTACTGGCGATTGAAGCTTCGCCCCGATGACGTTTTACACCCTTGCTGAATTACGTATCAGCTCAAAGCTTCCAGCATCATGCGGCAACGGTGGGAATTTCGAGAGACTTTCAAAGCCATCCTCGGCAGAGACCGCCGCTTCTAGGGAATTGTCGAGCGCTGCTCATTGCTCGATTGAGTGCACCGCCAGTTGGGGTTCGGGTAGTTTGCGTTGTGACCTGCTGTAGTGGGCGGCGCTTAGGTGGCGGTGTCGCTCGAGTCAATGATCTTCGATGAGTCGACCGGCGCCCGAATGTCGTGGCACGAAATCGAGGCTACCGCAGACCTGCCGGCCTTCACCTCGGGGCCTCGATTTACGGCAGTACCAAGAACGACGTTCCGCGAGAGCGACGGCAGTCCGCAGCGTTTACTTGGATTTAGAGGCTGCCGAGTCTGGCCTGGCGCAAACTCCCGGCAGCCTCTTCCATGACCTGACATGAACCGGGCGGCCGTGGCTGCATTGAGCATCGTGGGCAAAGCCAATTCCTTCGAACGAAATGTGTGTGTAGAGCTCCGGTCTCTCAGCCGTCGGACTGAACGACAAATCGTAAAGACGATTCTGCCTGATGTCATGCAAGACGAGACAACCCTCTTGTTTGACCGGCTTGGTCGGCTGGACGCACCCTCTTGCCTGTATAAGCTTGGTTGGCAGGGGACGCGATTGCTGCTGGCTCAACAGCGGGTTGGGGATCAACAAACCCATCAGGAATATAAGAGGACTCTTCCGCATAGGATCCATCTCCTTTTCTGTTTCGTTGTGTCGGTTACTCGCCGCGCGACAATAACAGGTAATTTGACCGACCTTGAGGGTACAATCGAGACCGGCCGAGTCTCTCAGTGGCGTCCAAAGTCCCGGCTCCGTCTACTCAGGACGAGCAGCTCTCGAGTCTATCCAGGCGGCCTGCACTACAATCCTCCTCGCAAAGACCCACGCATCAGGCTGTATTGTTTCGCATCACTTCTACGATGCTTTCCGTACGGGACACTAATGCCCAATTGTGTTCGAGAATTCCCGTTGCAATAGAGTTTCTGTCCATTGCGCAATTGTTGTCTTCTGCAATTACTGACAGGGGTGCTACGCCGGGCCGGGAAAACTAATCCTACACAGGAGAACCCGTGAGTCCCCCCGGGGACCACAAGAGGTGCCGGAAGGCTGCGGATTGATGCCGTACGGCCCTTGCGACAACCATGCCGGGCCTGGTCAACCGGTGGTTTTCACGCAGCCGGCGCCGCGAAGAGCAGTGCTCGCAACCGTTTCAACAAGTACCGGCCGGCGGGATTTCGGAGACCAAGCGAGCTGCGCCTTAAGGGAGAATCTCGCGCTCTTGAAGATTCTTGGCAATTGCCGCAAATATGCAACCGGGAGCCTTATCACGAGACCGGCGGTTCCTCTCCCTGCTAAAGCAGTTGCCGCGAATCGGCCCTCCTGATTGGGCAGGTACCTTGACGCCGATGTCCCGCATCGACAAGACTGGCTTCGCGGAGCGTTGGTTCATGCCGACGACATGGCGATCGTCGAGCTGTATACTTCGGTGTTCACCCAGAATCCGCAAGACTGGCTCCAATCGGTCTGGCAGTTTGGATCAGATAGGGACAGGGATTGTCTTGGAGCGGCATGGACTCTCTCTTGAGAATGGTGCGAACCCTTGCTGGCCGCTGTGGAATAGCGGGCGAGTTATTGTCGTTCTTCTGGAGTGCAAAAAGATGGTGGCTCGTGCCGATGGTCGTGAGCCTGTTTTTGCTCGCCGCGCTGATTGTTCTGGCACAGAGTTCGGCGATTGCGCCTTTCATCTACACGCTCTTCTAGGAAAACACGGTGCTGAAGCGCGCCTGGCAGGCATGGAAACGAATCGCTCACGCGATCGGGACTTTTCAAGCGCGAGTCCTGCTGACAACCTTTTACGGGGTATTGGTTTTGCCTTTTGGCATAACGACCCGCCTGTTTTCTGATCCTTTGCGGATCAAGCGCCGTCCCACCCGTTGGCTGGATCATCCGGAAGAGACCTGCGATCTTCCGTGGGCCAAGAGGCAGTAATCGTGTACATTCTCGGGGTCTCCTGCTACTACCATGACGCCGCGGCGGCGTTGCTGCAGGATGGCGTTCTGGTCGCCGCGGCCGAAGAAGAGCGGTTCTCACGGGTAAAGCACGATTACGGTTTTCCCAAGAATGCGATTCGCTTTTGCCTGAGTCAGGCGGGCATCGAAGGCAGGGAACTGGACTACGTGGTGTTCTTCGAGAAGCCGTTCCGCAAGCTGGACCGCATTCTAATGACCACGCTGCAAACCTATCCCTGGTCCTGGAAGGTGTTTCGCGAATCCATGATCTCGTGGATGATCGACAAACTGTGGGTCGGAAGCACGCTCCAGAATGAACTCGGGGTAAGTAAGGAAAAGGTGCTGTTTTGCGAACATCACCTGTCGCACGCGGCGAGTGCGTACCTGTGCTCCCCGTTCGACGAAGCCGCGATTCTTACGGTCGATGGAGTTGGGGAGTGGGTTACGGCCACCTATGGCGTTGGCCGGGGAAACGACCTCCGCCTGCTGAAGCAGATCGAATTCCCGCACTCGATCGGGCTGCTCTATAGCGCGTTCACCGCGTTTCTCGGGTTTGAAGTCAATGAAGGCGAATACAAAGTAATGGGCATGGCGCCTTACGGTGTGCCCCGCTACGCGGACAAGGTGTGGAAGCTGGTCGAGCAGAACCGCGACGGATCGTTTTCGCTCGACATGGATTACTTCTGCTTCCACTATTCCACCGACCAGACCTACAATCGCAAGTTTGTTGCGCTGTTCGGCGAACCTCGCTCGAAGACCCTGCCATTCTTCACCAGAGAGACAGGGTTCCCGAATTACTTCGGCGAGCCGCCGGGGGACTACAACGAACTTTGCGACTTGAACCAGCATTACGCCGATGTGGCGGCCAGCATTCAGCGGGTGACGGAAGAATTGCTGTTACATATGGCGAACCACCTGTACCGCGAGACCGGTCTGAAGCAGCTTTGCATCGCGGGCGGTGTTGGCCTCAACGGCGTGGCCAACGCCCGCATCCTTAAAGAAACTGGCTTTGAGCGGTTGTTCGTGCAGCCGGCGGCGGGAGACGGGGGAGGCGCTTTGGGATGTGCGTTGTGGGCCTACAACAGCGTGTTAGGCAAGCCCCGCAGCTTCTCGATGCAGCACGCCTATTGGGGACGTTCCAATTCCGAAGCGGAAATTAGCGCCTTCTTGCGGCAAAATGGAGTGCCCTTCAGCTATTTTGACGATGAGAACGAACTCCTTGACCGGGTAGTCGACCGCCTGATGCAGGGTAAAGTGATCGGCTGGTCACAAGGACGCTTCGAGTGGGGGCCGCGAGCGCTCGGCAGCCGAAGCATCCTCGCGGATCCACGAAATCCGGAGATGAAGGATATCGTGAATGCCAAGATCAAGTTTCGCGAGCCCTATCGCCCGTTTGCGCCGTCGGTTCTGGCCGAATGCGCGGAAAAGTACTTCGACCTGTCATGTGCAGCCTCGCACCACCCGGCTCGGTACATGTTGTACGTAGTGCCCGTCAGGGAGAACCACCGCGGCAGCTTGCCGGCAATTACTCACGTAGATGGCACGGGGCGGCTGCAAACGGTATTTCGCGACCAGAGCCCGCGGTATTACCGTTTGATCGAGCGCTTTGGGCAGGCGACCGGTGTGCCCGTTGTGCTCAATACCTCGTTCAATCTGAAAGGCGAGCCGATTGTGAACACACCCGCCAACGCTTGGAACACCTTTTCCAGAAGCGAAATGGACAATCTTGTGCTTGAGAACTTTTTGGTTGAAAAGGCGTAGAACTCATCGTTTGCCAGGGATTCCAGTATCTGGCATGCCTTCCACCGGTCGCGACTGCTGCCCGCGCGGCAATCTTGCAGGCCGAGGCTTTTCTCCCGTGAACACCTTAGGCGATCTCAAGGACAGAAAGTCCGCAGCGAACGTTTCTTTGCTAAGTCCCTCATCCCCGCACAGAAATCTCGTTTCGTAGGACGTTGTTGCCACCAAGCGAGAGCTGCGGCAAGCGGCAGGCTGTCGGGCGCGCGCAATTGCTAAGCATCCAGGACGCGGATCGCGAGATCGCGGAGCGGATCCCCGGGCAAGACTTCTTTCCAGCCGCGCCTTAATTAACAGGCCGAGACGCTGCGAGGCGCGCTGGTGCGAACCAGGGTCTTCCACCCAGGTGAAGCGGTCCGTTCTGACGAAAATAGCTCATTGTGCTATAAGGTCATTCGGAGCTCATGGAAATCGGCATGCGAAACTTATTCGTCAGCAATCACATTCTCGCCGCCGCCACGGCGAGTCTTTGTCTCGCCCTTTCGAGTACCACCTATGCACAGAATGCAGCGGATGTGAAAGCTGCGCCTCTGCCTCCGGCGCTGCCCGCACCCCTGGATCAGCCTTACGCCGGCACCGTTTCTCTTAGCGTCGATCTGACGAACGTCAACGCCCGCGTCCTGACGGTGCGCGAGACGATTCCGGTAAAGCCCGGCAACATGATGCTGCTCTATCCGCAGTGGCTGCCCGGGACGCATTCGCCTTCGAACTCAATCGCCGACCTGGCAGGGCTTGCCATCACGGCCAACGGCAGGCGTGTACCCTGGCTGCGGGACCGCGTCAATATGTGGGCGTTCCACATCGAGGTCCCGGAGGGCGCGAGCTCGCTCGAGCTCACCTTTCAATACCTGGCTCCGATCAAACCGCAGCAGGGGCGCATTTCCAACCGTATCGCCGACCTCACATGGAATAGCGTTCTTCTCTATCCGGCGGGATATTTCGCGAGGCGGATTCAGTTTTCCCCCCAACTGCGACTGCCGGAAGGCTGGAAATTCGCCACCGCGCTCGATGTAAAGTCGCAGAATGGAGACCTGATTCAGTTCAAGGAGGTTCCGCTGAATCAGTTGATCGATTCCCCTCTGTATGCGGGCGTCAACTATAAGCGAGTGGACCTGTCGACAGGACCCGACAATTTGGTTTACCTCGACGTGTTTGCGGATACGCCCGAGCAACTGGAGATGACCCCGGAAGAGGTGCAGCACCACAAGAACCTGGTGATTCAGGCGCAGAAGCTCTTCGCCTCCCGCCACTACGATCACTATGACTTCCTGTTCTCGGTCAGCGACTCGGTTGGCGGCAAGGGACTGGAGCACCACCAGTCAAGTGAAGACGGCACACGCGGCAACTACTTTACCGACTGGGCCGCGGGTGTCGCGGGTCGAGCGCTTCTGCCCCATGAATACGTGCATTCCTGGAACGGCAAGTTTCGCCGCCCTGTCGATCTCTGGACGCCCAACTTCAATGTGCCAATGCAGAACGATCTGCTGTGGGTCTACGAGGGTTTGACCAATTACTATGGCGATGTCCTGACGGCGCGTTCCGGCTTGCGGACGCCTGAGCAGGCACGGGACGTGATGGCGCAGATCGCTGCCGCTTTCGAAATCAGTCCGGGACGCACCTGGCGCTCCCTGGAAGACACTACCAACCAGCCGATCATTTCCTACCACGGAGGCTTGCCTGAATCCTGGCCAAATTGGCAGCGTTCCTACGACTATTATCCCGAATCGGACCTCATCTGGCTCGACGCCGATACGAAGATCCGCGAACTCAGCAACGAACAGAAATCTCTGGACGACTTCGCCAAACGTTTTTTGGGTGTCAACAATGGCGCCTATTCCACGGTCACTTACACCTTCGAAGACCTGGTCCGAGCCTTGAACACGCTGCAGCCGTATGATTGGGCCGGGTTTTTCCGCACCCGAGTTTATGAGGTCGACGCGCAGGTGCCTGAAGACGGCATTTCCCGGGGCGGTTATCGGCTGGTTTACAACGACATCGAGCCGGAGTGGATGAAGCATAGGGACAAGTCCCAGCCGACCAGCTTCGCTACCTCGCTTGGGTTTTCGGTGAACGGCGGGGATGGCGGGGACGGCGATCAGCCCGGAACCATTAGCGCAGTGGTGTGGGATGGTCCAGCCTTCAAGGCTTCGGTGGTTCCAGGCATGCAACTGTTAGGGGTAAATGACCAGGCTTTCAGTGTTGCCGGCCTGCGCCAGGCCATCGTCGGCGCTGAGAACAGCAAAGAGCCCATCAAGTTACTCCTGAAGCGCGAAAAGGAGCTGATTACGCTCACCATCGACTACCACCGGGGGCTTCGCTTCCCGCACCTGGAAAGAGTCGAGTCGACACCCAACCGTCTGGATGCCATACTGGCGCCGGTAAAATAAGCGCCCCGCTACTCGCTCTCTCTCTTACCGGCCGGGGCGCCCTGAACCCTCGGAGGCACCCGGGAAGCCTTAGGGCATGCGGGCGGTTCTTGTCGCGATTCCCGCGTCCGAAGAGGGGCGATCTTCCAGCCATGGCGGGCATTCTGGCTTGGATTTTTCTCACTCGGGCTTCATGGCCTTGTCGACGCATTGGCCCGTGACCCTTTGCCCCTCGACTTGACAGGGAGGGCAGGGTTTCCATGCGGCTTGATGTCCGCCACTACGGACCTCGCTCGCTCGAGCCTGATTTGCACAAATCCCGAGGGTGTATTAAAAGGTTTCAGAGTTGAATATTGTCCAGGAGGGGGTCGTGAAACCCGGATTTGAATCGCAAGTTTCCGAGGGGCCGATTTCGCGCCGCAAGTTTCTGGGTAAGGCCGCTCGGGCTGCGGTCGGGGTTTCGATTGTCCCGCGGTACGTGCTAGGCGGGACCGGGTACACT
>Ga0123355_10013876_pt1 | contig 12561 bp, 15 predicted proteins | sample TergutEmb28metaG_3_FD_89872 | JGI IMG/M metagenome (GOLD analysis project Ga0123355, IMG submission 89872) | Embiratermes neotenicus P1 segment gut microbial communities from Petit-Saut dam, French Guiana - Emb289 P1 | ecosystem: Host-associated > Arthropoda: Insects > Digestive system > Gut ...
AACAGGCGAAATATCAAGTGCTGTAACAGATATTCCCTGTTTAGCCATGTAGATTGCGTTTCTACCTTCACCGCATCCGAGTTCGATTGCGGTTTTAATGGGTATAGGCTTTGCCAAAAGCTCGACAATATTTTCATCTGGCATTGTATTTTGTGTAATAAATGGAGCAGTGAATTTGCGCTCTCCATAAAATTCATCCCATGCTACACTTGCAACCTTATCATCTAAGAAATCCATCAGGTCATTATAATTGTTGATAAAGGGTTTCACTGTCTACCTCCCAAATGTAATGATTTATTTGCAAATAAAGTATAGCATAATGATCAGCTATATCAAAGAAAATAACGCTTAAGGACGAAAAATGGCGTAACTAAAAGCAATCAGTACACGAATCTGGGAAACGTGTTTACTGAACCGCACCCCGAAAACTGGACACAAGAAGTAGAAGAGTCTCTGTTCGGGGCTTTACTCGTTATGGGGCTCAATTTCAGATAAATAGGAATAGCGTATAGAATGCTTGTTAGCGGTAGTAGCAAATAGTCACGGAAAGACCGGGTACGCAGTTTATAGTCATAGCTAGGATTTGAGCGGTTTGGTCTTCCGTGTTATGCATATGTCCGAAATTAGGGGGGAACAGCGCAACAAGCCCATATTTTTCTCTGGCGTATTTAGCACGTGTATCACGGTAAGCTATACGTTCTGCAACAATGTCATCATCGTCAAACAGTATTGATAAATATTCGTCGGAGAAGTATGACAGAAGCATTGATGTTTCTAACCTGCCAAACTCCAGCTTCCAGATAATTTCTGTTATGTGTGTGCGCGCGTAATGGCGTGACATCAATCGGTTGTATCTTCCCGCCACGAAAAGCCACCAGCCCCCGATACGTCAATCTGAAACAACTCATTGTCCTGTATATAAAACAGCATTCCAGAAGGCCCGTAGGCATATTTTCCAGTATCGTAGTCAACCAATATTCTAGTTGTAGGTCTTGTAGTTAGAACTCCGACTGTTCCATCATCATCTAAAGTCGCTAAATATGCATGTACAACGCCATCATAACCTGCTACATATTTCCTTAGAGCCGTGGCGAATGGATGGGGCAATGTTGTGTCATCATCATATTCAGTATTATCGAAATACACAGTTTCACTTTCCCCGCCGCAGGACGCAAGGGATAACAAAATAATAATCATGATGAATTGCAAAATAATTTTTCGCATAAATTCTCCACTCGTTCAAATGTAAATTATCATCGACAAATCACAACATTTTCGTTGTGTTAATGTCAACGTAAAATCGGGGGTTTACTGCAGCTTTGATACAAGATTATATCAAAGTCCTCGTAAAAACCGGGCTGTCCTACTATGCGAAATATACACATAGCAGGACAGCCCTCTTTAATTAGCTTACTGCATTACCCCATGCTTTTTTGCATATTCACAAAAAACCGTATACCATTTTTCGTGTTTGAAGTTTGCTTTGACATCTGCCGGGTCGTAATAATAGCCCGCAATCATGTTTTGGATAATGGCCTCCAAAATCAGACATTCTTTTAGATATTCATCTTCCAGGCTTGCGGCTACGTCTGTATTCATTTTTTCGCTCATGCCTTCTATGGCGTAGCGGTATAGTGGGTTGGACTTGCCCAATAGATAGCCCATACGCTCTAGGCAGTTGATGCCTTCGCGTGTATCTTTTGCAGATAGTTTGCCTTTAAACTGCATAATTTTCTCTCCTCCTTGTAATATATTGTCTACTGTCGTATCAAGTGCATTTGCTAGTGCTATTAAAATAGACGTGTCGGGCAGGGCCTCGCCTCGTTCCCATTTCGAAACGGCTTGGAATGAAATGTTTAGCCTTTCGCCAAGGTCGTTTTGGGTGAGTTGTTTTCCTTTTCGTAGTGACGCTATTTGCGTGCCTACTTTTTTGGGGTTGATGTTCATGTTGGTTGCTCCTTTTGGTTGATTTAAAGGTGAACTGCTATAGAATCGATTCTGTAAACAGTATAAGTCACAAGGTTTAAATAATAAATAACGGCGCAGTTTATGAACGCGCCGTTATGCTCAACTGTGGGTTTATGGTGAAGTAATCCGGAAATCAAAGTATGTGTTAAGGACTGATGAATTTGCTGACGGCAATTATCAAGGCATAAAACTATGTACATTTTTGATTTCTTGTTGAGTTCAGAGTATTAAATAGATGTGCTTTTCCTTCCAGGAACGGGCGAAATGGTTATTATGCATAATTATCCATATTTTCTGCTTTTGCCATATTCCACGCTTCTGGGTAGTACTTAGCCCAAAATCGTGATTGCGCCGAATTGACAGTAAGCAAATTTCTTTCCAATATAAAGTTTTTCATACCTACTGTATACTCCTGCTTTGTTTCTTCAGACAAGGATTCATATCTGATAAGTCTAGCATTTCCGGCAGAGATTTCTCGCATTATATGGTCATACACATCGTCTATATATTCTGTTTTCACCACATCAACCGGCTCTTTTGACGACCATATGTTGGCTGTTTGTGCCACCGTGATGCTACCATTGTTATCGCAAGTATATAAATAGCCGCTTCTACCTTGGTACATTGTTCGAAGTTGGTCATGAAAGAACTCGTGACATTCCACCACATTATCGTCAGCTACTCCGATAGTCACATGATTAACTTCCATATCTCGCAGGTAAGAAAGAGCGCATATCCTCACGGCTGTAAAGTATGCTACTTTGTCTTTATCTTCTTTATTTTTAGATTCCGATAAAGGAAGGATCTTCTTTAATCCTTCGATATTGCTTGCATGATAAAATTTCATTTTGTTTATCCTATCCCCATATCTCGAAAAAGCGTATCACATATCAAGTGTTACTGCTTATATGGTTTTGTTGTCATGAGTATTATACCACCTCACAGACTTGACTAATTTCCAGTATCATTTAACATTACATAAGGCAACAAGTCCATTTGTGTTTTAACAATATACATAATAAAAATTACCACCCAACCGGAGGAAGCACATGACATCCTTATGCTATGACTCGCCCCTTGGCCCGCTACTAATAGTAGAGCAAGACAGCCATATCACAGAAATTTCTTTTATGGAAGCAGACACGCGCCAAAAATTTCACACGACACAGCGGCCTTTTCGGCAGCCAAGCAATGCAGCAACAGCCACTGCCTGTATAAAAGAGCTAGAGGCCTATTTTGCCGGCAAGCTTCAAAAATTTACTGTCCCCATCAAACTAAACGGCACAGACTTCCGTAAACGGGTATGGCAAGCTTTGCTAGACATCCCCTACGGCCAAACCATAAGCTATAAACAACTGGCCCACAACATAGGCCAGCCCAACGCATCCAGGGCCGTAGGCGGCGCCAACAACAATAACCCAATAAGCATAATCGTACCCTGCCACAGGGTAATAGGCGCAAACGGCGCGATGGTAGGCTACGGCGGCGGCCTAAACAATAAAATATTTTTACTAGAGCTTGAGAAAACACAATAACGGAGTGCACAAATGGCGTTGTTAAAGGGAGCGCTTGCTAAGCGCCCGCAGCGCATTGGTGCGGTGTTTTCCCGCACCACCAGCGGAGGAAAAGCGCGTGCTTAGCGAGTCTTATAGCAATTCCCCCTTTAAACGGTCCCGTCCGAGCCGAAAATAGCGGACGTATCAACGCTTTTTCGGCAACAGACGGGGCCGATTTAAAGGTGAATTGCTATAACAACGCCATTTGTACACTCCCCACTAGATAGAGCTTACCCGAAAGGAGCGATAACATGAAATACGCAACCCTTAACAACGGCATACAAATGCCAATGCTAGGCTTTGGCGTGTACCAGCTAGAAGACAGCGCCGAATGTATTAGCACAATAAAGCTGGCCCTAGCCGCTGGTTACAGGAGCATAGACACTGCCTCTATCTACCGCAACGAGGTGCCGGTTGGCAAGGCACTAAAGGAAAGCGGCATCCCAAGGGCGGATATTTTCCTGACAACAAAAGTCTGGAACGACGCACAAAAAGCCGGCAATGAAATGGCAGCTCTAGATAAAAGCCTAGCCGCACTAGATACAGAGTATGTGGATTTATACCTGATTCATTGGCCGTGCAAAGGGCATTATCAAGATAGTTGGCTGAATATGGAGAGGATTTACAAATCCGGCAAAGCGCGGGCTGTGGGTGTTAGCAATTTCCATACACACCACCTAGACGATATCAAAAAAACCTGGAGTGTTGTACCGGCTGTAAACCAGTTTGAAATGCACCCAAGGCTTGCCCAACAACCGCTTATAGCCTACTGCAAAGCCCAAGGCATAGTACCCCAGTCTTGGGGCCCGCTGGGTGGAAGCAAGTCAGGTGATTTTAGGGAAGGCCTCTTGCAAAACGAAACACTTACGACTATTGCCGCCAAGTACAACAAGACCACGGCGCAAATAATCTTGCGCTGGAACATAGAGCTGGGCGTGATAGCCATCCCCAAATCTACCAACCCCACCCGTATACGCGAAAATATAGACATCTTTGACTTTGAACTAACCCAAGACGAAGTCTTGGCCATTAGTGCCCTCAACAAAGACGAGCGCCTAGGCCCAGACCCAGACAGCTATCCGTTCCAATAATGGACTTTTCCGGAAATTCCGAATGAAGTCTAAATATAAGGAGAGTGAACAAGTGAAAAACCTACCCAACCGTCGCCAAAGCCGCCGCGAACTGGTAGTAGACAACTACCACGGCACACAGGTAGCCGACCCGTACCGCTGGCTGGAAGATGACACAGCCCCGGAAGTGCAGCAGTGGATGAAAGAGCAAAACAGCGATTTTGAAACATATGTAAGCAACCAGCCAATGCGCGAGGAGTTTAAGTCCCGCCTTACAAGCTTATGGCACTATGCTAAGGCAAGCCCGCCGCATTACTTTGCCGGCTATTACTACACCTGGCGCAATAGCGGCTTGCAAAACCAGCACGTGCTATACCGTTCTCCCAATTTGGAAGATATGGGCGAAGTGGTATTGGACCCCAATACCCTTAGCGAAGACGGGACGGTAGCGGTAATTGCCCGCTCTGTAAGCCCGGGCGGCAATTATTTTGCTTATAGCCTCTCTACCAGCGGGTCAGACTGGCAAGAGATTAAACTGCTTGACCTTAACACAAAAAAAGACTGCGCTGACCATCTAAAACACGCCAAGTTTACCAGCATAACCTGGTTGCCAGACGAAAGCGGCTTCTTTTACACCCGCTATCCAGACCCTAAAACATCTACGGTCTTGGCGGCGCAGGCCCGCAACTCTATGGTATGCCTTCACTTGTTGGGCCAAGATCAGAGTATGGATACTGTCATCCACAAAGATGACGATAATCCGGATTGGGATTTCCATGTATACAGCGACGAGGATAAAAACTGGCTTTTCCTTGGGGTTGGTGCTGGTACTACACTTAGGCGCAATAAGCTTTTTTATAAACCCATGGCGGATTTAAGCTCCCCATGGCTGCCTATAGCGCCAGAGTTTGTGGAGGGTGGTTACTCTGTTGTTGGAGTTGTAGACGGCACCGCTTATATCTATACCCAAAACGAAGCACCGTTTGGTAAAGTGGTAAGCATGAAGCTTTCCAATAACGGCGCAACAGACCTTAAAACCGTGATACCCAACGGTACAGAAATGCTGGAATACCCAACTTTGGCCAACAACCAGCTTGTTTGTATGTTCCTTAACCACGCCATCCACAGGGTTAGTATTTATGACCTTTGCGGCAGCTATGTAAAGGATATAAACTTGCCATCATTGGGCGATGTTAGCGCAATTGCTGCCAAAAACAGCCGTGACGAGTGTTTTATCCAGTTTTCTAGCTTCTTGTTCCCCGCTACGGTGCTGCGCTACGATTTTGCAACTGGCGAAATGAGCACCTGGTTTGCACCGGAAATTGACTTCCCACTGCACGAATACGAGACTGTGCAGGAGTTTTGTACTTCCAAAGACGGTACACAAGTACCGCTATTTATTACTCACAAGAAGGGCTTGGTCAAAGACGGCACTAACCCCACGCATTTGTACGGTTATGGCGGGTTTAGCATAAGCATGACACCAGGTTTTTCTGTCTCTAACTTGGTGTGGCTGGAAAAGGGCGGCATATATGTACAGGCATGCCTACGCGGCGGCCTAGAGTACGGCGAAGCCTGGCACCGGGCAGGGATGTTAGAGAGCAAGCAAAACGTATTTGACGATTTTATAGCGGCCGGTGAATACCTGATAAAAGAAAAATACACCAGCCAAAAGCAGCTTAGCATACGCGGTGGCAGCAACGGCGGCCTTTTGACAGGGGCATGCCTGACACAGCGGCCGGACCTTTTTGGTGCGGTTGTTGTACAGGTGCCGGTGTTGGATATGTTGAGATACCACTTGTTTACCGCAGGGCGCTATTGGACAGGTGAGTACGGCTGTGCAGACAATGCTGAAGAGTTTGAATTCTTGTACAAGTACTCGCCACTACACAATGTTAAGATGAATACAGTATACCCGCCGACCCTTATCATGACCGCCGACACAGACGATAGGGTAGTCCCCGGCCAGGCACGCAAGTTTGCAGCAACACTGTATGCAGCAGACGCAGGTGACAACCCTATTTATATCCGCATAGAAAAATCCGCAGGACATGGCGGAGGTATGCCCGTAAGCAAAATTATAGAAGGCAGTGCAGACCTTTATACTTTCTTGATGGCCAACACGGCGGCTGGGAAGTAAGAAGCTGTATAACGCAGTAAAAAGACTCCTAACTTTGTAGTGCAAAGCCGAAGCAATCCAAAGCCTTAGAACTACTGGGTTGCTTCGGCATTTGGTTGCCTGCAAAGGGTAGGGGCGTGACTATATAGCAAGGAGCCAAGCCAATGTATGCACAAACCGCCAAACTAGGTGTTTTTAATAACTATATCTACACCGTAATCTTTGCCAAGCACAAAAACAAATGGCTATTTTGCCGTGCAAAGGAGCGTAGCGTCTACGAAACAGCAGGCGGCCGCATAGAGCCTGGCGAAACCCCACTGCAAGCCGCAAAGCGGGAACTATTCGAAGAAACCGGCGCGGTTGATTTTGATATTGTGCCGGCCTTTGACTACAGCGTCACACATATTAGCGGCGAAACCACGTATGGCCAGGTTTTTTATGCAGATATACACATGCTTGGCAATATGCCAGATTACGAGATGGCGGAAGTTGTGCTTTTGGACGCGCTCCCAGAAAGTTTGCGCTTCCCACAAATTACGCCGGTGTTGTATGCCCAACTGCAAGACTGGTTGTATGCCAAGTTAGCAGATGCAGAGGTATTGGATATCTACGACAGTAACCGCCGCCTAACCGGGCGCACACGGCTGCGTAAAGACCCGTTGCAAAGTGGCGACTACGGCCTGATTGTACTGGTATGTATCATGAACACACGCGGTGAGTTTTTGATAACCAAGCGTGCACCAGGCAAGAGCTGGCCCGGTACATGGGAATTCCAGGGTGGGTGCGCTAGTGCTGGCGATGATAGTATGACAGCAGCAATACGTGAGGCAAAAGAAGAAGCAGGTATTGACTTAAAGCCAGAAAACGGCCAGCTGCTTCTTGAGTTTAAACTAGACCAAGCCTTTTTTGATGTATGGCTGTTTGTGCAAGACTTCCGCATACAAGACGTGGTGCTACAGCCTGGCGAGACCGTGGATGCTAAAGTGGCAACTATGGACGACATACGCCGCATGGTACAGGCCGGCGAGTTTGTAAGAGATAATTTTTTAGAGGTGTTGTTCGAAAAGGCAAGCCAGATAGTATAGCAATTCACCTTTAAATCGGCCCCGACTGTCGCCACAGGTAGGTTTTGATACTATTGGTAAAGGCGATATTTTTCCGGTTTTGATACTATTGATAAAGATTTCTTTGGCTGCAGATACAAAGCAGGAGGCGTGATGATTTACAACAAGCTTGTACGTGACAAAATCCCCGAAATCATAAAGTCAAATGGCACAACGCCCATATACAGGGTGCTTAACAGCGCTGATTATTTAAGCGCACTCAACCACAAGCTACAAGAAGAAGTGACAGAGTACCTCCACGATAACAGCATCGAAGAAATATGCGATATATTGGAAGTAGCATACGCCATAGCAGCAGCAAAGGGCTACACCGCTCATGATTTAACTACGGCCCGAAATACAAAGAACGAAAAAAACGGCGCATTCCACAAAAGAATATTCCTAGAAGAAGTTATAAGTACAACAAAGGAGACTAACCCACAATGAAGCTGCTATATGGTACAAGCAATAAATCCAAAATCCAATCTATGAAGGAATATGTAGCACCGCTAGGCATTGAAATACTTTCCTTGAGCGATGTATCCGCCCAGGAGTTAGAAATAAACGAAAGCGGCACGCACCCACTAGAAAACGCAAGAATCAAGGCTCTTGCCTATTACAAAGCATTAAAAATCCCCGTCTTCTCCTGTGACAGCGGGATGTATATACACGGGTTGGAAGACGCACGGCAACCAGGCGTACATGTACGCAGGATAAATGGCCGCCGGTTACACGACGATGAAATGATTGCACACTATGCCGCCCTGGCCAAAGAGTTTGGCGGGAGCGTTACTGCTAGGTATATCAACGCCATATGCTTGGTACTAGACGAAGGTGTAACCCATGAGTACGCGGGCGATGATATAGCCAGCCAGCAGTTTATGATAGTAGACAAGCCCCACCCCATGCGTAGCGAGGGGTTCCCTATAGATAGTTTGTCTGTGGATATAAGCAGTGGTATGTATTACTACGATGACATAAACAATACCAAAGATAGGCAGCAGTTTTTTGGTGTTGCAGATGGGTTTGCGGCGTTTTTTAGGCGAGTACTTCATATTTAAGGCCTGTTCGGGTATAATCCTAACAAAACAAAAAACTTCGCTGGAAGTTTCCAGAGAAGTCAAATAAGGAATGGTGAATATCATGCAAAAGAAATTTTTAGTAGCAATATTAGTATCATTGCTAATTGGTGTACTGTCTCTAACAGGTTGTTCCAGCGACGATGGCGTGGCAACTATTTTATTGCCTGACCCAGACGTGCAAAATGCAACAATACAAGGTGTAGAACTGCAACGTGTTACTACACTGCCACCAGTGTGGGATGTGCCAGCTAGTCCAGAGCCACAAACAACCGCAGATGAAGTTATAACCACAAGCCTGTTGCAACTGTCCCCTCTATATCTTGGGGAGCTTATAGCAATTATGCATACCAGCGCAGGTGATATAGCCATAAGATTCTTCCCTACAGAGGCACCGCTGGCAGTAGAAAACTTTCTCACACATGCCTGGGACGGGTTTTATAACGGGATAATATTTCACAGGGTCATACCTGAGTTTATGATACAAACCGGTTGCCCACTTGGCACCGGCACCGGTGGCGAAAGCATTTGGGGTGGCCAGTTTGGGCAAGAATTGAGCCCACAGCTTAGGCATTTTAGGGGAGCGCTTGCAATGGCGCAAACTGCTATGCCCAACTCCATTGGCAGCCAGTTTTATGTTGTGCAAAATACATCAATAGACTCCCAAACCCGCGCACATTATCTAGAGCTACTGGAGATGCAAGACGAGCTATTTCCCGTATTTGCGGATGGCAGTACCGCTACAATAGGTGAAGTTTTCCCGGCAGATTCTTTAAACTATTTCCTAGAAAACGGCGGCACACCTCATCTAGACTGGCACAACAGCGACAACCCACATACTGTCTTTGGCCATGTTGTGTGGGGTATGGACGTAGTAGACGCAATAGCCAACACCAATGCATCCAACAGCAGACCCAATGATGATATCACCATCAATGGCTTTTCGTTCTTTACGGTTGCGGGGGGCGTATAATGCCTTTGTACTTCGACAATGCCGCATCAACACCGCTGCATGCTAGTGCACTAGCCGCAATGATGCCGTATTTAAGCGATAACTACACCAACCCTTCAAGCATATACACTCCGGCCCGCGCGGCCCGTAAAGCAATAGACGAAGCCCGCGTAACCGTTGCCAGTACTATTAACGCAAAGCCTGAAGAAATTTACTTCACCGGCAGCGGCACAGAAGCAATAAACTGGGCCATCAGGGGCGTGCTAGAGGCACAGGCTCAAAAAGGCCGCCATGTAGTTACCACAGCGGCAGAGCATCACGCCACACTATATACATGTAAGCACCTGGAGAAGCTGGGCTATGAAATAACATATTTGCCAGTAGACGCAGAGGGCTATGTTGCGCCTGAGGCAGTAAGCGCCGCTATCCGCAATGATACAGTGCTAGTTAGTATTATCATGGCCAACAATGAGGTAGGGACAATACAACCCATGGCAGCTATAGGTGAGATTACGCGCAAAGCCGGTATCACCTTGCATACAGACGCTGTGCAAGCTGTGGGGCATATCCAGGTAGACGTTGAAGCTTTGCAAGTTGATATATTATCCCTTAGCGCGCACAAGTTTTATGGGCCAAAGGGAGTTGGAGCGCAGTATATCAAGAAAGGTACGCGTATAGCGCCGTTGCTAATTGGCGGTGCCCAAGAGCGCGGCCGCCGCGCCGGCACAGAAAATGTTGCCGGCATAGTAGGCCTTGCTGCAGCGCTTAGTGTTTCTGCAGCAGAAATGGCTGGCGAAGAACTTAGGATTAGCGCACTGCGTGACATGCTTATAAACGAAATATTGGCCCGTATACCCCATACACGGCTCAATGGGCCGCGCACTAACCGCTTGCCCGGCAATGTGAATGTTTCATTCTCGTTTATCGAAGGGGAGTCCTTGCTTTTGCATCTGGACATGCTGGGGTGCCAGGCTTCTACCGGGTCGGCTTGTTCGTCCGGGGCGCTTGCGCCTTCTCATGTGCTAACGGCCATGGGGCTTAGCCACGAGCTTGCCAACGGTGCTATCCGCTTCTCTTTGGGGCGCGACAACACCGCCCAGGATATAGACAATTTGATGGTCATGTTAGAAAAGTCTGTAGCGCGGCTGCGCGAGCTTTCGCCGCTTTATGATGACTTTTGCAAAAACCTATTGGTTCCGCCGACGAAGGAGGCATAAATTAAACTATGGAATATACAGAGAAGGTCATGGAACATTTTATGAACCCGCGCAATGTAGGCGAGATAGAAGATGCCAGCGGTGTAGGCACCGTAGGCAATGCCAGTTGCGGCGATATAATGCGGGTCTTTTTAAAAATTGAAGACAACATAATAACAGACGCAAAGTTTAAGACTTTTGGCTGTGGCGCGGCCGTGGCTACCTCCAGCATGGCAACAGAGATGGTAAGGGGACTTACCGTGCAAGAGGCAATGACCGTCACCAACAAAGCTGTATTAGAAGCGCTGGACGGTTTGCCCGCCGTTAAGACTCATTGCTCTGTATTGGCAGAGGAAGCGCTACGGGCCGCGCTTTGGGACTATGCATGCAAAAACGGGATTACTATCCCTGGGCTTGAAGCGCCTAAGGAAGATGAACATGGGCATTAATTACTAATCACTAGTCACTAGCAACAATCCAACAAGATATATCGAGTTAACTCGCTATATCTTGTTTTTATAGCGAACTAATTCGAAATCAACACAGCCTGTCGCCGAAAAAGCGTTGAAACGTCCGCTATTTTCGGCTCGGGCTGTATTGTTTCTCATTTAGTTCGCTTTATATAGATACTTCGCACTCACAGGAAGGAGTGATATGTTATGAAAATAATCATTTTAGAACGTCAAACACTATCAAGGAGGGCGATTAGTTTCTAACCCTCCTAAGACAATGGAGGAATGGAGATTTATATGAGCGAATGGAGACATTTCAACGAAATACCTAAGTACACAAAAGCAAATAAGTACGACTACGATTGGCTGGTGCAAAACTGGATGGGCCCAAACCCCCTATATCTTGCGGAGGAATTGTGCGCAAACATGGACTTACGCCCCGGCATGAAGGTATTGGATATGGGTTGTGGGAAAGGCTGTTCGTCTGTATTTCTTGCAAAGGAATATGGTGTTACGGTTTTTGCTACAGATTTATGGGTACCGGCAACGGATAACTTACGCCGGTTTGAAGCTGCAAGTGTAGCTGACCGTGTCTTCCCCATACATGCAGATGCCCACAGCCTCCCATATGCGGAAGGGTTTTTTGATGCCGCAGTGTCGTTTAACGCTTATCATTATTTTGGGACATCAGACATGTACTTCCCCCAAACCTACAGTAAGTTGGTTAAAAGCGGCGGACAGTTTGGATTTGTTCTTGATGGCCTTGTTAACGAAGATAAATGGACACTCTGGGCGAAGGATGAAGGTTCGCTTGCTTTCCATAGCGGAGAGTGGTGGCGAAATCACCTAGAGAGGACTGGGATTGTGGAAGTTACTGCTTGTTATGATTTTGATGACCCGCAATCTGCTGACAAAGGAATATATGCCTGGGGCGAGCGCGAAGGGCATGATATGTCCAATTTTGCATTGGTTGTGTTAGCGGCTGTTAAGAAGTGATTTTATGGGCGTTTGGCTGGTGGGGTTGATATAATCGCACCAGCCAAATGCCCTTTTATTTTTGACTAGG
>Ga0123355_10013878_pt1 | contig 12560 bp, 6 predicted proteins | sample TergutEmb28metaG_3_FD_89872 | JGI IMG/M metagenome (GOLD analysis project Ga0123355, IMG submission 89872) | Embiratermes neotenicus P1 segment gut microbial communities from Petit-Saut dam, French Guiana - Emb289 P1 | ecosystem: Host-associated > Arthropoda: Insects > Digestive system > Gut ...
ACAGGTGGTGGATGCTTGTGAGTGCGGTAATGAACCTTCGGGTTCCGTGAAATGCGGGGAATTTCTTGACTAGCTGCAAACCAGTTAGCTTCTCAAGAAGGACTCTGCACCATGGAGTAAGTAAGTATATGAAATTTCATCAAGCTCCGTCCAGTGGGAGCCGAGTCGTCCCATGCGGACGGATGGAAGACAGACAGACGGACAGACACGACGAAGCTAGCAACAGATTTACGAAATTTTGCGAACGCGTCTAAAAAAGACGTAATTAACCGATGAAGACTCTTTAGTCGTGTATCAAAGCAGAGTATTCATCACTATGCATTTTAGCCACCCATAAGGCCCAAAATCTAGCCACCTGAATTCAAGCAACATAATGTGGATATCTGATCCTTTGAATCCCTTAAATATATGTTTCTGCCAAGTCACTTTTTTTTACACACGTTTCTAATAAATTTACTCGTGCGTTCTTAACATGAATGTGACACGAGGTTTTACTATTTACATTTCATTATTCAGTACTAGCATTATGTTGAAATAAACCCACGGACAAATTCGCATACATTCGCAATAATGATTTTCAGTGAGAAGACAGGTGAAAAGTGCCCTTTTTGCTCGGTAACAAATCTAATGAGGTTTAATGGACAAGTATATTTTAGTAAGAACTGTTTTCTGGTATATGATGCAGTCAGCTGAGCACATACGCGTCAGCGATTTGAAGGAATCTGTTGTGTCAGTATTCAGGGCAGACGACTGAATCTCTCCTCTTCCCTGAAGAAGGAGACAAAAGGTTCTTACGAGATGTTACCTGTCTCTTATGCTACACACCGTAAGCATCGCAGAAGACAGTCAACTTCATACTATCTACAGCAAACACCTCATGTCCCAGACAGATCTAAGTAATATTTTTAGAGTCCATTATTTACGATTTCAAGACAGGCTGGTCAAATTTGAAGGTCTAATTCGATTACATGAATTATAAAAATGTCATAAGATACAACTGTGCGTTAATTGTTAAACACTGGAAAATTGTTACAGCAATGAGATGGTTTACGAATTACTTTAGCTGCATTAACAGCTTTAAAAGAGCGTCCGAAGAGGGTCGAAATAATTTAATTATTTGAAAATATATAGAGTTAACACAAACGGTAAACATTTTTATAAGTGTGAAGCGTTTATTTTGAAGCGTCTCAATTTATTTTATGAGAATATTTTGAATAAAGTTTTAAAACAAGAGGAGAGTGATTTAGAGAAACTTAAAAATTCACTCAAAGATGAAGAGCATGTGAGCTAGTATCGCCATTATACGTATTTGGACTGAAGAACAAGAAATGTTCCAAGAGGAACAAGCACTCTGATTCAAATTAAGAAGGGGGCCGATGAATAAATATTTCTGCGCCTTCTCTTAACACTAACAGTTGTTTCAGTCCCTGAAATCTGCCGCAACTTCCAACAGCAGCAGCACACAAAATTGCCGTAGTTCCTTCGATTGATGAAATTCCAGTGGAATACTCAACCTTCGAATTGTCTCAGATATGCCACCAAGCGCGTCAGTAAGCTTGATTTCTATCCACTGTTTACTATGGCCACTGTTTATGGTATTTGGTAAAAGGTAAGTGCTGCAATTTCCGATGATCGATTATGTTTAAAGCGCAGTTTTCTACAGCCTGAAGGAGAATAATTTAAATCAACGACCTCCGCACTAATCTGTGCTGGGACCAGTCTCTTGTGAGGCAATTTACTTAAGTTTGTGATTCTCCTCAGACCTTCTGGGAAAGTTATGGCAACATAAATAAGCCACGACAGCTTTTCCGTAAAAAAACCTCCAGTTCATGCTTTTGTTTCTTTGATATTAAATAATATCCTTTGCAGCAGAAACAGTGTCGTTCATAAGACAACAGTAAGGACACAGTGTGCTGGGCATGTGGCGCGTATGGGTGAGGAGAGGGGTGTGTGTAGGGTCTTGGTGGGGAAAGCGGAGGGAAGGAGACCACTGCGGAGACCTAGGCGTAGATGGGTGGATAATATTAGAATGGATCTCCAGGAGGTAGGATGTGGGTGTATGGACTGGATTGGGCTGGCCCAGGATTGAGATAGGTGGAGGACGCTTGTGAGTGCGGTAATGAACCTTTGGGTTCCGTGAAATGCGGGGAATTTCTTGACTAGCTGCAAACCAGTTAGCTTCTCAATAAGGACTCTGCACCATGGAGTAAGTAAGTAAGTAAGTAAGTAAGTAAGTAAGGACATACTGTTTAAACACAAGAAAAGTCGGCTTGGTTTTCAGAAATTTCCCCGATCTCTAAAACTGGGAAAATTTTAACGGCTACTGTAAGCAATAATATCTGCACTGTTAGTAATAATGGGATACGGGTTTCTGAAAAGTTGGCTGTTGGCTTCGCAATGTGTAGGTATTGTAAGGCTCGGTGCTACCTACGTCTATGAATTCGAAATGGCGCGGAAGGCCGCACGAGAATATTTGTCATACGTGCGTACATGTTCACGACAACTAGGTGTGTGGATAAAAGTTCCACCATCGGACGTCAGAGAAAATCGTTTGGTACTTTACAGTGCTCTGCCTTATGAGATGTGAGATTACTACTGTTGGGAATACAAACATAACTCTCTTCGAGGGTATAACACCAGGTAGTGTGGAAAATAGACATCAATGCCTTGGAAATATGTACTGCCTCTATCTGCTGGTAACCTACAAAGGAGGCAGTAGGTCCCGTCGAAGCATTGGTTGCTTTCTACCAGACTACAATACGTCATATCGCAGAAAAGCGAACCTGCAGTTGGTCATAGTTGGGTAGATATTTCGTTTATTTATTGTTAGGTGTTTGTTCATTTATTTATTATATCAGTTTTTGGATTCATAATATCGAGTGGGGTATGATACATTCGGCTGTATAAAGACGAAGGTACAATATATGTATTTAACGTTTGCCATCCCGAAGTGTTTAACACATATATAAATATACAATGATGTATCAGTCAAACACAACAAAACTTTATTACGTGTATAATTGTGTTAGGGCAACATGTTTCGATTCTTATAGAATCATCTTCAGGCCCTTCTAAGAATACAGATCCTTACTTAGCAATGTTTAAAATGCGCTGTGGGATCCCAGACGCTTACATTCTTGATATAACTATGTATAAAATGCATGTGTCGTTATGTTATTATCACACAATCAAGATACTTATTTCTAAAACTTTAACCAGAACAATATATGAAGGTATAGATGGAAAGTAGAGGTTTAGCTCCACTCATTCATAACCTTCTCACTGGATGGAAGTGAGTGATCAGTTTCACGTGCGTGAAGCTTTACCCCAGGGAAAGAACGGCGGAACCTGTAGTGTGGGTGATAGGGCAGGTCTGGAACCTTAGGAGAGCAAAAGATGTTCTACCCACTACATGGAATCGAACTAAGAATCCTCGGTTCTTTACCCCGTAGCCTAGTCAACATACCGACTTCGATGACTCCTTTGGGTTCGATGTAGAAGTTTGCTTTTGTAGTCCAATAAACAACAACCCTAGGTAAGACGGTCATTCCAATTCAAATTTGTACCCTGCAGGACTAATCACTACGCCGTGACACTTCTCTCACCGCCCTTTAAGATATAACGCAATTGTCTAGTCTACCTTCTGGTTCACCTTTGTGTGATTGAGTCACACCCAAGTTGCCACGGTAGTAAATTTTCCATTGACAATCTGAGTAACTGTAATACCACCAGGTGACAAAAATCCGATAGATGTAATAAACGCTTAGTTCGCTCGCTGTGCCCGATAGGTGGTGTGTGCGTGAGGTCACACTCATGTAGAAGTCAGCGCGTGAATAGTATTTTACGTCAGTCATTTGAAGAAAATATTCCTAATTTAAGTATTTAAGTTGTGGGCCAGGTAGCTCAGTCGGTATAGCGACTGACTACGGGTTGGACGGTCCGGATCGAATCCCGGTGGGGATGAGAATTTCCGCCCGTCCAGACCGGCCCTGGGCCCCACCCAGCCGCCTGTAAAATGTGTACCGGGTCTTTCCTGCGAGTACAGACGGCCGGGGCGTGGGGCTGACCCCCACCCCCATCTACAGTGCCGAGGTCCTAGAAAGAGTACAGCTATACCTCTACTCACCCTAAGAGCCTTCGTGGCCTATAAAAAGTGTGAAAACCTACCTACGTACTTAAGTCACAGAAGTATTTAGCATCCCTACGACAAAGTGTGGATGGGTGCCAACGCTACGGAGAAAACTGCTGGCTTCTGTCTCACAGCATGTTTAGGTTGACCCTAAAGACGAATGCTGCAAGTCACCAACCTACCACACTACAAGGCGTCACTTCGCCGAAGACCGTCATCTTGGTTTGACAACCGAGCCAAACGTTTCACCTCGAACGGTGTGGAAACACTAGAAACTGACTCAACCTTAATGGGGGCTGCGTTAACCCTATATAAATAACCCCCGTCTCGACTTACTCCCTCTTCTTGGTTGTTGAAAGGCCGTAAATAAGCTCCAGAGTTGTAGGATGCACGTAAGCCTGTTACCGCGGTGTCTTGCCATGTTTATGTCTTGCAGAACGGAACACGATTCAAGTGTATCACATGCAACATCCAAGCTGTTGTAGAAGCTACAGTCTAGTTGCATCGATCCTGCGAGGCAGACATGTCTGTCTAATGTCAGTTGACCCCTAGATATAGGACAGTTATGTATATGATAGTGGCACAGATTTCAAGAAAACTTATGCCTTCTTCTTGACACCGAATTTTCATTACCATGTTCGTATTATTCTATCATTCAGAATTATCCTGAGCCAGCTGAATCCAGCCACACCGTAACATTCCAGTACCTTGAGCTTAAAATGAAAATAAAGTTGTCTTTTATAAAGGCCTGATAATGGACTCATTAATCCGAAACATGTACCATTGCCCCTGAAGGGAACGTAATTGTTTTGAGACTCTTTACTTAAAATTTTCCTATATAAAATTGTCCCTCTACACGCCATGAAAGCGTACAGATAGAGTGGATATCTCCATTCGCTCTTTACTTCGTCACTAGGCTTAGGTGACAGCACCAGACCTTGGCCATTTTATCCCCTGTCCTTAAGAATAGTTTTCACATTAACTTCTAAGTCAGGTCTCCCACAGTTCTTCCGGCTAAAATTTTTATCCTTGTCTTTGTCGCAAAAATTTTCAGAATGACTGGCAAAGCCGAACGCAACAATTCTGTGAAGGAAAGTCTATATTCATTGTTGTGTTACAGACTATAACACACAAAATACATATATAATATTTCTAGTCCCAAATTTAATAATACCCTCGACAGATCACTAGAACTGCATGAGTCTCGCAGCCGAGAAGTTTTATCACGCAGGATACGAATTCACAACAGAAAATTTCTTGTTCCCATGGCTTTTAAGAGATCTTTCTCTTCCAGCAAACAGAATGTTTAGTAAGTTCATTGTTTAAACGCGCTGCAAAACTAAAGAAGTAAACACTGAAAGCTCAGAGATAGAGAAGAAAATTGCTATAATTCAGGAGAGTTTTCTAGACATCGTGTCTAAACTCTGCGGGTTCAAAACAACCGAAGCATGCAAATGACTTCAAGATCCATTCATACAAAATGTTTTCCTTTTAAACGTTAAAGTGTGCTTGTTGTTAAGCTCCGGAAGTGACTATTTAAGTGGAATGGAAAAAAAAAACCGTTCTTTTGTATTGCGGTCGGGTTTGGAAAAAAGAAAGATGCCCGACTATTAGGATAAAATCCAATCCAGAGAACTAAATGAACTCTCTCTCTCTCTCTCTCTCTCTCTCTCTCTCTCTCTCTCTCTCTCTCTCTTCGTAAATGATATGGAGCGATTTCAGACAGAAGACGAAGTGTTGGCCTTCCAGTAGATGTTGCAAGCTATTCATGTGGAGAAGAAGGCATGCTTTTCAGGTACATGTGTATTGTCTCTATAACAACTCTTCTATCATTACAGTATCCTGTTATTGCCGTACAGGAAACTGAAATTGAATGAAAGTTGCAAGAATTGTAAAGCACGTCTTTATTTCTTTGTAATATACAGTTCAAGTCAAGACTTCGAGTAGGATGAACTCCATTCCACAGTTTTTCTATCGCTGTTGAATTTATTTATTTATTGAGATAAATACAGATATTTGCGGAAGTGCGTAAACAGTATACAGTTAAAGGTTTGTGTGATTAACGTTTCATACAGTGCGAATGTCAATATTTTGCCGCGGTATAGATGAGATCTTCGCTCTTCTGGGGGTTTTCCGCAGCATTGGGTTGTAGTTGTTTACCGCCGTTTCGGACAGCCTATCAGTCCTTTCTTCAAGGATTCAGTGAACAGCTACCAACCAAAACTTAGTAAAAACCCAAGATAAGGAAGACTTCAACGTTCGCACTATTAGGCATTCATAAAAATGCGCTAAAAATGTATTTCGTTACATTCATGAAACACTCAAATGAAAATTGTATTCAGAATAATAATATTTTACCAGCGTCATATTAAAGTAAATGTGGATTTATTTAACTCCTGCCGTAATTGGCTTTTAAACTACACATATGCAGTAAAATGTAAAAAGTAAAATGCACCCTTGTACAGGCACTGAGGCTCTGTACAGGCCGTACGGCTCATAGGGGGTGTAGAGTTATAGCTCTACTCTTTTTTCACCACGGCACTAGAAGGGGGCGAGGGGTCAGCATCACGCCCCAGCCGCTCTTTACCCCCGGGAAAGACCCGGTACCCATTTTACAGGAGGCTGGGTGGGCCCCAGGGCCGGTCTGGACATTTGCGGAAAATCTCGTCCCCACCGGGATTCCATCCCCAGACCGTCCAGCCCGTAGCCAGTCGCTATACCGACTACGCTACCCACACATATGCAGCATAGAAACATATTACGCTGCTTATCGAAATGTGGTAGTTATTTTCATCCTAGATCTCAGAACCCTTTCACGACTAAACGTTTGAGAGTACTTTCCTCTCCAGTGTTCCGCGACATCCTATTAACTGCTCCGTTCGAGAGTCCCAAGGCTTCTCCCTCCTGTCCTTGTGATAAGAATGCAGTGATATGAAGAAATATATCATTATGGGCGATTGGTGGAATGATACTGTCGGGGTAAAACCAAAGTACAAGGAGAAAGAAAATTGTCCCAATGCCACTTTGTCCACCAAAGAAATCCCACGTGGACTGCCCTGTGATCGAAAACTGGCCTTCATGTTATATATAAGTATGCACTTTGTACCTCACACAGAACAACAGACAGTGCTTCCATTGGAAAGATCATTCGTGAGTGAGGTATAGGAAAATGTGGTTGGTTGTTGTAAGAATTGTATAAAACATGCCAGTACAACGTGTGGGAAGCGTACAGGGAGTTTAGTGTGCCACCTGGCGGGACGTATGAGAGCCATTTATCTTTATATGCTTAAGGGAAATAATAGGCTTATGATACGGTTACGGTGCTGCCTTTGCCTGTGTGTGTCTGAATTTCAGCGTAGGAACCTGTTGAACGATTTCCCAAAATACACCGTAGATAAGGTGACCGGGTCAGCGTAGTCGGTATAGCGACTCGCTACGGACTGATTGGCCCGGTGGAGCCAAGATTTTCCCAGACCCATCCCGACCCATTAAGTTCCCTGTAAAATGAAGAACGCGTCTCTCTCATCGCGGTATAAAGTAGCCGGAACGTGGTTATGACCACACAACCCGTTCTAGCGCCACGTTCGATAGCGCTATACCTCTACCCCGTCTGGCATGTAATTGGGCAACCCTTACCTTACAGTGTGGGTATTATCACGATCGACCGTAACGTCGAGCATTTTGATTTCCTGCAGTCTATAATAATAAATATGTATGTAACGTACAGACTTTTGAGCTTGATGATTAACTAGTCACAATACAGAGCCCTGAAATGATGCAGATTATAGCGCGCTGCAGAGAAAGTGCCACGTTATGTTGTAATAATACTTAATGTCTGCATCGGCCACAGCTCCATCTTGTACTGATGTGCTGTCAAAGGAACTTCATTTCCTCTGACCTTGAAAACTGGCGGGTAAGTTCCATTTAAAATCGTACCAATTACGACCATTTAAATTGTGTTGTACTCTCTGCTGCGGGACCGCGGTAGCAAAGTGGTTACGGTGCTGTGCTACAAATCGGAAGGTCGCTGGTTCGATCCCAACCGGTGTCAGTGGATTTTTCATTGACATAAAATCCTTCCGATCGCACTATGGCCCTGGGGTCGACTCAGCTTCTAACAGAAATGAGTACCAGGGGTATTTCCTGGGGGTAAAGGCGGCCGGTGCGGAAGGCTGACAACCTAACACAATCCTGTGCCGTTGTCACGAAATCTGGGAACCTTAACTTCCTGGAACCCTCTGGGCCTGTCCAGGCGTGTAACGGGACTACTTTACCATTTTACTCTCTGTTACATCCTGTTTACGTTCAGGTAATGGAAAAATACAGTAGAATGTCCACAGTTCGAGTCCCGATTGTTTGAGGTTTCGTTTCGTCCAAGTCGATGCAGTGTTGTCAAGGTCGCCGTTTTCCTGGGCACAGAACTCGGCTGAAGTGCGTATCTCTTTGTTCACACGTGCCTGTCGGGTATTACTGTACTGCCTTCTAGCCGATTTCTTTGTGGAATGTTGTGTATTATTACGCGACTTAAGTGTGTACTGCAACGCACCCAAACAACGCACGTTAAGGCAAGAGAAAATGTTTCCCTTGTCGCCATCCATGCAGTTCGGCTTCCAGTAAATCGGGGAAACTTCCGTCGCGTTCTCCTCAGACTATCGAGCTTAACCTGTAGTGTACACCGACTTTGGTTTAGTTGGCTCAGGGATAAATCATATTTGAATATGAATTCTCATGCTTTATAGCAACTTAGTATAAGAAGTGTGGTAACAACACAGGGTGATCGGAGACAAACAGCACTGGAGTAGGCAGGAAGATCGTTTCGTCCGAACATCTACGATGTGTAGGAGTCATGTAGTGTAAACAAGTAGAATACTTATACAATTAACAAAATGAGTTCTCTGGATGATGCCTTGAAGGCACTCCGCAGCAAACGTCAAACGTCATCCTCCATCTAACATATTGAGACACGATAAATGGGCTGCCTGTTATCTCCTCGCCTCCATTCCCTTCACTAACAGGGACATTGCCCTTAGTGATGCAGTTGCCCTTCACTGGAGAACTCCAAGACTACAGAGGTCATCTGCATACATCTCTTATACGCCCGCTCGAAATGTCAGCTCACTCCTACAGATCACGTTGCATTCCTTCCTTTACTTAACATAGCTTCTATTCCGATTCTTCCCACTGCACCCTCTTCCCTTTTCCTTATCCACAAAACCCGTATATCACTTAATCTACCTCATCAGTCATTTTGTATTTATATGCCAGAACCACGACGTCCTTTCAGGAGCATCAATAACGTTAATTTGTAGTTGGCCACACGGACAGTAAGTCCAATTACACATTCAAAAGACTCTTGACAAGCAAATAAGAAGGTTAAAGTGCTTATTCAATGATCACACACATACTGTATCTTCGTACACACTGAGGATTAGTATACTGACTACTGAGATGGGCACTCTGATGCCATATATCGCCACCTGGCATTCGGAGCCATGTGCTCGCGTTGTACTGTAGAGGCCTACACATCGTCCCTGGCGAAGATGAGATGGAATTGTAAAATACAAAACCCCAGAGAATGTCTTCTTACTTCCAATATTCAGCCGAAAATGTATTATTATTATTATTATTATTATTATTATTATTATTATTATTACAAGGTGGTTCAAATATGACCGGGATTGTTTGTGTGTAAATCTGGCGACATCAGTCCCGGTCATATTTGAACCACATTGTATTATTATTATTATTATTATTATTATTATTACTATATCACAGAATTTTTCTTCCTTGTACTTCTACTGAACCAACGGTGATCCCCACCGCTCAGGCTTCAATTTCGAAACTCCAGTATTTACCACATTATGTGTGATGTTCTACGTATAGATGTCGTATGTAATGGATCTATTGAAGATTTTTCCTGGTATGGTTTCCAAATTTTTCTTGAAACCTATTATTATTATTATTATTATTATTATTATGTCACAGAGGTATAGTTGGTTTTCAAAGAGTACGGGTAAATGACCAAGATCTTCATTTTCATTATTACGCTAAAGCGTTAGAACTATACAATCTGTAGTATCACTACTTTCTGCATGAGAATATACAGACCAGGTCGAAAACCGAGCCGTTGTAAACCATCGTGTAAAATATTTGGCATAATACCTCAATATGGGAGGTATCGTCTGAAAATCAACGATTACAAATATGGTGACGGTGCGAAAGCTTGCGACTGTAGACTAACTGACAAATTTAATGTAGTTAGAACCTCTACTTAAATAATTTGTTTAAAAAAGAGCGAATAAACATTTTCATAGTAATGACTTGCAGGAGTGAAAGTCTATGTCATATGGATGGAGGCTTCAACAGTCCGTCTAATAACACCTTGTTTATTTTATATATTGTCATACATTTGTATTCCCTTCTTAATAGGATGTTTAGTGAATCTGGAACGATCTGATAAATCGTTCCTGCTACTGGAGGCTCAGGATTTCCGCTTATACTTGACGAGTACAGCCTCTGCGTTAAGTATTTCTTATATCTGTGCCCTTCACTTCCTAGGTGAGAGACATAAGAAGCACGCATTTTCATCGCCAACCAAAACGAACGACACCCAAAACCATGCTTATTTCTTCAGAGCAGAAGAGTATGCTGCTGTCTTGTTGGCTTCCATTGCAATGTAAGCTGATCATAACGGCCACTGCTTGCAGGTACTTCATAGTACCTGCCTCAACTGAATCCTCATTTATCACAACAGATCAATTGTCCTCCTTTACGTGTCAAGGCCAATGATCTCACTGTAATCTCATTAGAGGTATTCCTAATGGCTGCCTCCCTGGCGATACAGTAGCCTAATCTACCAACGTCTGCTTGCTGCGTGTGAATTTTACACTTTCATTCGTACAATTCCACAAATTCTGCGGTGATATGGATCTTTATTTGTTGTAGTCATGTGCTCAGAAGCATTTTACAGGATATCTTTATGCAGTGGCTAGAATTCCTACTTAGAATTCGCGAGTTCTCACGACAGAATCTCAGTCAAAAAGCTTGCTGTCTCAGTTGACTTTACCCTCCGTCCATCCGCTGAAGAACAATACGCAAAGTAGCCACTATCGCTTTCTTCCATGTTACATTCGTCCTCCGAAACCATCTCAAATCTCGGATCTAAATGGCCAGTGATACTGAATGTGTCGTCGAAAGAAAAGAAAAGAAGAAAAACACACACACATACAAAAAAAAACTCAATGTTACGAAAATATGTTAAAGTGTTCTTCTTGCATTCCCCATCTCAAGAGTTTTCGGTTGATTTAATCATGCTTCATTCATTGCAAACGGATGGTTCATAAACCTTCGTAGAATTGTGTATTCGGCATGCGTTTTCATGCATTACACTTCTGTTCATTATCCCTTCTAGTCTGTCACTAAGTTTATCTTGCTTTAAAGGAAAAAAGTAGGTTATTTACACACACACACACATATACACACACACACACATATATATATATATATATATATAGGTTCCATTAAATTATATAATTCAGCATATGACACTGTGGTAAAATTGTCGTTAATGTGGCTGAAACTCTGATTTCCTTTATGCTTTGGTAATTTTACTTACTAGTATTACACCATACAAGCACAATTTTTTAAATTTATTTGTAACTTTTGCGATCTAAGTGACCCGGCGATCTAAGCACCCTTCAGAAAACAAAAGACCATAAAGTATTTCAATATTTTCTCCATATATTTTTATAAAAGCAAACATATGATAACTTAATTATAAGCCGAACTCGAGGCTGTATTTTAAAACAAGCATTTCTTGTGCAGAAAGATTTGTATTGGACTAGACTGCTATTGTGTTTTGATCCTATGTTAATTTATGTGCATCAGTAAAGGTTTCTTAGCTTACAAAGGATTAGACACTTGTACGCCATCTAGAGAGCATTTCTCTGTCATAGGAGTTCATTTGTTCCCTCTCTATTCTTCCTCATATCTAGAATCTTTCTCCAATAAATACGATATGTCTATATACGTATTCAACCCATGAACTTACCCATACACAGAAAGTAGTTTCATGCAAAGCATCGTTATATCATTTATTGGTTTAACCGTTCCCTGTAGCAGGGTCCACTTAACACGTTCTGTAGGAATTCGTGTAAACGTAAAGTGATCCCGTTACAGGCCTGGTGTGGCCCAGAGGGTGGATAGAGGTATAGCTCTACTCTTCCATGACCACGGCACTAAAAGGGGGCGAGTGGTTAGCAGCACGCCCCCGCCGCACTTACCCCCGGGAAAGCCAAGGTACCCATTTTACAGGAGGCTGGGTGGGCCCCAGGGCCGGTCTGGACGGGCGGAAAATCTCGTCCCCACCGGAATTCGATCCCGGATCGTCCAGCCCGTAGTCAGTCGCTATACCGACTGAGCTACCGGGCCC
>Ga0123355_10013880_pt1 | contig 12559 bp, 8 predicted proteins | sample TergutEmb28metaG_3_FD_89872 | JGI IMG/M metagenome (GOLD analysis project Ga0123355, IMG submission 89872) | Embiratermes neotenicus P1 segment gut microbial communities from Petit-Saut dam, French Guiana - Emb289 P1 | ecosystem: Host-associated > Arthropoda: Insects > Digestive system > Gut ...
CTAACCTCTAAATGTTGCATTTTATATATTTATTCAACAAATATAAGTACTGAATATTTTAAACATGATATATACTCTCCGTTTTTTCCTCTTCAAAATGCAGTTTGTTTCATAAATCTAACGTATTTGGTTCCTGTATTATTCACATTTTATATACAGGTGTGATAAAATTAAAAAAAAATAATTCCGGCGCCAAAAGGTTAATGTGACGGAACACATGCTAAGCACCCCATTGATCCCTCCGTAAAATGGATTCAGTATCATTTCCTACCTACATAAAGAAACCCACCCTCATGAGGCAGGAACCGTCTTAAGAAAGAAATTACTCGCCGATTATGGAACCTGCAAGTTTTATGAAGTAGTTAACTTTTGGACCGTTCGGTACTCCATATACACGAATTTTTTACCACGTTAGTACACATAATATTTGAGTACCATATGTACTTACATAAGATTTTCACCTACATGTTTCCGACACAAGAATCTTCTGCAGGGAGATCTTGCAACAGTCACGAATGTGGGGCCAGCAAATATTCTAATTATGTAGTAAATGCAAAATTAATAATGTCCAACTGCATAAAATATATGAATATTACAATAAAAGACCAATAGTCTGGACTCTGACGGTGCGGCACCTCCAGTAATCCAGCACAAAAATTTACAAGCCCCGGTGAGCAAGCTTCGGACAAAACGAAAACATTCGTTGTAGCATCACTCGACACGAAAGATGCCGAGCGGAACCGAGTCACCTCATACCCATACGCGTGTTTTCAGTCCGCCTTTTTCCGTTATGATCCTAAGTATTTGTACAATCCCGACTGTTTTCGATTTGAATTTTGAATGCTTCTACCTATCCGATCGTACAGATAGTGGGCACCAAAGGCGAATGAAGTTGTTAACGGCAGTAAGGATGTGGGGGGAGGACACTGACAATGGCAAAGAAATTAGCGGTTTTTATGTTCCTCCTAATGGTCCGACATTACAGACAGTCTGATCCAACCTCTGTTCCGACTGTACTGGACTGTCTCTAGTCAGCTCTACTAAGTTTAAATGTGTACTTGAGATTGTAACAGAAACTGAATAATTGTAAAATGTTTGAACACAAGAGTTTTGAAAGGTAAAATAGTTACGGTGTTCTGTTACTTCTACTGTTTTCTTGGGCATTCTTCCATAATACGTATCTTAGTAATAATGTTGTTGTTGTTGCTGTTCTTAACACACACTGTAATTTCTTCAATTGTGCATACACATATACTTCGAAGGCTGATTAATAGTACATGTCGTCTTTTCGTGAATTGTGTAGTCTTAATAATAATAATAATAATAATAATAATAATAATAATAATAATAATCCTATATGTATTACATGCATCGGAATGTATATTATGAAGTTTGCTACATTTCTACTGCTAGTTTTATTTATTTGGTGTTGTTAATTATGACTATTCCTACGCTGAGTCTTGGGTGTGAAGGATATATTAGTTCTCGTGATGTTAGTGCAGTGAAGGCCGTCATTGTTACTTATTTCGGCGTAACCACATGATCCGTCGTGAGCACCTCTCGTTCACTTATCTTGCTTGAAAGGCCTGACACTGGATCCGATCCTGAGCAACACATCGTATTTAACATCCAAATACCCTACCCTTTGAGACACATTTTAACATTATCTTCGAATCTACGTCTAGCTCCCAGTTATCTTCTTCCTTTCGGGTTTCTTGACTAAATTTATACACGCTTCTACGCGTGTTACATTCCTCACTCACTTCTTCCTCATACATTTCATGTGGACTATACATTTTTGTCTTAATATAAAAAAATTTTTCTATGCATAATGCAAATCATATAGCTCATCAAAGAGTACCTTACCCTGGGACATATGGTACCGTCAAGCTTGATAGGTTGGTTGGAAGTGCTGCCTCAACTTTCAGCTGGACATCTCCCATTAAATCACTTTGATTCCCCTGCTGTTTCCTCTCTTAAAGCCAAATATACTCTAGCTAATTTATTCTCGTAATCTTTAATCCGTATTCCTACTTTGGAGCGTACGACCAAGATTATTCACACTATGCCGTATAACATTCTATATACCTTAATCTTTACAAGTTTCTACATCAGACGAGAAGACAAAAAATTTTAAACCAAATAATAGCAAGCACTTTTACAACACAGTTCGCTGTTAATTTATTCGTAAACGTAAACTTGATTCTGGTAGTATTTTGCCGTTCCTAACACCTGAAATATGAATATATTCAATGGATTTATTATCTGTGTAACGTGACTATGTCCTGTACCCTGATTACCAAATGCTGCCTGCGATATGTATACGTTGTTCAAAAGTTATTAAATTCAAATTATGGTAGTTTATTATATCTGTGCTTGAAAGCAAGAAAAATAATCGAATATTTCTTTAGCAGCAGCAGCAGCAGCAGGATTAGCGGTTCTCAGACCGCTGTGCCAAATTGCGGCGATTAGTAAAAGGAAATTTCCCCTGCAGTCGTAACCATGCATCTTTCGCGGCCGGTTGAGTAACAACTCCAGAACATTAGTATGGACGATGGATCCATTGGGGACGCATAAGTTATAATAATTCAAATGGCGCAAGGCAGCTGGCTTGAAGGGTCGAGAAAATGGTTACTTTGAGAAGAAGGGAGAGTGAGCAGGAGCAAAAGGCGCTTCCTTCTCAATCCAGTAACTTACAGAACTAAACTTGCAGAAAAGTTGTACACCTGCTTTCATTTGTGTAACGGTTGTGTTACTAAGTGTTTATGTAACGAGACAACTGAGCAAAAGTAGAAAATTGTTTTTAAAGTCTTAACAAACATTGTTCATGCCATGAAGGTGCTGCACAATTATTGTGACTAAACAAGTTTCATTGACAAAGAATACAAATTCACGACTATATTGCTTCGAAAATGTATCTCCATCTTCTAGTTTTTGCAAAAGAACCAAAGAAACATAACCTCTCGGAAGGTGTATCTACTCCCGTTCATGAGCGGAAAGCTACACAGCTGGGTCCTTTACAAACAGCTCTTGACATTGGCAGCCTAAGCAGGGACTAATTCAGAAGCTACGTCAGCTGTCATACTGCAGTATATCATCGTAGGAACTCCAGAGAATAAAATGTACTTATCTCGGTAATACAATACTATCAATTTGTGTAACATTCTTCTTTAAAAATACGTGCACTTTTCGTCTTAATACTTTAGAGCTATAACCTTGCCTTGTGTTGGGATATGCGATGTGTGTAGGATGACACAAACGTCAAAAACAGCGACAAACAAGACTAGCGAGTATGACCCATCATTAAGAAGGTTAAAATTAAAAATTCTTTCACATAGATCGCTTTAATATAGCAGACCACCCATTGTTATTCTCTAAATATGATGCATACATATTGCGTACTTAACAAACATATCCTGCTTGTCACGCTGACCTTATATTAAGATCTGTAGATGATACAAAAACAGAGTGAAAACTTCCTACATAATAACATCTACAGGTGACACAGAGATACTAATTCATGTGACGAATGGGAAATAAATCTAGGTAATGTAAATTGTGCACAACGTAAACCTCCCCATTTTGTGCTTAGTTTTTTTTTTTCTCGCCCATACTCGGTGAAAGATTTTTCTTACAGTGAGCCTTACAAGTAATCCATTGTCTTTTTCCTTTTCTTACATTCATTTACTACTGAGTACGCATGAATTCAAAATATTTGCAGCAAGATACAAATGTGAGCTGTATTTAAATATTCACTTTGTGGTCAACAGTAAACACTTTGCGTCTCTATTATGAAGAACAACAGGTTAATGTTATTTAGCAAAAAATCGCCGTTTATTAAAAGCATAACAAGAAACGTGTACAGCCTTTTGAGTCCATTTCGTTACATTTTCTCCAATTGAAAATCAGTACAGTAACAGTACACCGGAATATACCACTATGGATTCCCTCCGATTTCTCATATATGACCTAGTCCTAGTCACTATCCACGATCATTCTCGCTTATCACTCGTCGTTATATCAACACTGTAGCTGAAAGAAGGACGTCAAATAACAGCGATCAAGTTATCATCACCCACAAGAAATAGGCTTATAAGACTTCTGGCGAATTATCCGATACCAAATTGCACCTTCTGTTTTCTGTATCGTCTTGTTTTTTATTAAGTACACTGGTAATTGCCTTCATTAATTTTTGCAATACATGCCATTGTTTTGTTTAACAAATACAATAATCCATCACATGAAATTGAAACGTTTAATTACAATATTTTATTAAGTAATCTGACACGTTTTAATAAAAGGACTATTTTAGGGCTTATAAACATATTAATGTATGTGCTCAAGAAGGTGTTTTCGGATCAACGTCCTGAAGGTCTTTTCAAACCCGATACTAAATAACACTTAAAACGAGTTAATAGTAATGTACAATGTTCTGATACTTAAAAAAATCCTTAAACGTGATTCTAGGGTCGATGAATGTTTGGCTAGTTGTGAATAATACTAGAGTATTTTTATAGTTGCATTTGACAATTGATTGTTTCAACTTAGCGCTTAGAAAATCTACTTTAGTCCACTGTTTCTAGCTGATGAGACCAATAAGATATTTTAGTTGGTCAAGGTGTTCAGTGTATTTAACCTTTGCAAGATTTGGGGAAGTTCACAGCGTTATTTATGAAGGCTAAAATCTTCGGGGAAATAGAATTTTTCGCAGAAGCTTGCTCTCTCCGTGGCAATCCAGGACGTGTCCTTGAATTACCTAAAAACGAGGCAAAGTCGGTAAAAAATCATCAATAAATACGGCGTCTCATCCCAGAAGAGGGTAATCATTACTTGGTTATTGTTATAGTGTCTTGATTCTTGGTAAGGTCGGTTTTTTGTGATCTGCGACAGCACTTAGGAAAGAAAAGCTACTTGTCACTTGGTTAGGGCACAGCATTTACGGTTGATATACGTGTTAGCAGCGTGGGTAATACTACTCCCGAATGTTTCGACGAAGAAAGTTTTTGCATCCCTGTTCCAAAATTACACTAGTTTCCACATTTATAATTTTAGGTAACATATTACACTTTCGGCAGAACTACATAATCAGCCGTAAACTGTCCTTATTTCAGTAAATTAGTAGAAGTCTACATGTGTCATGATGGGGTGAAATACAATAAATTACACGATATTAGAAGGGGTGAAAATGAAAGGATTAAATTACACATTAAACCACGGCAGTGCAGTGATATTTTACCGGCTGCTTGAACAGAATGGTAAATTGTGATACGTACAGATGGCTGTATCGCAACAGCTGACATCAGTCTGTGTACGTTTCTAAATGGAACTTGAACACTAAAAGCCTATGCAACAGTATTAGTTACAATTCCAAACAAAATTCTGGCAAGCAACTAAAAATTTGCACACCTTATAAACGGGCAAAGTATAGGAAATTTCACTATTGGGTGGGTCCGCAGACCCCTCTGCTTCTGTTCTTCTTTGTCCACTACAACCTTCAACAACAACGCCTGACTACAGAGGTCTGTCTGGATTTCATTAAAACCGTTATAAAACGAAAATTTAAGTTTTTTTATGGCTGCTCTAGACGGATTGGTTGTAAACACATCTGTCTTCGATTATGTTATCTAAAACAATACAAAATATTAAATCAAAAATAGTTTTACGTGGTGTATTATTTGGGTATGAAACTTGTCTCCCTCAGTCCGAAGAAAGAAAAGAGATTAAAAATGTCTGGTAACAAACACTGAGGAAAATGCTGGGACATAAAGACGGGATGTAACTTGAGGTTGGATTTAAAAAAACTGTGCACAAGGATCACTGTATTTTCCAATTTTCCTTTTCTTTACTAGTTCCCTTTTGTAGGACACAATGACAATGAAATTACAACATATGTGTCAAAAGTCTGTAATCACACGAAAGATGAGATTACAGCTGACATGCAGCATGCGTCGGCACATAAACATTGCAATTCACGAACTAATTTGTCGGTAGGCACAAGTTTTAAAATATTCCTTCAAAATCAACCTAATTTCTTTCGCATTTGTTATCTTGTAAGTACTAATACAAACTTCTGAATGTTCATTCTAATTGTGCTGTCTGAAGAAATAAAGTTATTTCAGTACATTAAACGATGACTGTACAGACACTGTATACAAACAATTTTATTCGGAAGACCTGAACGGAAGGAACACTTTGTGGACGTTGGTGACGCTGGGAGAAAGAGAAGTAGGTCTACGTTAAACTGTGCAGCAAATAAACCATGTGTCAGGAGGCAGAGTGGAATCACCAGGTCAAAACATTTGTTAAAAAAGCTAGGAATTTCTTAACCACATGATAAATTTTCGGTTTGTCAATAAGAATTCTTGTCCTATAATTAATCATGGGAGAGTTCAGCAGAATATGTTAAACTTTTAAGGGCAAAAACCCATGTAAATTATACATAAACTTCACATCTTACCTCACAGGACACAGAGCACGAACCCATTACAAAGCCCAATCAATTAATTCTGTTCAGAGAAATGGTCGGTGTTTGATGTGAAAGCCATATGAAACGAATAAACAAACCGTGTGCGGACAAAGGCAGAGTTTATGAACGTTAAACACCGTGGTAAACATGGGTACTCTTGGATTCGTTAAAGTGGTAACAGACATTAAATCAATGGTTGAACATGATCTGAATAATATACAATACTACAGTTCCTACCTTACAAAAATAAAAAAGGATGCATCACTTGGGAAGCCAATTCGGCTGAAAGACGTACAGCAAAGTCGTTATTATTTATTCTGTGAAGCAACTACAACTTTCTGGGAAATACTTAGAACTGTGTAACATTACATCGCGTGGCATATAAAAACATTATTTCTTTTTAAAGCGTTAAAACCATAAAGCCGCGGGATTTGGAGCTATTATAGAGAAGGCTATTAAGGTCACAGTCTTTTGAGATAAGAGACCGTGTAGTCTGGTAGGCCGGCACATAATTACGAAACTACACAGCGTCACAAACCAGATGACAGTAATCTTAGCTGCACAGCAGACTGTATAAGAACTTTTTTTATACAAAACTGTGGGAATTAGAACGGGGAGAATAAATAAGTAAACAAAGAAACCAATTTTATCTGCAAATTTGAGCGGGAGAAGTTATGTGACTGAATACGACAAACAGCAAGGCAAAAGAACCAGGGGAAAAAATTCAGGAGGAAAGAGAAAACGTAGTTTGGCATTATCTTGTCTAGGGACACAAAACCTACGCAATAATACAAGAACTCCCTTTTTACAAAACTGCTGATAAAGCAGTAACAAAAGTAAACTTTTCAGTAACACGTATGCCCTTACGTGTACCTACAGAAACAGTAACAATGTATCCAATTACTGCAACGTAATCCAATTGCAAACGAATTAAGTACATTCAGCAAAACAGAATGCGGCTACATCTATTCCTGTTACGGTACAGGCTAGGCCAACTCCCCCCCCTACAGAAACGCAACCCTGTGTCTGCACTAATCCCATTATGAATCCAAACAAAGTTCTTCTCCTACCGGCGCCTGGCAGAGAGCCATCAATTTAGTTTCTCCCCACATCAACTCCTTCCATCCAACAAGCTACCCATTAGAAGGACGCCTGGACCCATCTTGACACTTGCAAACGCTGGGTACAAACTTCTGTCCGCTTCAGACCTCTCACTAACGTGCTAGAATTCAGATGATTGTTAACAGCCAATTTCTTTGTCTAATTCAGATTACTTGTAAAAAATCAATTTCACAACCAATCGCCTAATTTCTTGTTTTAAGTATCACCTGCTGCCACAGAATGCGAATGTTTCGAGAAAGCACTACACTGTAATACAGGATATAACCACCACTACAGATATGATTTGCTTCAAGTATTTACGTTGCTGCATTTAGGAAGTTTCTGTGGTACGTTTACAAAGTTCATAGAATTTTGGGACCCGTGTTCTATACATTTCATCAGAATTCAGAAGAATTACTAACATCTTCTTATCCGCCCTATTCATTACTCTCATGAATTAATCTTCCAAAGAGTATGAATCCTCACGGCCATACTTTACGATTCGTTTGTGCGATTGCACGTCGCACAACACGCATCGCGGTTCCCTTATTCGCTCAAAATTTATGGTGGCAGCAATCGTGCATCGTTCTGTATGTCCTTTGCTCCGTTTCGGTCGCACTTATAAGAGCTGAATCTGTTTTTCATGTAGGCCTATGTCAGAATAGCTACCTACATATCGCGCGAAACGACAGGTACTTTGCGTTTTTTACGATTTTTAGAAATAATTCTTACCCTGTGTTGTTTTAATTATGTCTTCAAAGGGTAATGTCTGTGTTCAGCGCATGTGCGCACTGCAAGCGTGTTGCTTGGAGGTCAGCGGAGTAGCAGGTATACAGCGGGAATGCAGTTTTAACAAACAAGAAGAAACTTATCCAGGCGAACGCACTAAGCTGTAGGGTAGCTTAGAGGAACGGGAGTTAGTGCAGCCACATGAAGAGGTTTCTTGTAGTTGATTAAAATCGCATTCCCTCCAAGCATCTGCTACACCGCTAACCTCGACACAAGACGCTTGCAGTGCGTCCGTACCTTTAGAGATGTCTGGAAAATTTAGGAAAGAAAGAAAGCGCTACCGTGGTTGGAAGTCGTTATGTTTTCAACTGAATGACAATACGTTCTTGAAGAAAAATAAAGGTTCGATCAGGGATAGCGTTAAGGCCAGTGATCAGTCGAACGTCAAAATTTCTTGTTTCAATCGCTGTAAGCTCTTTCTATCCGTCCACGTTGTTACTGTTCCTTCTTCCTTCTATAAGAGCTTTGTTAGTAATGGTGACACACGAACGCGGAGCTTCAGCTCTTGTAACCTGTTGTGGTACGAACTGAACCTAAAGGTACAGCCTGTTATGTGTACTCAGAATAAGGTACTGACCAATCGCAGGGAATATTATGTGACAAGCCTCAATCGACAATGTCGTTTTTCCAAACCCCCACAGTTCACCGACATGTTCACCCGCAACACCTAGCTGTTCACTTAAATTAATTTATTTTAAACAATTATAACTTGAATAAAATGTTTGTTAGCCGTCCTGGTGCAAATGTGTGCCTTTCTTTAATTTCTTTGTGTGTTGACGGTAAATTTCAAGCCACTGACAAACTTATCAAATTTACTAAATCTAACGTTTCAATTTGTCCTTCCTGCTTTCATATAAATCACTTCAAAATCAGGGGTGAAACCAAGACCGTCCACGACTGGACTGGAATGTTAAAAAGCTCAACGAACAATACCAGCATGGATAATAACCTGCGTTGCGTCCCGGAGCGCCGGCTTATACCGAAACACAGTGTTCGGGGTCACCAATTTTGAACAGAACTGTCTCATCACTGGTGTCATGAGATGCCATTGTGTGGAACATCGCGGGTAGGAAGAAATTTTCCTGTGAAAACGACTACCTATATCGCGAATTACGTGCTCCCATACCTGACACTGTTGATCGCAACAAAAGTCGTGATCTGTAATCCACCTTCTACAAGACAAACTCGTTTCTGCGGGCACTTTTCGTTCATTTTCAAGTTTGCAACAATACAACTTAAATTAATTTATATTTACAATGATACGCTCAATTCAACTACACTAGCTTGCGTCCTTTCTTATTTGCTTACGGTGGTTCCGTTTCCATTTAAGAGCGGCCGGTTGCACCTCTGACAAAAAGATGGAAAGGCCCTTGTTTCTAAGGTCTGAGTGAGAAACAGAAGTGGCTGTCAGTCGCGGGTGCCGTATTGAGGCAGAAGCTAGCAATAAGTCCCTCTTAGTTCTTAACAATGGCCCAAGTCATTAGCAGGATCTTAGTTTCTCCCATACGAATAACCAATTTGGGTACTATCCAAAACCACCACCTCACCCAGCAATCAGGAATTCATCACAGTATTCAAGATCTATTACACTCGTGTCACCTTCCGCAGTATCTTGGATGCAGGTGAGGACACCGATGATCGCGTCAGTGACTGCTGGAAATCATAAACTTGTGAACCTCTTATATGCAGCGGACATCGTCAGAAAAGTTTGTTCTGTTTGCGGGCAACAAGAAATTCAATACATAAAATGAAGACATTATAATTATAAATAAATTTATGTGTCTGATTTAACCTGTGTATTTTTCTGTTCTTGATGTGCAAATAATAGTTGGTAACAATGGAAAAACTTTATAAGGAATTCAGTTAACAATCTAGGACGGGGCGTCGCTATTGTAGCACAATTTTGCGAAATTAATTATTAATTTAGTGCATCATTCCATAAACAAAGAGCTCTCAAGTTTTAAAAATTTTCTTGGGATTCTACCTCAGCTTTTCAAGGAAAATGTTTAAACGACGTTTTCTCATTTCAAATGTCCCCACGGCCAATTTATAGCCGTGTTGCGGGAAACATGTTTCCTGTTGCCCACAAGCTACGGCTTGGGCATCTGCCCTCAAGCATACCTGACTGAATAACAAATATAAAGGGTTCCATGGACGAGCTGAAATCTAGTGTTTTGAGCAGCTGCTAAAATGAGCTCCGACCTGAAGCAGTTGATAGTTCCGGGGATTCCCCAACCATCTGGTAAAAATAAAAAATATCCTAGTGTAAGCCCTTGAAGTCCCAGGAGACGAATTTCTAGGTTTTGAGGAGGCCGACGTCTGGAATTTGTCGATTCTCGTCGAGGGAACTCATGAATAGCTGATAGCGCTCCGTGAACCATAAGATGAAGAACGTTTTGACGCCAATGTAGACAGGCCACAGTTGACTACCAGCTTTCTGAAGAAAGGTCTCTAGATGGGCGAATCAATTTGTCGATCCCTTCTTTTGATGTCAACCACTTCATAGACAGATGCCTGAGAATTAATCACAAGATGGTGGCTGTCATGGCAATAGGCAAAGATGTGTAGGACGTGCAGATAAAAGCAAAGAAATCGATGATCGCCTTTTTCCTCACTGCGTCTTCAGTCTGCACCTACGCCAAAGACGCTACGCCTTGCGACTAACGTCACAATCTCTGGCCAGAAACACTGACGTCTTTCCAATAACCAGGAACACAAATATTCGCCTGTTTATTATCACAAATTTACATTCTTATAACTTTTCTGTCTATGTTTACCTTACCCTCATTTTTCAAGTAAAGACTTACAATTCGCGCATGGCAGTTTCATCTTTGAAGGACTTCTTCATGTACATAAGCCCGAGCGTAAGCAAAGTTTAATTCACACCAGTCTTCTAACTGCACAGTGACTGCTATAGCGAACCAAAAGCTTCAACATCAATAATACTAATCCCCGTCATTAGTCACCAATATGAGCCAGTTTCATCCTTTTCTGATCGTCACAACGCATTTCTTTAAGTTCCATTGAAATATTACGTTCCCATTCCTTCCTCAGTAGCCTTAAGTTTCTGGTTCAGAGAAGGTATTCCCCATTGAAACTCCATATATAGTCATTGTCTCTCCAAACACAGCCACATTCCAAAGACCGCTGTATATTCTTTGATTTTTACTCAAACTAATTAATTTTATTATTTTACGAATACTATATGTTATTCAAATCCTTAACATTAATTCACTCTAGCACGCTAGTCAATAAAACACAAGAAAACATTAACAATTACTTTAAATCAAAATTACAAGACCTATTCGACAAGTAAAACTCTCAAATCTCCAAACAGATTAATTATAATTTTGTAGCCATATTCGAAACTGCGAAAATTCGTAAGTGTTTGTTTCGAATTCAGGATCCCATCTCAAGGGGTGCACATATTTTTTTAACGTGACAACTAATATTTGTGGGTCTTCAATATGGAAATTGCTTCAAATCACCCTTCTGACATTCCGAAATTTGAAATTTTGGTAGATTTCTGGATAATTTGTCGACCCGTAATAATTCCGAAATGCTTAATTAAAATTAGGAGCAATGCTCACACAAGAAAACTAGAAAGCACTTCATGCTCCTCAATTGGCTTAGTAACACCAGTCGCAAGAAATCAACAAACACGTAAAATAGTTTAATTCACACTATGCAACACGAAAACTGACAATTTTACAAATAGCTTAGTGGGAAGAGTGTACGTCAGCACAACCACTTTATTACTCAAGGCATTTACATTGGCTACATGTTTCGACTATAAATAGTTAGCTTCAGTCCTATTTTTGTCATTTAGGTCACAAGATGCTATGCACACTTTGGGATCCCATCGCGATTACATCCATGGAATACATAAAATTTATAAAATTTAATCATTTGTCTCAAAGAATGTGACGTGCAAATTGTGTTTACAACAGTGGGATACATAAAATTGCGTTATTTGTATCGTAAAATGCTTTATACACATTGTGTAATAAAAAGTTAAAATATGTAAAATTCTTAAAACGGTATATTGGTGTTCACCATTTTACAAATGTAAGTCCCGTTACCGTCTGGTTGTTTTTGAAGCTATGGGATACTATATATTTACTGGTGAGGTCGGAGTACGTTTTTATATATTTTAACTTTTTATTACACAATTTGTATAACACATTTTACGAGACAAATGAC
>Ga0123355_10013881_pt1 | contig 12559 bp, 11 predicted proteins | sample TergutEmb28metaG_3_FD_89872 | JGI IMG/M metagenome (GOLD analysis project Ga0123355, IMG submission 89872) | Embiratermes neotenicus P1 segment gut microbial communities from Petit-Saut dam, French Guiana - Emb289 P1 | ecosystem: Host-associated > Arthropoda: Insects > Digestive system > Gut ...
TACATTTTCGCTACCACATTTGGGGCAAGTCAGTGGAATTAGTACCATTTTTTTCATCCTTATGTTTTTTTATCCTATTATAACTTACCTTGCTTTCTTTTGCTACTTTTTTATGACATCACCGAGTTTTTTGCGCGGTCACTAAGATAGCCCCAACGCGCTATCTCAGGCACATAAAACACGTTTTCCGCACGATATTCGTAAGGGTCGTTTGGGTCTGCTCCCTCATAATCGCCCTCGCCAGCTTCAAGTTTTCGATAAAGTTCATCGAAATTATCTGAAATATATTTTAAGAATATCAAGCCAAGAACAATATGTTTATACTCGGCTGCATCCATATTTTTACGCAATTTATCGGCAGATGCCCATAACACTTGTTCAATAGGTTGCTCCTTTGCCACTTTTTTAGCTTTTGCCATCAAAAATTTCCTCCGATTATTCAATATCACTAATATCTTTTTGAGTTATACCTTTAACAGCACGGTCAAAATCACTAACCAGTTGCGCCATTTCACGTGTACGATAAATTTCAAATTCTTCTTCGGCTTTTTCAATAGCCTGTTTTTTGCTGATTTTACCTTTGCCTTGCAAAACATCACGGCGATTGCCAGACAAATTGCGGTCGAGTTCATCTATCCAATTCATCATCGTCATAGGGTGTTCTTCAAGTGCTTGCAATTCTGCAAAGTCCAAAAACTGCGATACGAGCAAATTTAATACAGTCAACTCTCGCTCAGTCAAATAATTCTTGGCGATAACCACATCACTTTTTGTTGCATACTCTCCCTTGAAATTTGTCATTCCAACATTCGGCTTTTCGCTGTCAACACGTTCATATATCAATTCTGCTGCCGTGTGCTTGTGAGCAGCATAGTGCATTTTGTTTTGCACCGTTGCAAAAAATTCTCGTGTTATTTTTGATTTTGGGTCATAATCAACGGAAGTGGCGTAAATATCAGTTACTTGCTGATAAAGATTTCGCTCACTACTGCGAATATCCCTAATGCGTTGCAGAAGCTCACGGAAATATCGCCCACCACCGTTTTTCAAACGCTCATCATCCATTGCAAAACCTTTGCGAATATACTCATTCAAGCGACCTGTCGCCCATTTACGAAATTGTGTGCCACGCAAGGATTTAACCCTGTAACCCACAGAAATTATAACATCAAGGTTAAAATATTCAATTTGCCGTTCGACCATACGACCGCCCTCATTTTGAACTGTTGCAAAATTTGCAACAGTTGCCGAACGCTCAAGTTCGCCTTCTTCGTAAACATTTTTTATATGGCGCGAAACGGTTGACTTGTCACGCTCAAATAAATCTGCCATTTGGTCAAGTGATAACCAAACTGTTTCTTCATCAAAGCGCACATCAACCGAAATTTTTTCATCGTCCGTTTTAAAAATGACAACATGGTCATTTGGGTTTTTCATGATTTTGCTGACCTCCAATTATGCACAATTATCCTTAGTATACATTCTACCGGAAATTCCGACTGGTTGCAATAGCAAAGTTTTTTGAGTTTCCCCATTTTTTTGAACGCAATAATGCGGTTTGCAGGCAATAGCTTGTATAGGCAAGCTAAAAGGCTATTAAGAATGGCTATTTTTCGTTAGTGGAAAATGCGAAAAACACAGCTTGAAAAATGGTTTTTTATTACATTATCAATTTTCGTAATTTTTGCACCCTTGAAACCCTCATAATAAGCCACTTTTTGAAGCTCAAAAAAAATGGGGAAACTCAAACAAAGTTTCTCCGAAATTATCGAAAAAACACAAACGCTATATACACGCAAGCAATGTACACGGATATCCAAATGGATATTCATATACTGCTTGCAAGGGGTATCCCTTGACCCAAAATCGTAACAGGGGTCGTTTGTCATATATGCGCAAGCAGTGTATGTGTTACCACACATACGACTTGCGCAGGGTTTTCACCCCACGACCCCATGTTGAAATTGTTGCGCATGGCTTCACAATTTCAACATTCAAAAAGTGTGGCGCACTTTTTGTTAAGCGTTCCGCTACTAAAATCGTCAATTTCAAATCATGGGTGTATTTGATAATTTGGGACTTCGGCGTAATTTCAAATAAGGCTTGTTAATTTCAAATCGCAATTCGCCATCATTCAATTTGCACATTTCAATAAGGGTTTACGCATTTTGAATTTGGTAGAATCAATTTTAAAATGAATTTCGTGATTTATCTGCAACATTTATGGCGCATTCCAATTTCGTTTTGGTTGAATGACATAAAAAGCATCCGAAATTTTTCAGATGCTTTTTTACATGACGGTGTACTTGCTGAAAAATGAATTTATTACACCGCTGGTACCAGAGGAATGTTGGATTTGATGAAATATAATCATGATGGATTTATTTTGCTTCCCCAGGTGCTTGGGGAAGCAAATATCGGGTTTGATGATTTCAACAAAGGCGATTTTGACTAAATGAAACTGTATTTTTGATTTTATGTTTGTTTGGTAATTTTACTTCAAATTAAAACCACCTGCAGAATTATTCCGCAAGTGGCGTTAAATCGTTATCTCGTACGATTGGGCTGTTGCTACATCATTATTTTATTTTTGGATATATCGTTATCAGCAAGCAGACTTATATGGAGGGTCAATGTAAATCATCTTCACCTTACGGAAATAGACCGTCTGCAAAAGCTTCAACACTTCCAAATTATCGCCCTCTATGTATAGATTCTTGGTAGTGTCAAAATTTACGCTTTCCTCTGGACAAGGGCGCAAAGTGCCAGTAGAACGGCGGCCAGCTACACGAAAACATTCAGCTTTGCCTTTCCACTCGAATTTGTATTTTTCAAAATCTTCGTCCATGTACTCCCCACAAAGATTTAACAACATATCAATATCCAGTTTTCCTTCACGGAAGCACTCAGGGAAAACAGATTGTAGTCTCTCTATTGTTAGGTTTTAAGGACGCAAAAAAGCACCAGCATTTCGGAAGATTTTCCGAGACAAGGTGCTTCTTTAATTTGCTTTTTAGTGTACAGCACAAATTTTATTAACTACGCTTCACATAAACGTGTTTACCCGGATTGCCAGCCATCCATACACGCAATTTAGTTTCATCAAAATTATAAGATTCCCAACCTTGGTCTTTTGCCCATGACTTCATTTCTTTATGCTCTTTGTGGCGTGGCTTTTTGATGATTTCTTCAAAATCCATGAAACCCGGCGGTCCGCCGCAATCTTCCGGGGGTGCGTCGTTTTCTCCGCTTAAGAACAGCGGCAAATTGTCACGACAATCTTCCGAGTAACTCGTTACGTCAATATAGTGCATCCAGTCATCGCCAAAGTCGTAAATATACAGAATATGTTTGTATTCATTCAAGTAATCAAGCAGCTTTGCACGATGAACGAGTTTTGCCGCCTTTGGATTTGATGCAGTTTCTTTGTCGGTGACGATTTCTACGGATGGTGGTTCACCTTCTTTGCCCTCTTTGAACAGCAAAAATTGATACATATGGCATTCATGCCAACAGTATGTTGCTTGGATTATTTTGTGTAAACGCTCGAATGTAATATTTGCACCAACACGAATTTGTCGCTTTGCGGTCTTGTCGATAAGAGCCAATTCGATATCTAAATCAAACGAGGGTTTGGGTTTTGCTGTTGTTCCGGCCATTATAAAGTTATCCTCTCCGTGCTAAGATTTCCGCTGTACCACGGTGTAATTCATTTTTTCGTCATCAATGCTTACGCCTAAGTGACTTTCCAAAAAGTCAAAATACCCGGATGCACCACGTTCATTAGTCCGTGTTTGGATGGATTCCTCTATTCGAATCAAACATTTCACGGGCAATGAAAAATATTCGCGCATATCTTCTTTTTCGTTCATGTCATACATTTCGCTTATTATACCCGCGATTTCCTTATTGTAAAACGGGTCTACGGCATATAGGACGGCATCAAGATATGCCTTGTTTTCATCCGTCAAATATTTCCAGAAATCATACTCCCAACCATTCAAATACCCCTCTATTTTGAAAAGGGCGATTATTTATTGCTTCCATGGCACGGCGGCCGTTGTTTACGCCCCTTTTACGATTCACTTTTAGCAAGTTACTTTCGATTGGAAATAGAACAAAGGAATAGCTTTCTTCCGTTCCCTTTTTAATTCTGTCAAATTCACGAGCCATATTGGAAGTTATGCGCTCAAATACTGAAAAATTGCTGATAATTTTCATTTAATCATCCTCTTCTCGAAACAATACTACACGTTTCCCGCTGTATTTGGAGCAAACAAGGTAACTTGATAATTTTTATCACCAACATCTTCAAGCACTTTTGTTGAAGTGATAACCTTGTCGGAGTACATTACATATTTTACACCGCTTTCAACTGCAATCTCTCGTGCGGCATTGCTTTTTGCTTGTGTTATAGCATCTTCTATGCGGTTTTCGCCTTTGACTTCGATAATTTCGTATGAATTATCCTCCATTTTTGCAAAGAAATCAGGGTAATAGTTGCGAATACGCCCGGATTCCGAGTCATAATACTGTATCGCAAAATCCCCTTGTTCGCTTGTGAACATTCCTGTGAAGTAAATTTCCTTCACTTTGCCGCTTTCAACGTACTGCAAGAAGCACTCTTTTTCCGGGCGAGAATCGAATACATATGTGTCAGCATGAAATGTTTTTGCTTCTTCTGTGGGTTTTAACGTGGTGTCACCCTTTTTTATAACCAACTCCGGCTTGCCCTTGAACGTGTAGTATCCTGCGTTCTTAGGCTCATGGAGCAATGTAAGTTCATGCTCTTTTGATACAATTTCCTTTGTAACAGCAAAGAGAGCTTCAAAAATTTGCTGAATCAAAACATCAGAAATAACGGCGTTATGCTTGTTTACAACAGCAAGTATTTGAGCCGCGCCGTCTGCGGATTCGGAGATAATACGATTTAGAAGAATTGGCGACAGGTTCATGTACCGCGCCAGTTCCCCCACAAGAGTAAACAGGCTGTATTTCACGCTTTCCACAAGATGGCTGATGTCCTTTTCCTTTACTGTCATTTCGCGGGAGATAGCATCTTTTTCGTACATTTTTGCTTCGTACTTGGAATAGTCAAGATTTACCAAGTCGAAATTAAGCGGCTCTGTATATCCCTTTTCGGTAAGGGAATATTCATACCGCACCGTGCGGAGTTTAATTGTGCGCGGCGGCGGAAGCACTCGGACGGCGTAATATTGCTTTTTATCCTCGGTCGGTTCTTTTAAGTCCTTGATTTCCATGTTGAAGTTCTTTTTTAACTCATCGTTTAGCGTATCGAAATTTTCCTTGGAAAGAAAAACCGATGCTGTTTGCTGTTCATTTGTTATTTGTCGCAAGCACCGCATTGTGGCTTGCAGTACAAATATTTTTGATTTTGGGCTTCGATACAGAGCAACACCAAACAATGAACGGCAATTCCACCCTTCACGTCCTTTGTTCACTAAAATAAGAAACTGCTTGCGGCTTCCTTCCGTACCGACCACATCAAGATTATTGAAGTGGCGGATATCCTCTTCCTTTGTATATTTCTGGTCGCCAACATTAACAAGGACATTTGTTGTTGGTATTCCAAGGTCAGTGAGGATGCTTTCCACTGCGGGTTGCAACTCGTCCACCGCCTCTGCTACTGTTGCCGCGAAAAATGCCAGTTTCGGCATTAAACCCTCGTATGTTTCGCCGCCATATTTTTCCCAAAATTGCGATATTGCGGCGCGAAGGAACTCCTCGTTTTTTACGTTTTCAAAGCCGAAGGTTGCGCACTCCTTCAAATATCCTGCTCGGATTGATTCTTTTAAACCATACCCGTACACCACTTCCGGCAATACTTGATTTTGCACATATGGAGTTCCTGTGTAGTTGTAGCAAGCAACCATCGTTCCGCCGCCGGATTTCAACTCGGAAGCAAGTCTGTTAATTGTGGCGCGAAGGCTCGTTTTCTTTGCGTCCTCACGAAGTTGCTTTTCCAAATCTGCACCGAAAAGATGATGCGCTTCATCAACATAAATTCCAAGCCCTGTAAGACGGCACAGCTTTTTGAAACGCTGATTTATTGTGAGATTTTCGCTTTCCCGTAATTCTTCCTCTTCAGAAAGCACATCGTCACCGTAGACAGCGGAAAGCAAGCCCTGATTAAAAAGGGCATCCACGGGCTTTTCTTCTTTGTGCTTGCGCTTAACGATAATTTTTTGCGTGTTTGAAATGATGACGTTAAAATCGGAGTTATCTATGGTGTTTAGGGTTGTGCCGGAATCTTCAAGAAAGTGAAACTTTATATTTGCGTCAAGGACATGGGCGTATTCAGGCGGCACGACCTTGGTTTTATCAAAGGTTACAATTTCGCGCAAAGATTGAAGCACTGTTTTGTCCGGGGCAAAAACGAGAGCATTATGACAGAAGCGTTTGTCCTTCGGATATTTTTGTGCCAGTAAAAATTCATAAAAAATGCAGGTTGCCATAAGAATTGTTTTTCCAAGCCCCATTGTAAGCGCGTAAATATAATTTGGATAATCTTCGCGATAATTTTTCATTTGCTTGAACAGCGTGTCTGTTTGTGCTTCGGTTACATCGTCAAAAAGTGCTATTTGCGCACCGTGCATGGAATAATAGGAACGGTCGGAAAAAACGTCCTCGTGCTTGCGCCAAAGGTCAAAAATTTCATGCATTTGCTTGTTATCCAAAAATTCCTTGATAAAGACATACATTTCCAATGCTTCAAATTGCGGTCGGCGCAAATAGGCAGAGGGGTTGTCCTCCGAATCATTATAGGCAAGGAATTTTTTTGTAAGCGCGTTATAACGAGAGCGGATTTTTCCACGGTTATGTTCATAAAATCCCCGCAACTGTTCATAAAATGAGAACTGCGTGTCGTATTGCATCCGATTCCGCTTGCTCATAAGCGCACCTCGGCTTCAAATGACTCGGACAGAACATCGGTGATTTTAACTTTAATTGTGCCTGCGGTTTTGGGAATATCGTATACGCCCTTCACCATCTCATTTTTGCCCGGAATATCTGTGATTGATGGTTCCATTACAACTCCGTCAAAGTTCCAGTCAATCATTACGGATTCCGCAAGTTGCCGCCAATCTTCTGTAAATTCTTTGTCCAGTGATAATTTTTGCATGAGGTTAAGGGGATAGAATTGGCGGATTACAAGCCTTCCACCTTCCACGGCAATGTCAGCCTCGGCATCCCGCTTAAATTGGCGGTTAGGGTCGCGGAGTATGTCCACGATTTCGATATCCACTTTGTAATCGGAGAGTTCAAATTCCAAGCTGGCTTTTAAGTCGGGAGTATGTCCCATGCAAATAATTGTGAGCCGCTCCACGGGTGCGCCGGGGTTTTCCTCTTTGCGCTTTTCAAAGGTTGCGTATGGAAGATTTGCTTTTAGTTCCTCAAGGTCGGCTGGTGTGGCTATGCGGTTTACGGGCATGATTTTTACCATGCGTCCGTCTAATTCTCCATCGTAAACTTTGCCCACATTAAACGGCTGAATTTCATACATATCCATAATCAACTGCTTTGCTTCCACCGGGTTGCGGAAAAATTCGTAATTGTTTACGTTATACACTTCAAAGGCAGTGTACTTTGTGGGTTCTTTATCGCCGTCAATAGTAGCGGGTTGTTCGTTTAATTCTGCGGCGGCGGAAATAAGCCGCTTTGTGGTGGTTTGGATTGCCCCAAGATTTATGTCTGCGCCAATAAAACGCCGACCGTGCTTCATTGCCACAGCTTGGGTTGTGCCGCTCCCCATGAAACAGTCAAAAACGAGGTCGCCGGGATTGGAGGATGCCTTAATTATTCGCTCTAAAACAGATTCGGGCTTTTGCGTAGGATATCCAAGTTTTTCCAAGCCGTTTCCTTGTATTCGTGGCAAATCAATCCACCAATCTTCTGGAATTTTTCCACCTTTATTAAGTCTGTCTTTATGCTTTGACTCGGCATCATTTTCACCATAAAGTCCGCTATCACCCGCACCTCTATTAGTACGCGCTATAGTTTCTTCGGAATACGGCACAAGAACGTCTTGCCAATTAAAAGTTGAACTTATGCCTTTCCTGTATGAGATGATGGTATCATGTTTTGATGTGAATTTTGATTTTGTTTGAGATGCGCCTGTATAGCACCATATTATTTCATTTTGAAAGTTTGCGGGACTAAAAACTTCATCCATGATAGCACGTAAGTAATGTATCTTATGCCAATCACAATGGAGATAAATGCTTCCTTTTTCGGAGAGTAAATCTCGCATAATAATTAGTCGCTCAAACATAAACTGCAAGTATTCGTCATTTGTCCAAATATCGCTGTACTGCTTCTCCTCAAATGATGTACTGTCATTATAGATAGTTTGTCCGCGCAGGGCGATTTTCTTTTTGTAATCCGCTTTACTATCAAAGGGTGGGTCGATATAAATGAGGTCAACTTGCCCGCGAAATTCCTTCAAAAGATGGCTCATAACTTGAAGGTTGTCACCCCAATAAAGCCGATTAAACCACGGCTTGCCGTTGGGCAAAGCCTGCTCCTCCCCATACCGCTCCCGCAATTGTGCCGGGTAGTAGGACGTGGAGCGATATGGGCGTTTGCCCGTCCACCGTAATTCAGGAAAGCCTTTAATCGGCGGCTTTGTATCAAACTCAAAAGTTAATTGTTCGGTCATGGATATGCCTCCCACTAAATTTTTGTAGCATTGGAAATGCCGTCAACTTTCTTCAAAAAATCAGCCCTGTGCCGTTCCCAAATTGAATGGTCTGCGTAATCCAATGCAAACAGGTCAATAAGTTTATCTTTTAATTCCGTCATCCTATTTTGCCTTTCGTTAAGGTCATCCAATTTAAAGCTGATTTTTTGTGGGTCAATTGCGCCGCTAACATTCTTAAATGCAAAACCGGGTAATAGAATAGATTGATACTCTGCCCTAAGTACCCATGCTGCACCCATTTCATTAAGGCAAGCAGGGCTTTTATAGTAATTTTTCGACAGCATAAGTATTACAAAAAGGTTGTGATTTTCAAATTGCTCTCTCAAATAATCAAAAATGTTTGCCCCCAATGGGATTTTATATCCATCCACTGAACTGCAAAAAAGTTGATTGCGTTTAATGCCAAACAATTCTAACATTTCAACAAATGCAGTGACATGGGCAACATCATTTGTTGAATGGCTTATAAAGATTTTAGTAGACTTTTCTTTCAGGTGATTTTAGAAAAAATCTGTTTCGCAGATATCAACTACAGCATTCAAATAGCCTAAAAGAGTCTTATCTACAACATAATCTCCTGTAAGAATGCCGAAAATTGCCTGTTGAATGAAAATTTTACTTGGAAGTCCCGATATAAACAAATGCAACTCACCTTTGAAATAATTTTGCAAACTCAACAATGGATTGTGATGCGCCTCTTGCGTCATTTGCATTTATAACACGATATCCATCTTCCGCAGGTGGAACATTATAAATTCTCTTTAACCATTCTTTCATTTCTTCAGCGGTCTTGTGCATTTTTTACCTCACTTCATATATACAATTATTATTTTCCACCGCAATAATGTCGAAAGTCGCAACCTTCGCAAGTCTTGTGGTCTTTGGCTTTTTCGCTGTAATCTTTACGGAAAATTTGTCGCACGGTATCATCAAACGCCTGTACAGTCGCATCAATGGCAATGGGGGAATGAGGATAGGAAATTGTAGGAACGCCGCTGCCCTCACCCGTATAGTACAAATGCATCTTGCTCACTTTTTCGCCTGTACGTTCCTCTACCAAATGTGCGTACATTTGCAATTGGCGGCGATAACGTTCCAGTCGCTCTTTGTCCTTGATAATATCCGGCTTTTTCTCTGATTTGAAGTCCACAATTTCCACTGTACCGTTTTCGCCTTTGATTAAGTCAATTTGCCCTTCTATTATATAGTCGGGCTTTACAAGGCTCACATCAACCTCAGCTTGCTGAATCATGTGCCACTGCCCCGTTTGCCGCGCCACATATCTCTGAACTTGTAGCAGTGCGGCAACTTTTTGCGGCACTGCAAGATATGTCCGTTCTGCCTTGGTAATTGCCGCGTAGTTGGTATCGAACCAACTCTCCACGTTTGCGGCAGTGATTAGATGTTCTTCGCGGCGAATTGCGGCTCGGTGAACATCCTCTATGGTCTGATGCACCAGCATACCGAATATCATAGCGTTTGCACGGACAGGAGTAAACTCAAGTTCCTTGTAAAATTTATATTGAAGCGAACAAGTTTCATAAACCGTAATGTGCGATGTAAATGAAAACGTGTCTTTGAGGTTGACATCCTTTATGGGCTTGAATATGAACTTGCTGATATTAAAGGGTGTCTTGGCGGCATCGTACAAAGTGCTGTAAATATCAGAAAAATACATACTTGGGGATGCGTGTCTACCCTCGGTTTCATTGCAAGTCAGCACAAGTAAATTTTGTGCGCGAGAAAATGCAGTGTAGTACAAACGCCAAAAATCGAAATATTTTATATCGGTGTACGGCTCATAGGCGGAACGTTTATAATACTTTTCCTCAACTACAGTCATAAGGTCGGTGTAAGATTTGCGAGGCACACTGCTCAATGAATCCACAAAAACAATCGGAAATTCCATGCCTTTTGATTGGTGAATCGTAAGAAAGGACACACACCCGCTTGGGGCGTATTCCGAATCATCTTCATATTCATTTATTCCTCCTTCTCGGAGAAGGCGCATATACAAATTGAAAAGCAATTCTGTGTCTTTGTCTATTCTGCGAACGCCGTTATTCAGCCGACCGTCCAAAACGCTGATGTTATGCAGATATTCATACTTGCCGATAATTTGCGTCAACTGTGCGATATTACGAGTTGGACGCACATCAATAACGCCGCCGGATAAATCCGCATCAAGAAAATCTGAAAAAGGCGCAAACTCGAACAGCTGATAAATTAAGCCGGAATAGGCGTAGTCCGTGGTTTCTTTTAATCCGAGATGGGTTTTTCCTTTGCGCCTTATAAATGTGAGCAAATCTCGGTGTTCGGGCTTTGTGATGGTTTCCGTTGCCCTTCGGACACAATTTATATAGTAGTCATAATGTACATCATTTAGATAATCAAAACACCTTGTTTCAAGCCCACTTACATACTGTGGGAACATGAGAATAAGGCTTCCTAACAGAAACTGAACTTCGTCACGTTCAAAAAACATATCCGAACGCGGCGAATACACATTTATGCCATTCGCTTCAAGGAAGCGGGCAAGTTTCAAAACCCGCGGGTGCTTTACTGAACTGAATAAGAACGCAATTTGGTTAAAATCGGTCAGGTTACCTGTTTCCTTAGCATTGAGAAGGAATGCAAGTATTTTCTCGTGCCACTCTTCTTCATCGTTTACAGAGGACAGCTTCACGACCGATGGGCTTTGCAACGCGGATTTTTCATGGGGTTTTATGTTTTTGCAGTATCTAAACTTGTCCCATTGGAACTTGAAACGCGCACCATCCGTTGTACTCATCCACTCGTTGTAAAAATCTACAATGCCACTATCTGAGCGATAATTTACAACAAGAGGAATAATTACACATTCGCTAAACTTGTCCGGAAATTCAAGAATATTTCGGATGGTTGCGCCACGAAAGCGGTATAAACCTTGGTCATCGTCACCAACTACACAGATATTTTTGTGTTCTTCGCCAAGCATGAAAACAATCTGCTCTTGAATAAAGTTTGTGTCTTGGTATTCGTCAATCATTATGTACCGAATCTTTTGTTGGATTTCGGCAAGAATGGACGGATTTTCTGAAAGCAGTCTATGGGTTTCCGTTTGAATTGCGGCAAAATCCATAAAATTGCCGTCATCAAGAACACCTTGGTAAGTTTGAAGCACTGCACCAAGTACAGAAATTTGGGGGTCGGGGTCATCCATCAAGGCGGCAGGGTTCACCAACTCCTCGGAAAGCGTGTTTACATATTTGCAAATTTCCTCGGCTGATTTCCATGCCGAAGCATTTATTTTCGGCAAAAGTGCTTCTATGCCTTCAATGTTGCGGAAGCGGTGGATTTTTTGAAAAACTGTATAACTTTGGTCGAACTGGTCAAGAGTACGATGATTTTTCTTCAAGCGTGTATATTCGAGGTTTTCTTTGATGATGCGTAAGCAAAGTGAATGGAATGTACCAATGTACATTTCATTGAGATTTGCAGATATATTGCGTTCAGATAATTCATTTGTAATACGGGTAACAAGTTCTTTCGCAGCTTTTTCGGTGAAGGTAGCCATAAGGATTTGCTCGGGCTTTATGCCGCGTTCTTCTATTAAGAAAACGGCGCGCTGTACTAATGTGTAGGTTTTGCCCGTACCGGGTCCGGCGGTTATTAGAACGGGACCTTCGGTGGATTCTATTGCTTGCCGTTGGCTGGGGTTGGCATTGCCGAAGTTGAACATTGGCATATCCTTTCAACTAATCATGATTTTAATAAAATGCTATTTTTCATCATTATCCGTAGGCACGATTTCCATAATATCTTCAACATTGCAATTAAGTGAGGTGCAGATTCGCA
>Ga0123355_10013882_pt1 | contig 12558 bp, 8 predicted proteins | sample TergutEmb28metaG_3_FD_89872 | JGI IMG/M metagenome (GOLD analysis project Ga0123355, IMG submission 89872) | Embiratermes neotenicus P1 segment gut microbial communities from Petit-Saut dam, French Guiana - Emb289 P1 | ecosystem: Host-associated > Arthropoda: Insects > Digestive system > Gut ...
CGCAAAATGCATAAAATCAAACGTAAATAGAGTGGCTGCAAATAGCCCCCAATAATTGGATTTAAACAAAAGTCTAGCAAATGCATACAAGAGCGGCACCATAAGCACCCCAGCCAATGTGCCAGGGAACCGCCAACCAAATGGTGTAGGCCCAAAGACTGCTATACTCATAGCCAAAAAGTTTTTGCCCATAGGTGGGTGGGTATTTTCGTAAACATTGAGTCCATGGAGATATTCATACCCGGATCTTGGATGATAGACTTCGTCAAAATACGTTGAGTTCATGAAACTACGATACTCTGGCACAAGATGCTGTTCATCCACCAGTGCTGCGGCACTGGGTGATACCCAATATATAGGAATAAGTTCTCTTCCGTGACTGCGAAATGCGAGTTCTTGAATCCGTATATTTGGCGTTAGAGCTGTGACGCGTACATATCGTGCTTCAAAAAATAGGCTTGTATCTTGCCAATTAAAAACGGATGTAAATCCTGGTGAAAACAATCGGGTTTCGTATGCTTGCGATTCGTGATTAAAATCGCGGATATCATTCCAAAACATACCGTCAAGAGAGTAGGCTATTGTAAATGTTGTCCCTTCCCAGTGTACTTCGGTTGTCCCCATGCGGTGCTGCATTTCTGTAACAACCTGCGTTTGCCCAAAGTCAATGATGGCAGAATCATATCGCTCTGGTGCCCATGACGTAACCGGAGCGCGGAAATCACCTAGCCTAAAAAATGCTATAAACGAATATACCGCGATTAGAATAAACAAAAATGCCCAATCCTTGCGTGCCATTGGTGGAGGATCTGTAACCTTTGGGGGTAGGGGGGGTGGAGCTTGCTTTCTTTTTTGTATAGTTTTGTTTGTAGAATTATTTCTTGATGTATCCTGAGATTCTGAAATATAAGCTGGCACGGGTGCTCCCATCCATTCGTTTTTAATGAAGAAGTATATCAAAATGCTGCCTAACGCTACTTTGGCAGCAGAAAGTAGTGGTGTACTTGACGCTATTACGTCCAATGTCCAATAATGTTCGTTGATATGTCTTAGCCAACGCAATATCTCTGTACAGTTGAAGAAAAACGTAACGGAAAAAGCAGCATAAAGCCCGATTGCGCGTTTTTGTCCGGATTCCGCATAATACAGTAAAAAGAATAGTAAAGCGGGGAAGAAGTACCGTTCGTGCATTCTTACAGAGAATATAAAGATCAAGGAAAACAAGGTACCTACAATAAAAAAGAAATGTCGGCCTTCGAACCTAACACGGTCTCGATGTAGGGCTACAATTGCAGCCACAATAATTACAAATGTGATTATTACGCCCCATGTAGAATGTGCAAGGCCAAGGAACGTCCCGTCAAGTGGAGCCCAGTTTCGCCCCATTAATGCCCAAAAATTAAAGGCATTGACAGATGCACGGGGATAAGTCTCCATTACACCAGTGTACAACTGTATTATAGGCATGATATTAATGCCCTGAATAAAGGGCAGAACAAGCACAAACATTGTAGCTCCTGCCGCTACTATTGCTATAACTAGTCGTCCCCAAGGCATTTTGTGCTGGCCTAAACTTGATTTGTATTTATTGTCCATCAAAAAGGCATAAGCCGAATATAAATACACGGGTCCAAGAAACAAAGACTGTGCTTTTATTAAAATGGCTAACCCAAAGAGTACATATGATGCAATCAGCTTCTTTTCTCGTAAAAGCAAAAGCGACATCAAAAGAAAAATCACAAATACGGATTCCACTTGACCCCACACTGCGGAGATTAGAATTATAGCGGGGTTTAAAATCCAAAGTGCTGACATCTTTAATGCTCGGATAGTTGTGCCAATAGGAAGATCAGAACTGGATTTTTGTTTTTTCTTTGATTCTCTAGAAAAACGACCATATGCAACCATGCGGTAGATGATATATCCAATCCATAAATCTGCAAATATTGCAGGCAAAAATGTTATAAAATTGAAGGTAGTGTTTAATAATTCCCAACCAAAGCGTGAAGACAATGCGCCTAAGACATAAAGCACATAAAGATACCCTGGTGGATAATCGATAAAGCCAATAACCTCTCCGGCATAGACTTGGTCAAGTCCATGTTGATAAGCCATTTGGCCCCACCACTGGAATAGGTTTACGTCATTTGTGAACATAAATCCCGACTGAAATGCTAGGAATCTGACCATGAAGCCAATAAACAGTAGGCCGATAATATAATGTTTATTCTTAATTTCCATTTTATCCTCCGTATAAGACGTATATTGTGTTTTGAACAAAGAAGCTGGTCTATTATTGTTTATAACGATTCTTTTTTAGATCTGTTTCACGTGTCGATAAAAAATGTGTGAAGCGTTCGTGAATTTTGGGTTAATTGCTCAGTTTTTTTAACCCAATTGCCAGGCGTTTTAGGCTTTCTTCCTTCCCGAGCAACTCGGCAACTTCGGTTGCACCGCATGGGGTAGTGGGTTTTCCGGAAAGTGCAGTACGGATAGGCCACAAGATTTGCCCTTTGGAATAGCCATTTTCTTCAGCTACACGAGTCACAGTTTCACTTATTGTTGCGTGATCCCAATCTGTGATGGCTTCCAATGCTTTAGAGGCTAGTTTTATGGTTTCTTTGGCTATATCAGGGTTGGTCTTCATTTTTTTGTGGGTAAATAATTCTATATCATAGTCAGGCAAAACATCGATAAAGTCTACCAACTCGCCACATTCTTTGATAATAGAAACCCTGGACTGTGTGATATCGGCGAGATAATCATAATCAATACCAGGTTTTTTTACAGCATTTTTTAGGTATGGCAATGCCAAAGCCCTGTATTCGCTTTTGGGAAGGGCTTTTATATGTTCGCCATTGACCCAAGTGAGTTTTTTTATGTCGTACGTAGAGGGGGATTTACTGATATTGGAAGGGTTGAATGCCTTTTTAAGTTCAGCCAAAGAAAATATTTCTTGTGTATCAGGGGGACTCCAACCCAATAATGCGGCATAGTTTACAATAGCTTCAGGCAAAAAGCCCATTTCTAATAACTGCGGTATAGAAACCGCGCCGTTGCGTTTGCCCAGTTTTTGACCTGCATCATTTTGCAAAAGTGGCAAATGCACAAAGACAGGAATCGGCCAACCTAGTGCGTCATATAAAAGGGTATATTTGGGGGTAGAAGTCAGATATTCACATCCTCTGACTACATGGGTAATTGCCATTGCATTATCGTCAATTACATTGGCAAAATTGTATGTCGGCATCCCGTCAGATTTTATTAGAATCTGGTCTTCTAGTTCGCTGTTTTCTATTGTGATATCTCCGTAAACTTCGTCATGGAAGGTTGTTTTACCCTCTGGGATAAGCTGGCGGATCACAAAAGGTGTACCTTTTGAAATATGGGCAGAAACAGCTTTGTCCGGGAGGCTGTAGCAATATCGGTCATATTTTACCAAGCCGCGTTCGTCTGCAAGGCTTGAGAGTCTTTCCTTTTCGCAAAAACAATAATATGCTTGCCCTTCTTCTACGAGGCGTTTTGCATGTGGCATATAATCAGCTTTTCGTTGACTTTGTATATAGGGGCCGTAATCGCCACCTACTCCAGGGCCTTCGTCATATATTAGGCCTGTGAGCTGCAAAGTTTCGAAAATGGCATCGGCAGCACCTTCTACATATCGGTTTTGGTCTGTATCTTCGATGCGTAAAATAAAAACGCCGTCTGCGTTTTTTGCAATCAAGTATTCATACAGGGCTGTGCGCAAATTGCCAATGTGCATAAAGCCCGTAGGACTTGGGGCGTAACGAGTGCGTATCATTAAAACACCTCTTTTGTATAGTTGTGTTTATTCTATCAGATTAAGATACAAATTGAAAATACATATATGTAACAAATGCATTACAAAGGCATAAGATACAGTGGTATACAAAATGATAGGAGGGATATTATGCCTTTGTTAAATACAAGCAGGGCTCCAAATCCTTTTAGTACCAGACAGCGCAAAAGCGTATTGCCAAACATTATCAAGCAAGATACACCAATACGAAATGATGATTTGATACGATTTTATCCACTTGATTCAGCTTCAAACAAAACTGTGCATACAAATAGCAGAGCCATGCCCGTTAACCCATTACAGCACTCTACAAGGCAAGCGACTAACCCTAGGCAATTAGCCCCAACTCCAACCCAGCAAGGGTTTAAGGTACAGCCGCCTATGATACCTACGCAGCACAAACCTACGCCAGCCACACCACCTTTGGCTGAACAACCGCCTTCTCCAGAAATGGCAGCACAAAAGTTTAGACAAGCAAATAGGGGATTGCCCGATGGGGTATGTTATGAGCCTTTGGACGAAAATACAATGCGGCTTTTAAGAGAAAACGGGCATTTACCAGAAGAAGCATCTACCAAACAACAAGATATAATGCCTATAGTGCCATCACCACCAATGGCGAGTCTTCAAACAAATGCAAACGCAGCCAAGCCACAACTGCCTACAGTATCTCAGACTCAACATAAGTCCATTGAAATAATAAAAAACCTTATCCAAGATGAACGAAATGCGCATATTTTTTACAACCACATGGCATTAGAATCCAAAAACCAAGAAATGTCATCTATGCTTAGCCTCATAGCCAACGATTGTAAACATCATACACAAATCATGGGTGAGTTGTTGACCGTCCACTTTATAACGAGCTTTACACCACAAGAAGCGGCAATAAACACAAATCTAGAGTTAGACTCTGCGCTCATGCTTGCATTATCAGAAGAAAATAAAGCCCTGCGTGTACTCGCAGAGCTTCATGAAACTGTGAATAATATAGAAGCAGAAAAAATAATCCAGCGGATTATTAACAAAAAAATGTTAAACTACAATCAACTGATATTGTTTAGACAATAACAATTGGCATCCTTCGCTCGTGACGGTACCCACTTGTACCTGCATGTGCCATCGAGTAGATATCTCCAGCTTCAAACTCTTTTGCCAAAACTGTAGCGGCTGCTCCTTCTAGTTTGTCCATATCTTTGCCGGATGTAACAACAGGCAGACTTGCATTACGGGTCATTTCTCCTAGCAGGTCTGCTTTTTCGCGCCTAAAGCCCAGTATACGGATATATGGAGGCGTTAAAGGAAAAGTAAATGGTGTCATATTTTTTTTGTTTATACCAAGAACAACTCCAAGTGCAGCCCGTTGTAAACGGGTGTATGTGTAACGCTTTGTTTTTACAGCATCCAATAGATCTTTGAGGCGTAACTGTTCCTTAGAAAAATGACGAAAACGGTTTTCCAAACCTTCACCCATGTCTATATTGGTTGTGTAGAGCATGTACCTAAATATCTGGCTAAAGTCATTTAGGCGGGCTGTCTCTTTTGTTTTGATACAATTTTGCGTTATTTCTGATACAAAATCGGGTACTCCTTCTATGCTTTCCCCCATCCATACTGCATTGCGTATAGCTGTAGCAGAAACACCGCCTTCTGCTCTATAACTGGTATAGGCCTCCATGGGCCAACCAAGTTGCACCAACGCTTTTACGTACTCAGTGCCAAGAGTGTTATTGGGTTTTGTTAATAGTCCGTCTGGTATATCTCCCATTACCCCTGTAAGTGCTGCACCTCGTGCTGCCGCAAAGTTCATGCCTTGACTAAGCCCTTGAAGTAGAGCTTTTTTGTATTCGACAGGTTCGTCAGCCAAAATACGTCCGACTTCTAATATTGGGGCAATGTCACCACATTCTGTACCAAAGCAGAGCTTATCAACAATATTTGTTGCCGCCAATAATTTTACAGATCCTTGCGCAAAATCCTCGGCACCGGATATGACATAAATAACAGGTAGTTCGATTACAATATCCACTCCGGCAAGTAAGGCCATACGCGTACGATGCCATTTGTTTATGAGCGCGGGTTCTCCACGTTGCACAAAATTGCCGCTCATTACTGCGACAATATGTTCCCGCTTTGTTAGCCGAACGGTTTCTTGTAAATGTTGGATATGACCATTGTGCAGTGGATTAAATTCTACAATGACTCCTGCTGCTTTCATCTCGAATATTCCCGTCCTACTAACCGATCATATGTCATCAATTGTTTTGTGCGCTCTAAGCTACGTGTCAGGTCAGTTTCTGGTTGTTGGAGTCTAACATTATGAAATGGTATCTGCCAAAAAAAATCGAGCAATAAATTCATATATGGAGTACGATGAAATCCAGTCTGATACGCCAAAATTGATAATAAATAATAGGTAGAAATATGATTGTCTTGGCTAGGGATTATTGGGTTTAGATCCCGATTAGAATAAATAATAAATGGTGTGGAATACATAATTGCCAAGGCTTCTGGCGACGTAAAATCGTCAGCATCAAGAAGTCCAGTTTGTGTAAATGCGGCAAGCCTTCCTCCCAAATTGGGCAAATGATCCCCAAAAAACAGCATAACTGTTGGCCTTGGGCGGTTGTCTATATAATCAGCCAGCATCCCGAGCATAGTATCTGCGTCAAAAAGCCCGTGAGTAAATGCAGTAACAGTGTCAAGAACATTGTCATAAAGATAATCCGACGTCACGTGAATCACAATTTCATCAGGTTCCAAGTTTAAGAACGGTTGATGATTTTGCATTGTAATCGCAAACATAAAAATGGGAACATCATCATAAAGTGCCGTGTCTAAGTAATATTCCATTACCCCAAAAAAAGAAATATCTGATACAAATACCCGACCATATTCTAGATCAAAATTGTCATTCAAATATTCATATCCAAGAAATTTGTCAAAACCCATGAGTGGATATGCAATATGCCGTGAGTAAAACCGCTCTGTAAACGGGTGGAGTCCGATTGTACGGTATCTGGCATCTTGATAATTGGATACATATGTAACCATTGGTCGGCGCAAAAATTCGTAAGGGACCGACCCACTTGGAAGAAAATCCGTCGTAAGACCAGTTAGGATGTCAAACTCTGGGCGTATAGTGCTGCCATTTATTGCAGTGGTATATACCAAGCCACTATATGCGTTTTCGCGGCTAATAATATCATCAAAATTTGGTAGTGGATTTTGCGAAAATTCTACTCCAGGCAGCATCCTCACATCAAAAAAGCTCTCGCTCAAAACAACAATTACGTCAAAATACTCTCGACTAGCTGGTGTATGGTCAAAGCCTTCAAGCAAAGCCAAAATCGTGTCTTGGGAATAGTTTTGTGGGCGCTCTACACCCATGTTGAGTAAGTTTATAGTAAATGCTCCAACAAATCCGTTGGCTTCATAATTTGAGCTTTGCAAAATGGCATCTCTAAAAGACATATTGAATCGATTTAAAAACCGTTCTGCTCTAGTATGGGAAGACAGCCATATAGCAAACACTAAAATAATCGGTACAGCACATGGGATACGTATTTTCCAATTTACAGGGATTTCAATGTTTACAATTGCTAATACTATTACCCAAATCCCAATAAGAAAAACACCTATCCAAAAAGGGGTAGGCGCACCAACGTCGGAAAAGGTTGTAAGATCCCCAATATTACCAGCTAGTGCAATATCACGTGGGAAAAAATTATCGCCGTTTGTGGCAATTTTTATATAATTTACATATCCCATTACTGAGCCGATAAGACCTAAGACTCCACATGCAATAGCTGTTTTTTTTACCAATAAAAGTAGGACAATATAAATAATAATAATTATAAGAAACCCAAAAAAGGCAGACATCGTAAACCGCCGTGTCCACTGGATTGCTTGATCCAAAGACCCATTAAAGTTCATGTACTCAATTATTAGGAATATGAATAGCGGAAATAGCCCAAGACTAATAAAAAGCAGAAGTCTAACAATTTTTATTATAGTGGGATACCAGGTTGTTTGATCCCATTTTAGTTTGATGGCTAATTTATCAATCAAGGTCACACCTCCATTTCTTGTATTATCGGTCAAGGTATATTTTTCGTCAAACATATTTTTACGATATATCACGATCTATTTTTTATAAAACGTACACTTTACGCGGAAAAAGCGGTATGACACCATACCGGTTTTTTGAAAAAATTTAAAGCATATTAGCTCATGAAATAAGTAATAAAACCACATCATCATAGCATTACAGCGAAAGGTTTATTTTTATACCGTGTAGGCGAAAATCTTATTAAAAAGATGGGACTGAGCCTATGCGGTATTTTATTTTGCTATTTTTGCTTTTTTTAACTGGCTGTTTTTCGGCTTCGCCAATTTATATTGAGACTGACAGCGGTTTACATGATGTGGAAGAAGAGATCATGGTTGTGGAGGTAGTGGCAGAGGCTACTGTTCCTGTACAATTTTCTGTATTATATGCTGCTTTGGATGTAACGGGAGCTATGTACGAACCACAGCATGGGGCATATCTTGGTGTGTGGCTAAGGCCTGACATTACCAAAGCCGCTTTTGAAAGTAGAGCAGATAAAAAACATGCGGTATTTGTATTAGAGCATACAATAGGAGACGAATTTCCAGCAACATGGATATTACAATCTATTGCGGCTCAAGCTGCACCACTAATAATACTTACAATTGACGAAGGACAAGATGACTTTCCGCTGACAGAGATCGCATCATTTGCATACGAGCTAGGTAGTTACAACCTGCCAGCTTTTATTGTGTTTAATCCTATACAAAACGAAACTGATACATGCGCTGTAGACTATGTATTACTATTTCGGTATGCACGGATATTTTTTCAAACTTATGCACCTATGACTGTTTTTGTATGGCATGGATATTGCAATACAGCAACAGCAGAAAGCCCTTTTTATCCCGGTCATGATGTTGTAGATTGGGTGAGTATCAAAGCTCTAGCTCCGCAAGGGGCAGAAGGGTTTCTTGTTGATATACCCAATTACATCACACCTTTTTATCAAAACTTTCAGGAACATAAGCCAATAATCTTGCTGCCACTTGGTGTGAGCCATTTTTCACGAAGAGACTATGTTTACCGGGTACCCCAAGCGGCTGAAGAACTTGTGCGTGTGTACAATGTACTGCGTGATACATTTCCCAGAATAAGAATGGTGATTTATGCAGACAATGGCATCTCTACATCTTGGTGGGATGATTTTGGCCTATCCAGAGAAGACCCAATGATAAAGGCATATGGTATGGCTGTAGCAGACGATCATTTTCTTTCGAGGATCGAAGCAGGGGGGATCGAAGGGCCTATGCTTATGCGTTCGCCACTTCATGGATATTACTATCAAGGAGACATATTTGTAGATCAAGAAATTTTTAGCTCAAGACCCGAAAGGCTAATACCAAGTGCAACAAAGGAAATAAACGATAGAAGATATGTAAATGCCGCCGACATAGACTTTATAAAAATCGTAGCAGATCATAGTAGACGTGTGATTTATGTTTACTAAATCCAATTACATGTTATACTGTGAAAAAATAACAGCTAAATCTGAATCTCAAAAAATCATTTCGACAGCCGAGCGGAAAATCGGCGGCTTTAGGCCGTTTTTCGTGATGTGTTGACGACAATGATTATCGAGATTGGTATAAGCAAAGTGTAGCCACAATAATGAGGAGGCGGGAATGAGCAACATAATAGTAGACAGCGGTTGTGACATTAGTCATGAAGTAGTAAATCATGAAAATTGCAATTTATCGTATGTACCTCTAAATTTACAATTAGAAGACAGAGTCTATCTGGATGACGAACACTTAAACATAGATGATTATCTCAATGACATGGCAAACGCTACTACAGGGGTTAAGACCTCTGCACCATCCCCAAACAAGTTTTATGAACTCTTTAAATCGGCGGGCGAAAATATTTTTGTTGTCACTTTGTCCAGTAAACTATCTGCCACATATCAAAGTGCTATGACCGCAAAAAGGATGTACTTAGACGAATGTGGGAAAAAGTTCATACATGTGTTTGATAGTCTATCTGCCTCTGTAGGACAAGGGGTTATAGCAATGAAGATTTCTGAATTGCTTAATAAAGGCTCTCACAATGTCGAAGAAATAGTAGACCAAGTTGATGGGTTTATAAAAGGTGTCCGTACTTATTTTATATTGGACAAATACGACAATCTAGTAAAGACAGGACGCATTAACCCATATATAGCCAAGCTGGCTAGCTTCTTAAACATAAAACCGATTTGTGGCGATCAAGAAGGGGAAATAAGGTTAGTAGACAAAGCCAGAGGATACGGGAAAGCAGTTTCTAAATTGGTAGAGTTTATAAAAAATAATACTCCAGATATAGAAGAGCGGATATTGGCTATCTCCCATTGCAAATGTTATGAAAAAGCTATTGCTTTAAAAGATGAAGTGTTAAAGCACTTAAAGGTCAAGGATGTAATAATAGAAGAATGCAAGGGCGTAGTCGCCACATATGCCAATAAAGGTGGAGTCGTTGTGGCGTTATAATTAAAAAACAATGAAGTCGTATTAAATACAGCTTTATAACCGTCCCAAAATTGGGGCGGTTTTTTTATGGTTTCTTTTTGACAACTACTGTTATAATAACAATACGAAATAGTCCTATAGTTAATGACTATAAAACATGCTACGTTAATGAATGCATACTGCATAGCCAAAAATAGAGTTTTGAAAGGAGTATTACAATGAAAAGAATCATCACATTTGGAGAAATTATGTTGCGCTTAGCCCCAGAAGGCTATGAGCGTTTTGTCCAGGCTGGTACATTTGGTGCCACATATGGAGGAGGGGAGGCCAATGTCGCGGTTTCTCTTGCGGGTTATGGTATGGATGCGGCCTTTGTTACTAAACTGCCAAAACATGAGATCGGTCAAGCGGCAGTCAACTCGCTAAGGCGTTTTGGTGTGGATACATCCTTGATTACTCGTGGCGGTGATAGAGTCGGCATTTATTTTTTAGAAAAAGGTGCCAACCAACGCGCTTCCAAGGTTGTATATGATAGAACTGGCTCTGCCATTGCGTCGGCCGTACCAGAAGATTTTGACTGGGATGCAATATTTGAAGGTGTAGATTGGTTTCATTTTACTGGGATCACCCCTGCGATTTCCAAAACAGCGGCAAAAATTTGTGAAATTGCTGCAAAAACGGCAAAGGCAAAAGGGATACAGGTAAGCTGTGATCTTAATTACCGCAAAAACCTATGGACGAAAGCCGAGGCCGGTGCCACAATGGCTGAGCTTATGCCCTATGTTGACTTGTGCATTGCAAACGAAGAAGATGCTGCAGATGTATTTGGCATTACATCTTCTGGTACAGATGTAACGCAGGGTCACTTAAATCACGACGGATATATTGATGTAGCAAAGCAGCTTGTCTCACATTTTGCGTTTAAGCATGTAGCAATAACCTTGCGGGAATCTTTTTCTGCCAACCATAATGAGTGGTCGGCTATGCTGTATGACGGAAATAAAGCTCATTTTTCAAAGACTTACTCAATAAAAAACATAGTAGATAGGGTTGGGGGCGGTGACAGTTTTGGGGCTGGACTCATTTATGGCTTCCTAAATGGACTTGACAACCAAGAGGCACTAGAGTTTGCTGTTGCTGCAAGCTGCTTAAAGCATTCTGTAGAAGGAGATTTCAACCTCATGACAGTAGCGGAGGTAAATGCATTGGCAGGAGGAAATGCAAGCGGGCGGGTTCAGCGTTAATGGCTCGTAGGCTATTTAGCGAAATATGTCCGCTAACATACGCTATTGCTGTAGAAAAAATGCGAATGCTTAGGCGCATAAATGATCTATTGTCGAGAAATAGGTTTTCTTATGACAAAGAATCATACTTACCGATTGTTGTATACAAACACAAATCTATGATACGGCGTATACTTGGCGATGTAGACATGCAGTTACAAGAAAATAAGGCCGTAAATTTGGCACTTGCCGCAAAAAAAGTAAACGGCATTGTAATAAAACCCGGCAGTTTATTTTCTTTTTGGAAGCTGGTAGGCTCTTGCACAAAACGAAAGGGCTACAAAGAAGGTCTTATCATATCAAAAGGTAGAGCCTCAAGCGGTATCGGTGGCGGGATGTGCCAGTTTACTAATCTAATACATTGGCTAGTGCTTCATAGCCCGTTGGAAATAAAAGAGCATCATCATCACGATGGGCTTGATATGTTTCCTGATTATGGACGCAAAGTGCCATTTGGATGCGGAACATCAATTATGTACAATTATTTGGATTATAGATTTATGAATAATACAACCCAGGATTTTCAGCTTGTGATTTATACAACGGATACCCATTTATGTGGAGAACTGCGCACAACAGCTCCTTTGGAGACAAGCTATCATGTTTTAGAAGAAGATGCTTGCTTCGTAAAAAAAGAAGATGCTTTCTATAGACAAAACACAATATACAAACAGGTAGTGGATATGCATACAGGTAACGAAATATCCCGGGAAATGATAAAAAAATCTAATGCCAAGGTTTTGTATGATGAAAAGTTTATCCCGGTAGAAAAGATAAGGTCTAGTTAAAATAACCAATATATCTCACCAAAATTATAAAAAAGGGGCTGTCTTGCTAAGCAGAAACCATGAATATTTATGCAGGAACCTGTCATTGCGAGCGAAGCGAAGCAATCCA
>Ga0123355_10013884_pt1 | contig 12557 bp, 2 predicted proteins | sample TergutEmb28metaG_3_FD_89872 | JGI IMG/M metagenome (GOLD analysis project Ga0123355, IMG submission 89872) | Embiratermes neotenicus P1 segment gut microbial communities from Petit-Saut dam, French Guiana - Emb289 P1 | ecosystem: Host-associated > Arthropoda: Insects > Digestive system > Gut ...
GCGATATACATAACGGAATTTCAAACATAGAATCGGGTGTGGATATATGAAAATGGAGACATACTGTTGGCGGTAAAGATTTTCTAAGATAACACACACATTATATCGCCCATTAACAAACTTAGCGTATGCAATATAAAATTGGCTTTAGTGTACTATAATGGAATTACTAAAATTGCTACTTTTTTCAACTTCTTGTGTTGTATTATTTTGCTCCATTAACTTCTATATTCTGTGAATCACCTGTTGGAATGGGTATATAATTGAGGTATCGATCGCAGTAACAGCGAGGTCGAAGATATAGCTCTGCGCCACTCGGTTAGGGGTATTCGGTGTTCGAATCCTACCGACAGCATAGAAGCCTGTCTTTCGAATCCCTTGTGTGTTGTCACGTAGATGTCTCAATGTCGGGCTGATAACTCGCCCGGAGGAGTTCTACCGAGTTTAGTGTGTTTGAGTGATATCTCGAAGCTTCGTGAAAGGAGAGGGTCGGGTCGAAGTACCACAGAAAGAGAAGAAATAAGTATAATTTACAAGCTTAAAGTAAAAAAAAAAAATTACATGAAAATTATTAGCATTAGAATTCAGTAAATTAAAATAAACTATATCAATGCAGATTCATTTTTTCCAGTACGATTTAAGTTACATTTCTTTAAATGTGTCATTTGCCCGTGTGGCTCGATGTAGAATTGTGGCGGGGAAATGTCGGTTGGGTTATTAAAAATTGTGGAAAATTTACAAGTAAACTGTGAGGATTAGGAAAAGGGGTGTCCAGTTCTGTGTGACCGACATTATTGTGAATCTTACAATTGGGTAAGATGTGTATCCTGATCTGTTGCGCTGACATCTCAATCGAGATACCATTAATAATTACTAATACTTGATAGTACTCCCTACTATCCCATATTAACAGAACTGTAAAATCGAAAGGTTTGTATAATATAATATAATATATAATAAATATAATATAATTTAATGTAATATAAGGCTTAAAAATTTCTTATATATATATATCTTTTGTCAACATACAATATATCATTTAAGGGCCAAACACTCTTTGTGCTGAAAAAAACACTAATGAACAAAACATATTTCCACATTAATAGACGCTTCCACGGCTGTAAGAAACTTTAATATCTTATACTCTTTAAATGTCTTACCTAAAGACATAAACTTTAAGATGTTATTGAACCTTGAAAATAAAATTAGCCGTTTAATTTTACTTTTTACCAAATAACATCAACAACGACGCTAATTAGGGCCTAGAGTCACATAAATACATGTGTTTCATTTGCAAATGTTTTCATACTGGCAATTTGTCCTCTCTGTTTATGGTACACATGTAACGTAACAGGTTACAGATGATCATTTAACGTTTGTATGAATGAAGGCTGTGCATTTAGATGGTTTAACAAACAGTGTAAATTGATATAAAAATTAAAGCAATAAAGAACTTTAAATTGAAGTAAAGTTAGATAAGTTTATTATTGTTGAGAACGTAAAGTGCATATTTCGTTGATTGAAGATGCAAAAATTGGATCATAATGCCACGTCACTTCATATTAGACGCTGACAGCTCTTCTTCTGTAGTTTGTTAAATTTATCGGCAACTTTAATCTACACAATACGAACAACAGATGCGCGTACGTGAAATGTGCTTATCTCATGCTTTTAGTTACTAAACTGTGTCAAATCCGTTAGCGGTCAACATCAGGGTAATTTACATGTTTGAAGGGAGTTCAAACAGACTGTTAAAATGCATTAGTGAACCGCTCACATTTACGAAGCATGTCTTAAATCTCCTACATATTTAATGATTGTCAGTTTATTATTATTTTGATAAAATAAATTTCTTTAAATATTTTTTATTTCTTTATATAATATAATTACAAATAACATAGTGGTAAACACAAGTCCACAAATAAATATATATTTATAAATCTTTGTACATACAATTTTTAATCTCATTTGAAATGTAAAACAATTGTCACCATGGCTACACAACTGTGTTTTTATGGAGGTGTGTGTTTTAAGGAAAAAAAGTTTGAAACCGAGCTGTAATGTTGGTCGTAAGTAAGGAGAGAAGTGAGTAGTGCGTTATTTTTGGCACATACATAATGTAGCTTTAGATCGTGCTTGTCCATTTAAGATCATATTATTTATTGGGAGAATCTGAATGAAATAACTTTCTGCTATATACAAATATCTGCGTGTTTGCTCCGATTTAAATGGTGGCATGGTAGTATCAGTGGGTCCGTAGTAATGTGCGTTGTTAAGAATGGGTTTGGAGTAGGCTGGCTGTGGGTTGTTAAATGTGATATATCGACTATGCTGTCTGTCTATGTGTTCTAATTAGAGGCCCTTTCATGCTCTATGTGAAATTTTACATGTTTGTCATTTCGTGTGGTAAAAGCCACTTTGGTATTTTGTAAAGCTGTTGTTATTCCGGTACATAATGTGTTGCGATTGGTATTGGTGAATCGGAGTGTAATTTGGGAACTGTATTACGAAAAAACGTGACAGACTTTGTATTAGAGGTGCATGGAATGTAAAAGTCACATATATATTCCTAATACTTCTATGAATATTACGTATAATTGGTGATGTTGCCTTGTGGAACATTCCTGTATACAGTTTCGTAAGTAATTGTAGCGCGTATCCATTTGTTTTAGCAACGTGCAGTAATGTATTTCATTATTTTACTCCTTGTGAATAAATCTAACTGGTATATTCTGGTTAAGAGAAATCGAAAAGTTTCTGATTTATGTACTGTAGGGTGTTTGGAGGTGGAATGAATCAGCGTTTATTTGGAAGATGTCTTTCTGTAAATGGTCTCTACAATTCATCAGTTACGCCGTGTAAAAGAAAACCTAAAATGGTGAGGTTAGCATGTAATGTTTTAGTCTCTCTGAACTAAGAGTTACTGTGGATTGAGTTGGCAACGTTTAGTGTCTGTGTTTGAGCGCTTTTATTTGGCCGTAATTTATTTGTATTTCATCAAGTTATCGAACTCCGATATGACATATTAGTTGTCTATGTTATGTTTGGTAATAAAGTTAAAAAAAAAAAAGAAAAAATATCTGATACTAAACTTGGCATTGATGACCGCATTTACTACTCCTTTTGACGTTTTAATATATGCTATGATATGTGGAAAATGTTATGCAAGTAATGCAAGGAAATGGAAAATATTCATTTCATGGTAACTAGTCGTTTGGTGTCAGACTGCTCTGTTTGAACAGAAAAAGCCTTGCCTATTCTTCAGTTTATTTTTTTTTCACGGTGTACAGCTATCAGTGGTTATTAAAAATGATTGAAAGTGTAACTGTGTGCCAGACTGTACAGACTGTTTATTACTTTAGACAGTTGATTTCCATCTAGCTCTTTGTCCAACATGTTTAAAATAATAAGTAATTATTTCGCGGGAGCGTGGGGTGTGGGTGAAGGTGTTTTTGTTGTTGTTATTGGTTGTGGTGGTGGAGAAGTTGGTGGTGGAGAAGTTGGTGGTTGTGACGATGATGATGGTGGTGTTCGTGGTGGTGGTGGTGGTGGCGTCGGCGTTGGTGGTAGATATGCTGGTTGTGGTTTTGGTGGTGGAGAAGTTGGTGGTTGTGACGATGATGATGGTGGTGTTCGTGGTGGTGGTGGTGGTGGTGGCGCCAGCGTTGGTGGTAGATATGATGGTTGTGGTTGTGGTGGTGGTGATGGTGGTATTGGTGGTTGTGATAATGGTGGTGATGGTGGTGTTGTTGATAGTGGTGGTGTTGGTAATGGTGGTAGTGGTAATGGTGGTGGTGATGATGGTGGTGGTGGTAGTGTTGGTGGTGGTGGTGATGGTGATGGTGGTGGTGGTGATAGTGGTAGTAGTGGTGATGGTGGTCGTGATGTTAATGTTGGTGGTGGTGTTGTTTATGTTGGAAATTCGTGTTATTTTGAGTCAGCAGCACGATAATATCTTGTTCAGCTGACCTGCATGTGCTTTGTTATTACGTTGACACTGTCTGTTGCTGGACAGCTGGAATGCATGAAACTGTTTTGATGTAAAACCGACATTTCCTCTAAGCAAGTTTCTTTATTGATCACGTTTTTCAGTGTTTAATCTTTGTAATATTCTAGGTAATGTATTTTTTTCTTGTCCAAATAAAAGGCAGAGCGAATATTACAGTCTGTTGCTGTATTCAGATAGCATTACTAGACTTCTAAACAAACACAACTTAAATGGTGATTGAAATTATATTTCAGTCATTCAGCCAATATTTTATTCAGGAAGAATAAAGTTTCTTTTTCGTTTAGAAATTAATCTTTCTTTCCTTCTTATCCTGAACACTTCAACCTAGGCATAGTAAGTACAGACCATGAACCTACAATGTACAGTCCAAGTTGTAGTAGATTAATGTTACACTTGACAATATTCGAAAACATACCACACACGCTACAACTCATTTTGCCGAGGGATCAGCTTCTAAAAGAGACCGCTACCTGAAGACATAAACATTCTCAAGAAAAGTACAACCAAAGCCTCGCGGAGTTCGAAACTACAATCTCAAATTAAACTTAATAATTTTAATTTCAAACTTTGATTATTTATTCTTTTTCTAGCAGAAGGAACTATTTGCTAACAAACATTTTATTGTTCAGCAACAGCCCATAGTGAGCTACAAACTTCTCTTTAAAAGGCTTCATGGTCACTTTCAGGCACACCACACTATGTAGGACTTTTCTTAAAGATCTATCAAACCGATGATTTCTGTAACAAATTTAAAGAAAATTCTATTAAAAGAAAGAGAATCATCGCAAACAGAATCAGCAACAAACTTACTCGTAATTTTAAGATTAAACATAGCGCCAGTTTTTCGCAAGATAAATTAAAGTGATTGAATTGATTGTTGAAACCTCTGAGTATAAACGCACTAACGATTAGTATTGTTCCTATACTTAAACGTTTGGAAAGAAATAGATTCGAAATTCACCACCTGTTCCTTGCGCAGTTAAATTATTCTACATCATGAATTGCAAAGTGACACCAACGAACTAGCCTCGTTTTTTTAAGAAGTTCTCAGAAGTGAAGTAGATATTTCCAATTATTTTGAAATTTCAAATTCACGATTCTGCAATGTTAATTTTTCTGTCCTATTAATAATGAAGATTAAAACGGTATTGATTATTTTTGGGCAGGAAAATTGCGATCCATGGATACAAGCGCTCAGTAGAGTGTGTAATGTTCTGACATTCGGAGACACATAATAACTCGGTGAACGTGACGAACCTTAAGTGATCGCGGGCTGCCTACAAATTGTAGCAACATTAAAGCTTGAAAAAAAATTTGTTACCGCACATTTCTGCATGGAGAATGAAAATAAAAAATTAAAGAATCTGTCGGAGATTCGTTTCAGGTGGATTATATTCTTTCTCAGATTAGTAGGAATTCCGTTTTTGATGAAGAAAACTTCGACCCTTTACGCCATCTACATGATAACGATGATTATATGTACATCCAGTACATGTGTAAGCATGTTTTTGGATGTGTACGTACACAGGGATGATCTGAGTCACGTCATGACGAACCTTCGTGTCTTAACTGGGATGCCTATTGTCCTATGGATTTATTTTTGTTGCAGGTAAGTAACAACACTGGCCAACACAATTACAACTTCACCAGTAAAGGCATGTTACATACAGCATCAGATTTAGAAGTAACTTTAATAATAAGTTTACATTAATTTAAAATTTATTGCTAATATTGTGTGAAACAGTGAAATATCTGCCAATTATTTGACCCGAATTAGTGAATTTTCTTTGCCTGTTACTTGCGGTAATATAATAAAAACCAATTTCGAAGAAATTCAAGATGTATTTAAATATATATATATATATATAATGCTGACGACCTACAAAACTCATAAGCAATACGTCAGGTTAAGAAAGAACTTGGTAGAGGATTGTATTAATTTAGCTGGCTATTGATCTTAGGCTCTTACGTACTGCGACGCATTTTATCGTTTGTAAAAATTTACTTTTTGATAACATTGACGAATTTTTTGTTCCTGTGTTAGGTAGAATGTACGAAATGTTAGAAATGATTATTCTACACACTATAGAAACAAATAACACAGTGACGTTCGGTAAATTACCTTTAAGAAATTTATTTCTCATAATTTAACAAGAGCTCTGTCCAGTCGTTCTAAAAATAAATTTTTGAATTTCCGTACAAATATTCTGAAACTTCTCTAGCATTAATTATTTGATACTTCTAACCGTTTCCTTGAAATATCATCAGATTTGTAAAATGTCTTTAACAGTAAATATTTAAGAATGAATATAAATACGCAATTTCTTGAAAGAATTCACCATTTCTTTCCGTTACGAATTTTCCTCCAAACTTCATTGATCTCTTTGTAGCAGATTTTCATAAAAGTGTCTGTTGTTTTTAAATAATATGATCAGATAAAAAATAAAAATATTAAATATTTGCGATACAATTATTTGTATCCCTCTCCAAATTGTTTTAAAATTTGTGTAGAGCAAAGTTAACAACCATTAGAAGAACCTGATTTCTTCGTTGTTTTATGATTTTTATCTATGATGTAATTTCTGTTCATTACAAGTATAAATTTTGGACCTGACGAAACAGTTACCTGATTTTTTTCATTTTGGAAATTTTTAACATTTTTTAAATTTTTTCTTTAAAATCGTGATTTACTTCAATTAAATCACTTTTATTTTTGCTATCTCTTATGCTTTTAAACTTTTGTATCACGTCGTTTTAAAGGTTTTGTGATATTCTGCAAAATAAGATTTATATTGATTTATGTCCGTTAACACAGTCTGTTTCTTTTTTGGAATACATATTTGGATAGATTTTCAAGTACAAAATAAAGATTACTCTGATCAGAGATCCAAACCCTGTTAGCTAAACAGAAAACTCATCAGATGTTACAGAAAACTAACAGCAACGGCAGAAATCACACTAATCTCACAGCTTTCAACTTCAAACGACAGAACATTTAACTAGAACAAGAACAACACAAACAAATGGACAACAATTAATTTACAGAATTTTATTTCAGGAAATGACGCACTTTAGTTGAAGTGATTATTTAATATTAAGGTAGAAACAAAAATTGAGCCGCTCGCAAAAGTTTTGTTTTAATGTCAAATCTTACAAGAAAGTTTTAGCTGAGTTTATGACTTTACCTCAATTTAAAAAGTTTTATACACAACCAGATGATGGTCCAAGGGGACGGAAACTTATAGCCTACATACAAAAATATGAATTAAATAGTTCTGTTATATTGTTTTTGTTTGTTATTTATTAAAAAACAAAAAAATTACATCCAATTCTTTGTAATTACAAAATTATATATAATGCTGTGGTTTATTTGTTTCAGATGGCGACAAAAAGGTATTGAACGTGCGTTGGACCTAACAGACAGCTTCACGTGGGAAGACCTGCCGACCAGAGACGCTGACACCGAATACTTGACAGCGGCAGGATGGATCCCGCTTATTCAGATGTTCACAATGCGTATAGTTGTTGTGTTGTTAGCTTTTCATTGTGTCCAGACAACAATACGCATCGTGACAAAACACGAAACAATGTTCACTACGTGGTATCCTTTCGACTGGACTGTTTCACCGTTCTATGAACTGGTTAACATCTCACAGGTAACACTTCCTGTTTGTTACAAAAACAAAAATTTCCTTCGAAACGATTCTTATATTATTTTTAATTTAACCGTTTTATTTAATCTGTAAGTTACTTTCTTTATGGTTTTTCCACAATGCTGTTGATGGGACCTGGAAAGAATTTGCGATAAATGTCTTTCCGTCTAGTCGTTGTCCTATCCAAGAAACCAGGTTTCAAGTACTGAAGGAAACAACGAAAATCCCTGTTGACTGCTATATGCTGAATGCAAATATATATTCCTACCTCAGTATAAACTGGTGGGTTTAACGTTGGTTTTAATTTCCGATTTCATGTGCAAGTACCACCATCAATATTGACTCAGACAGATGTGAAAAAAAATTTACGTCCATTAAATAAATACACCGCAGAACATGTAATATACGTAATCACTTCCAAAGAAATAATACGACACAAATCGTCGCATGTTTCACGACATGTTTCTAAAGCTCTCCCTAAAGTTAAAACTCCCTTCCATTTGTACATCCAGTTCGATATCGGGCATCACATGATCTTTCTGCCAAATTACTAAAGAGGACAAGTAATTTAAAAGTGGGATAAACCAAGGAAGTTTGTGAACAAAGCGATATAATTTGTTTGTAAGAAATGTATCTGCAGTGTATTAGTTCGTTTAGTATTACAAGTAAACGTTTGTACCTATCAGGACACTGTGTGTCTATTATACGTGGATTGAGACAAATTATGTTCTGCTGGTTGTTCGTCTGAACGTAGGAATTTTTCATTATTTTTAAAAAATAATTAATTAAAATTAATAACACATTTTGCAGTAAGTCAAATTACGGAAGAGACAACTTATTCATACGCTGTAACCAGGAATGGAACATTTGAAACACAATATTTTCTTAAATAAAATCTATGGTATAAAATTTTAATTCCAATTTTGGTAGGCTACTGTTCTTTGTCAAATTTTGTTTCTTGCACCATTGTACACGTTGTCATATTTCACGCAATATATATTAACCTTGGGGATGATTGAATGTAACTTTATTTGTAAAAGTACCGGGACAAAGAAGGATGTCACAAAATATTCATAACCTCTTCCACAAACAGTGCAGACACTTCTAAATGCTACTCAGTCACAAAATAAAACTGATGTTGTTTAGATAAATTACATCTCAGTAATTTTTTCACAAAGTTTATTATTACTACTCTGGCATTGGTTGAGGCTGCAATTAGTTTCATCATCATCCCTAAACGACATGATTTCATGACAAACTGAGCTTTCTATTAACTTATTCACAGTGGTTATCATCAGTAGTGATGGTGGCTATATACTGCGGTTTCGTCTCTCTGTATGCCATTTTGACAGCCGTGGCCTGTGCTCAGATCGAAAAGATGAAAGTAGCCATATTGGATATCAAAGAGCAACATATCACGCCTCATCACGTACAGGAAGATGAACAAGTTCATGCAACTGAATACTGTAACTTGCAAGCAAAGTTAATCGCGTGTATTCGTCACCATCAGGAAATAATGGAGTAAGTTCGTAATTAATTACTTGTGAGTATTATATTCACGAGACTGCAATTACGAGAAATACATAGAGAGCATCCCCTGTCAAAGAAAGTGCAATAAAGTCAGTCCTTCTGAAAATATTTTCCGACTACTATATCGAATATAGAATATACTCGCCTTAAAACTTTGGACGAAGTTGGTCACTTATATCGTCCATTATTTTCAATATACTTCTCTTTTCCACTTACAGGTTTATGCAACATCTGGAAGAAATATTTAATGTCTGTTTGGGCGGCCAATTTCTGTTTTTACTGTCTGCAATGTGCATCGCTGCTTTTTCTGTAGTTACGGTACAGTGTAGCATATCTTGGTGCTTTTATCATTAAAAATAACAGTATTATTAAATGTGAAGCTGTTTGATCCGGTAGATTTGCACCCACAAGTTTCCTCCATCCTCAGGGTAGAATATTTCAATATTATCATCACGGAAGACGGTGACAACTGCATATCGCTTTCAGCGAAATTGAAATTTCAGTATCAAGTAAACGAGAAATAAATTGCGTTCAATAAAACTGCTAATATTTTATATTTTTAAATTTTGAAAATATATTCTCATCAGAAAGTCATCTTCATGCCAGTAGTATAAAATGTATAACAGAATTGTTTATAAGATTATTACAGTGTGAATTAAGGTCTGAATTTCACAGTTCGATAACAAACATCTTCCTCTCTTTACACGATTTTATTGAAGACAATTTTAAATTACTAATAGTTTAAAATATTTTAACGTCTGTTGAAATTTTCTTGAATTCTACTACCGTATCTTTAGTTAGTAGATGAGTACGTAACTTAGGGTGTGTAGAATGTTTCGCTGTTCTGTATTATAATGTGGATGTTTGTCTTATTTTATACTATTCGTTTAAAATTTAAAATATTTTATTTGATGTAGCTTCAAGTGTCAACATTAATGTTATTCATTCACAATATTTAGTTTCCACTTTATTATGTAGAAATAGCTGCTGATATTTGTGTCCAAATATTTCTGCTGTTTGTAGGTGTTGCTTGTCTAGGAGTTGGGAAAATACTATCAGTAATAAGTGTGTAATATATATAAAGTTTTTATGTCATTAGTTCATCTAACTATTGTTATATTGTACTACCATTTTATGGATTCCCTTCATCGAATTCGGTGATAAGATTGCAGTTACAGTTGCTTGTCAATATTATCATCCTTGTGATAGAACTTTTAATTATGACATTGAAAGCCACGATTTTGTTACCGAAATTCCTTCTCAGAAATTACTCTCATTCTATCAAATATAAATAGAATAGGGGAGCTCGTATACTTTACACGATGAGATCTTCCTATTTGAAGATCGAATACTTCGATGACACACAACGGACTGTGATTTATATTCTTTCACCCCCTTCTAGCACCGAGAATGTGCGAAACGTACTTTGCCAAACTCCATATAAAGATATGTTACATCATTTATACAATAAACGAATTATTAATATTTTTATTATTTAAATACGCACGTCAATATCATTCCAAAAAATCTTCTCTTTCGCACTAGGTCACATTGATTTGTTACTCAGAATTTGAGGAAAATTGTTTCATGGAGAATGCCGTACTCTCTCAAACACTTGAAAATCGATAAGTCCCTTCTGGACTATTGATCAGGCAGATGCAATGATCTCTGCCTGACCGAACACAGCACTCATAATAGAAAGATATTATTGCTCCGAGCGGAATTCCATCTAGAAACTCCACCAAGCCTGAGGACGCAAACCCACCTCGTAGACAAGTGTGATAAACAATTTCATGGGAGTACTTGTAAAAATATCAAGTTTTGAAAAACTCCGTACCTCTTGTAGTGTCATTATATTACTTTAATTAACTATGCTTAAATTTATGATATTAAATATATTGATCCATAAACATCAGCATTTTAATGTTTAATCGCAACCTATGTTGAAATTTTAATTAAAACGTACCTTCTGTGAAACAATTGTTTTAATAGACTTACACCTTTTTCAAAGTTATATATTATTTCAGCAGTTTAAGTATCTCTTACAACAGCCACTTGCATCGTAACGTAAATATAGGGAAACGAATAAGCACCGAGTAAAATGTAAGTGTAAATTAGAATTAATGTTGACCTCGAAGGGACAATTCTAATGTGAAGCAAGGCCACAACAGTCAATAGTAGAATTAAGAAAATACACATAGGTCGGTTGAACATTTTCTTCAAAATATTTAATTCGTTTTCTGTTGTGACATATGGAAAATAATAATTGGGACAAACATTTTTAATAAAACCATAAATTCCGAACTTTCTCGATAGATTTTCGAAAAATACTGAAATAAAAATTGTAATAAAAATCCGTCCTTAGGGGCTAGTGTTCCATGCGGACAGATATGACGAAACTAACCTTCACTTTTCGAATTTTTGAAACTGATTAAAATTATCACATCTTACACGAGAATTCGGGCGACGTTTGAAGTAATAGAAGGCAAGAGTTTCAAGCCCTAAACTCCGTTCTTCCAAGATTTAAAACACACTTAAAAATAAAGTTTATAACACATTCCCGAAAGTCGTTCTAAACATTAACCAAGAAGAACTTCGATGAGTGTATCGTAATTTGTTGTTGGCGCGTGAAAGTCACCCTCAAGGAGAGGAACATCACCAATAAAATGTGACGTAAGTAAAAATTGCCAATATAATATCGAACACTGACAGAAAATACGTCTGTTTCGCTCCCAGTGGAGGACAGGGAAGACCGAATTTTCACTATTACTGTAATGAATTGGCAGGGGTATCTTCCGCCGGAATTGCGCAGTGCCATGTAATAAAGCTAAACCAAAAATGAAATGTTAATTCAGATTAATTTAATTTGACTGTATTTCTGCTGGGTAGGAATTCTTTAATTAATTTAATTTTTTCTATGTATATTGCTATTAATATGTATTATTCTTCCAGGCTTGGGGTGATTACGCAAGTATGAGTCAAGGAGTGGTAATTTATGGGGTATTAGCATGTTACGTGTTTCTCATCTGCTGGTTTGGAACACAACTGACACAGCACGTAAGAGGGAATTTTATTATTATTATACAATATGGATGATTCTTTTCAAAGAACTTTCCTTCCTGGTACTTCTCTTGAACCATCGGTTATACCCACTGCTCAGGCTTCAAGCTTCACACTGCAATACTCTCCGTATTATTTGTGATGTTCCAAGTATAGCTGTCATTTGTAGTGAATCCATCGAATGTTTTCCTGGCACAGTTTCCAAATTTTTCTTTAAGCTTCTTGTTACTATTCCAGTGGCTCCAATTATTACTGGTACCATCGTACATTTCAGGTTCCACATTCGTTGTATCTCTATACATAAA